>Ga0209806_1000106_pt1 | contig 48193 bp, 56 predicted proteins | sample GraSoiAngelo_152_FD_186166 | JGI IMG/M metagenome (GOLD analysis project Ga0209806, IMG submission 186166) | Grasslands soil microbial communities from the Angelo Coastal Reserve, California, USA - 14_1009_12_30cm (SPAdes) (version 2) | ecosystem: Environmental > Terrestrial > Soil > Grasslands ... | reverse complement strand
TGTGCCCGATATGGGCTTGGTCCCCACGGCATATATCAGAGAATGTCGCAAATGCTCCGCGCTGAAGTAGATAGTCTTCGAATCCGGCGCCCAGACGAATGATCCAACCCAGTGATCGAAACTCTGGGTGAGATCCGTCTTCTCTCCTGTCTTGCGGTCGTACAGCATCAACCGGAAGCGGTCGCTCTCGTATCCCGGACGCTGCTGGGCGCGGTAGGCGATGTAGCGGCCATCGGGCGAATAGAGCGGCGTCGAGTCGCTGGCGGGATTGTCGGCGGTGATGTTCTTGGTTTTCGCCAGTACGTCTGCAGGCTTGGCGCTGGCGTCCCAGTTCACCGGGACAGTCCACAGATCGTTGTTCGTCGAGATCGCTTCAACCTTGTCGTGATTGGAGGTGTAGCAGAGCTCCTGCCCATCCGGAGAGAGCGCATAGAGGTCCTGCCCACCCAGCGAAAACACGGGGGCGTCGTAGTCGCCGGGCGTGAGGTCGAGCGGAGTGAGGTCTGGCAACTGCCCTGCAATTACAGCAGGCGGCATCGGAACAACAAAAATATGATTCCGCTTCCCCGCCTTGTAGGCGTTCCAGTGCCGATAAAGCAGCCGATCAAAAATCAATGCCTTTACCTTCGACTCTTCAACCGCTTTCAGCTTTTTCGCATTGCAGGCCAATTCGGCGGTGGTCTCACCATCGCATTCGGGATACACATCCGACGTAAACACAATGTTCTTGCCATCCGGCGACCAGAGCTCGCCGCTGACTTCGGTCTTAACATCGGTCAGGCGATGGACGCCGGTCACTTTGGCGGCACCGCCATCGAAGTCCGCGATCCACACCTGCGATCCGCCTTCCTTGGTCGAGATGAACGCGAAGCGCTTGCCATCCGGAGCCCAGCGCGGGCGGTCGCCGTCCTGGTCGGCGATGAGGACGCGCTCACGCGCATCGACGGGCGAGACGCCCGTCGCTCCACCGGCCGGTGCCAGCGGGGCAATCCAGATGTGCGGCGTTTTCTTGTTCGCCGCGAGGTCCACATCCACCGCACTGAACAGCACCCACTTGCCATCGGGCGAGGGTACCGGCTCGCCCACACGCTTAAGAGACATCATGTCTTCGAATGTGAATGGGCGCTTGGCTTGCGAAAACGCGGGAACAACGTAAAGAAGTGTAAAGACCAGGGCCAGCACACGGCGCATACGTTCCTCCGCGAACAAACGCGATAGTGTAGAACAGAGCGCGAGTTTGAGACAGTGCCGGGAAACCAGCTTTTAGCTCCTAGCTTTTAGCTCTTAGCTCAAATCCCAAGGACCTGATCGCGAACAGATTTGAAGAACCCTCCCTCCACTCCAAAAAGGACAAGCGTCTAAGCGAACAAAATTGTCGAGGGAAACAAAACAGCCCCCTAGAACGGACGCTTAAGAGCCGACGCGCGAAGAGCTAATGGCTAAGAGCTGACAGCTAAAAGCTGGCTTCCCGCAGCAACCCTTCGCCCGCCCCCATCGTCTAATGAAGCAGGCAGAAAACTGCAGTCTTTCCTACCCTGCGGGCTCCCTGAGCGGAGAGGGTCCGGGGGTAGGAGGGCAGCAGTTTGTGAGTCTCCTTGGTGCCCGTTTTCCACTACACTATCCGTATGAGATTTTTGCTCCGTCCCTTCTTCCTGCTCCTGGTCTCACTCTTTCTGCTCTCCGCGCTCGCGGCGGCCGACGAAGGCCCGCTCGACAAGTCCCAGCCCAAGAGCATCACGCCGGAAGACATCATCAAGCGCTTTGCCTCCAAGGAAAAAGAATTTAAAGAGGCACGCGACCAGTACACCTATCGCCAGGACGTGAAGGTGCAGGTGCTCGACGGCGACACGATCAAAGGCGAGTACCACCAGGTATTCGACGTTCTTTTCGACAACAACGGGAAGCGTTTAGAAAACGTGGTGTACGCTCCGCAGTCAAGTCTTGACCAGGCCGGTCTTTCGATGGACCAGGGCGATTTCGACGACATTCGCAACCGGCTGCCGTTCGTTCTGACCAGCGACGAGGTCGGCGAGTACGATGTTCTATACGTGGGACAGCAGCAGGAAGACGATCTACATTGTTACGTGTTCGACATCGCGCCCAAGCAGATCGTCGGCAAGAAGCGCTATTTCCAGGGGCGCATTTGGGTCGATGATCACGATTTCCAGATCGTCAAGACGTATGGCAAGACTGTTCCCCAGATTTACGCGGGCAAGAAGAAGAACAAAGAAGAACATCTCTATCCGAACTTCACCACCTGGCGTGAACAGATCGACAGAGTTTACTGGTTTCCAACCTACACCAAGGCCGACGATACTCTGCATTTCTATACCGGCGACATCCACATCCGCGAGATCGTGAAATACGAGAACTACAAGCGGTTCGGGTCGAAGACAAGAATTACGTACGAAGGCAAGGAACTGCCGCCGGGGCAAAAGAAGGAACCCGAAGCACAACAGCAGCAAAAATAGCTTCGAGCCACGAGCTGCGAGCGAACAAACCGTGTGCTTTATCATTGCATTGGCTTTCGATCATTCCATGTAGGGACGAACAAGATTTACCCGCCTTCGCTACGCCCAGCGTCGGAATGACAAGATGAGGATGAGGGAGAGCCCCTCGTCCTTATGTGACAGGTGTCGCGAGTGCTCTCGAGGATGTTAACTCACAACTCCAGCTATCAGGTCGGGCCTTTTTTACTCGTGGCTCATGGCTCGAAGCTCGCAGCTCAATAGAACAGATACTTTCTCCACTTATCATCCGACCGTCCCATCAATCGCATGATGTGGCGGCTGGTGTGGAGATTGAAGGATCGAGGCTCGCGCATCAGCTTCATACCGGCTTCGGCGGGTGTTTGGTTTCCTTTTTGACGGTTGCAAGGATGGCAGCAAGCCACCAGGTTCTCCCACGTGGACAACCCACCACGCGAACGTGGAACCACATGATCGAGCGTGAGTTCTCCGGAGGCCAGCACAAGCGAGCAGTACTGGCAGGTGTTGCGGTCGCGCAGCAGGATATTCTTTCGGGAGAGCGCGCGCGTCTGGTGGGGGATGCGGCGATATTCAAGCAAACGAATCACCGACGGAACCCGCATCGCCACTCGCGCGGCGTGCAGGAAATGACCGTTCTCTTCTTCGGCCATAGCCACACCTTTGAGCACCAGCACGATCGCTCGCCGCGCCGCGCACACGTTGATCGGCTCATAAGAGGCGTTCAGCACCAGTACCGGGGCATGCAGCGCCTGGGAATTGCCGTAGGCTCCAGTCGTCACCGCCAGCACACCCGCTGCGGACCGTCCCACCATCCCACGCATTGAATTGTCGATCTTCGCTCCCATAAAACCCTGCTTAGCCGTGCGCAGCCATCGTCATCGACGTATTTTCTTCCGGCTCGAAATGCATGGCTTGCGGCTCTGCTTTCAAAGTTCGAGCCACGGTCGCGACCCAGATCCGCGACGCACCTGCACGCCGTAACACGCGCGCACATTCGGAGGCGGTCGCCCCGGTCGTCAACACATCGTCCACCAGAAGAACATCGCGTACCGATATTTTGTCCCGATCCTTCACGCGGAACGCGCCGCGCAGATTCTGACGCCGCTGGTGCGGACTGAGGCCGGTTTGCGACTGCGTATCGCGTGAACGCTCCAGAACATCTTTCTGGAGTGTGTAGCGGTCGCGAGAAGGTAACAGCCGCAAAGCGGTCTGGGCAATCAGCTCGGCCTGGTTGAATCCGCGTTGACGCAACTTGGCGGAAAACAATGGCACTGGAATCACAAGCAAATGCGCATCGGCCCACGATGGCTCGAATCCGGCGATCACTTCCGCCAGCATGCGTCCCAGCACATTCGCCGCGGGCCGGACTTGCTGGTACTTGAGCATGTGAATCAGGTCGCGCAAACCACTCTCATAGCTTCCATAGGCGGCAGCTCTCGCAAACGGCGGCTCCAGGCGCTGGCAAAGCCCACAGCGAGGTTCCCCATGCTCGCTCCGAAAGGCGTGCGGCGAAACCAGGCGTTCCCCGCATACCGAGCAAAGACCGCCTTCTATGGGGTGGATGGACTCGAGGCAAACTTGGCAAACAGGAAGGCGTGAAATCCGGATCAGTGGTTCGCCGCAAATGCGGCAATCGGCAGGAAACAGCGTGGCAAAAAGGCTCTCGGCGAGGACCGCTGCCCGCGCAACAATCGCGGTCCCGACAGCGCCGGCCTGCGTGGCCCGAGTTCGGTCCCAGCTACTGCTGAAGACGTCCTCCCGTCATCCGGAGGGTACGTGGCAAGTCCCGCCAGACGATTCTGCTTCAGTATAGCGGTCTCCGGCGTGCTCATGCAATGTGCTGGTGCTTCTCTGGCGGAGCCTGCGTTTCCTTTTGGGTTCCCCTACGCTCTTCGGGCCGGGCAGAGGCCATAGGCGCCTTGCCATCAAATTGCTCGGTGTCCATGCGCCGCATCAGATGTACTTTCGCTGGACGCCACGAACGCCGGTAGCAGTCGCCACAACGTGCCGGACTTAACCCAAACAGGTCTAGTACATAGGCTTCCACGAAATTGCGGGGCCGCGAAACATATCCTTCAGAACTGCCGCAATGGTGGCAACGAAACTCCGTGAAGAAGAGAGCCCAGAAACGGGGCCGGGTAAAGGCGAACATTGGAAACTCCTGAGGGCTCGCACCGTACAACCCGAAGACGATTACGTGTGATTGTAAACCCATTGGGTGAAGAATGTTCTTGCGAAAAGACCGGCGCACCATTTTCCAGGGTTGCGAATCAGGCCGGGTCGGAATGTGCGCTGTACTTGTAATCACCGCCGGTCGCGTGCTAACGTGCGCGGTCGCAGCAGATTTCGGATATATCTCGTTCTACGAACCACTTGCGAGGTTCTCATGAGCACTCAAACCACCATTGCACCAGAAAAGAAGTACCGCCCGTACGTTCCCGAAACCATGGAGATGAAGGAATTCACCTTTCGGGCCGTGCTGATCGGTCTCATGCTGACCGTCATTCTGGGCGCAGCCAACGCGTATCTCGGCTTGCGTGCCGGCATGACGATTGCCGCAACGTATCCGGCAGCGGTCATTGGGATGGCTCTTTTGCGGCTAATGAAGGGCTCCCTTTTGGAAGAAAACATTGCTCGAACGGTAGGATCGATTGGCGAATCGGTCGCGGCTGGCGCAGTGTTCACGATTCCGGCTTTCCTGATCTCCGGGGCCTGGAACTCGTTCGGCTTCCGCGATGCCTATTGGAAATCGGTGGCATTGATGGCCGTGGGAGGATCCCTGGGCATCCTGTTTGTGACGCTGCTCCGGCGGGTGATGGTTGAAGACCCCGAGCTCCCCTTTCCGGAGTCGGTTGCCGCATCGGAAATCCATAAAGCGGGACAACAGGGGGCAGGGGCGGCCAAGCTGCTGTTCGCGAACATGGGATTGGGCGGCCTAATTTACCTACTGGGTGCGTTCCAGCTGTTCAATGCCAGCAAGTCCTTCGTCGTACACATCGGGCAAATCGGCAGCAGCATGTTGCGACTGGGCCGGACCAGCACAGCGCCCATCGTGAGCGTGGGAGGAGTGACTACGTTCCAGGCCCCCGCGATCAGCCCTGCGTATTTGGGTGTGGGATACATTATTGGGCCGCGGCTGGCGTCACTGAACTTCGCCGGAGGCGTAGTCGCATGGGGATTGCTGGTGCCCCTGATCATCTACTTCCTGGGGCCGACACTGCAGGCCACGCTGGCGCCGGGAGCGGAAGGCAATCTGGCGGGAGCGGTGTGGTACAACATCGTCCGTCCGATCGCGGTCGGCGGCATGATGGTAGGCGCGGGATGGACTCTGTTCCGCATGCGCAAGAGTCTTGCGATGGGCATGAGGCGAGCGGTATCCGACCTGAAGAAGTCGGCGGCGGTGCATGCGGCTACGAACCGCACGGAACGCGATCTCAACGGCAAAGTCGTATTTGGCGGCCTGGGCGCGGCATTCCTTTGCATGATCGTGCTCTATTTCCATTTTTCGGGCACTCTCAGCGGAGCCATCACCGCAGCCGTTGTCATGATCGTGGTGGGCTTTTTCTTTGCGGCAGTTTCCGGAAACCTGGTGGGAATGATTGGCTCCTCCAATAACCCCGTTTCAGGGCTAACCCTTTGCACGTTGATTATTGCCGCATTGCTGATGGTCGCCATCGGTGTATCGGGGATGAGCGGTGTTGCAGCGGTACTGGGCGTTGCCGCGGTGGTTTGCGTATCTTCAGCAGTCGCGGGCGAAATGCTGCAGGACTTGAAGGTCGGCCACATTCTGGGCGGCACGCCCGCGAAAATGCAGCTTGGCGATTTCTTAGGCATTGCGGTGGCCAGCCTCGCGCTGTATTTTCCGCTACTCGTACTTCATCAGGGCAACATCAATCGTGGTGGCATCGGCTTTGGCGATCCGCAATTGTCAGCGCCGCAAGCCGGTTTGATGGCTTCTCTCGCGCAAGGCATTGTTGGACACAACATGCCATGGCCACTCGTGATGGCCGGAGTTCTGATGGGGTTTGCGATGATCATGCTCGAAGTGAAAAGCGTGATGCTGTTTGCAGTGGGCATGTACCTGCCCCTGGAAACCACGTTCGCAATTTTCCTGGGCGGCGTGATTCGTTGGCTGACCGACCGGATGCGCGACAAGCGTGGCTTCAACGATGCTCAGAAAGCCCGTGTGGAGAATGCGGGCGTGCTTACGGCTTCAGGCATGATTGCTGGAGAAGCCATTCTCGGACTCGTGGTGGCGGCCTTTTATTTCTTCAACAAACCATTACCGGTCATTTTTGCCACGCCGTCTACATATTCGGGTTTCATTGTACTGGCGATCATCGCGTTCGTGATGGTTCGCGTGCCGCTGGCGAATGCGGGGCGCCCCGAAGATCCAGCACCGCCGACCGCGATTATGTAGCGTCCCGAGGCGCTCAATCCGAATTGTTCTGTCGCGCGGGCACTCTAGCCAGTGTCGTCCTTCGTGATACTTTGTGTCCTTTGTGGTCTTTCCGCTTGCATGTCGATCGCCGAGAACATAGCTCAGATTCGCGAACGCATTGGGGGCGCCGCCCACCGCGCCGGACGCGATCCCGAAACCGTCACGCTAATGGCCGTGAGTAAGACCTTCCCGGCCGAAGCCATTCGGGACGCATACGCCGCCGGCATTCGGGTTTTCGGGGAGAATCGCGTGCAGGAATTCGCAGGCAAGGCTGAGACCTTGCGCGGTCTAGGGGATGCTCGCTGGCACATGATCGGGCACCTGCAGACGAATAAGGCTGCGAAAGCCGCTGAACTGTTTCAGGCGATCGACTCCGTGGACTCGCTCAAGCTCGCGGAAAAGCTGAATGATGGCGCCCGCAGCCACTCCAAGAAACTCGCCGTGCTCATCGAGATAAATGTCGGCGGCGAGACTGCCAAGTCGGGCGTGCTTGCCAGTTCACCAGAACTCGAAAACATTCTTACGTCAGCCGCGCGCTTGGAGTTTCTGGAAATACGCGGTCTCATGACGATCCCACCTTACATGGAGGATCCCCAGTCCGCCCGGCCCCATTTCCGCAAACTGCGTAAGCTTCGCGATGAAATTGCCGCTCGCAATCTTCCCGCAGTCAGTATGGCAACTCTCTCCATGGGGATGTCCCATGACTTCGAGGTTGCCATCGAAGAGGGCTCGACGTGTGTCCGCGTGGGGACGGCAATTTTTGGAGCAAGAGCCAAGCCTTAACCAAAGAGGGCATAGACGAAAAGAGAGGTTGGAGGAGGCGCCGAGCCGGGTTACATGATTCCCTTTCGAGAAACACCCGGCGGCGTCACCTTCGCCATCAAGGTCCATCCGCGCGCCAAAAAGAACGCCATCACTGGCGAACTTGGCGATGCTCTCAGGGTTTCCCTGATTGCTCCTCCGGTGGAGGGCAAAGCCAATGAGGCCTGCATCGAGTTTTTCGCGAAACTTTTGGAGGTACCGCGTTCCTCCATTACTATTGCTGCCGGCCACACCAGCCGTAATAAGGTAATTCGCGTCATCGGTCTGTCTGTAACCGAAATTGAAAAGCGCCTGAACATCAGGAGCCCTTCTTGACCTTTTCCGAACGCCTGCAGGAAATCCGCACCGGCTTTGAGCGCCCATTCTGGATTGCCAACATCAGCGAAATTTTCGAGCGGCTTTCCTACTACGCAGTGTTCGCTGCGCTCGCCCGCTATCTGCACGAAGCGCTGCAGTTTCCCACCGACCAGGCCGCCAGCCTCAGCGGCGTGTTCGGCGGTGCGGTTTGGGTGATGGCGATTTTTGGGGGCGCACTAGCCGACCGCATCGGGTTTCGGCGCGCTCTTTCCTTGGCCTACTTCATCCTGAGTTGCTCGTACTTTTTGGTAGGGTCGATCGCCGCGCCCTGGATGGCACCTTTGCGCACAGCCATCCCGCTCGGCCTTCTGGTTGGAGTCATTCTGTTCCTGCCGGCTCTCGGCGTGGCCCTGGTCAAACCCAGCGTGGTGGGCACGACCGCGCGGGCTTCCAAAGAGAATGTCCGTTCCATTGGCTATTCGATCTACTACACGCTGGTGAACGTCGGCAGCTTTCTTGGGCCATTCCTTGCCGGCTGGGTCCACGAGCACATGCGCGTTGAGAGCGTCTTCCGTCTGGCCGCCCTGAGCGTATTTCTGATGTTCATCGGCGTGCTGATCTTTTTCAGGGAACCTCGGCGCGAAGAGGGAAAGCAAACCACCTCACTCAGGCAGGTCCTCGGCAACTTCGCCACTGTGCTTGGCAATTGGCGCTTCGTACTGTTCCTGGTGATTTTCTCAGGCTACTGGATTGTTTTCTGGCAGCAATATCTGATCCTGCCCATTTACATTCACGATTATGTGGACGCAACTGCCAACACAGAACGGATCCTCATTGCCGACCCGCTGATCGTGATCACACTGACAGTAGCGGTGAATGCCCTGACGCGCCGCATCCCTTCCTTTCGCGCAATCATGCTGGGAACTTTAATTACCGCCGTGGGGTGGCTGGTTATCGGCGCGTACCCGCGTGTGTGGACGGCGGTTGCCGCGCTGATGATCGTCGCCCTCGGGGAAATCATCCAATCGCCACGCTATTACGAATACATCTCGCGACTCGCGCCGTCGGGACAACAGGGCACGTATATGGGCTTCGCATTCCTGCCCATCGGGATAGGCTCGCTGATCGGCGGCCGCTTCGGCGGCTGGCTCGTGCATCACTTCGGCGAAGTCCAGCACGAACCGCAACGCATCTGGTGGACGGTCACCGCCGTCGGTGTCGCCACCGCCGCCCTGCTTTGGATTTACGACAAGACTGTGAAGGCCCAGGCTGACGTGCCCGAGCCAAGCCAGACGTGATTCTTCTTGCACACACGGTACAGATGCCCCTGAACTCCAGCTCGTGCCGAAATCGAGACTGCAGCTAAAGCCGATCAGTTCCCGGTCCTTTGCGGCACGCCTGAAGAGGCTGCGTCTCGAAGCAAGCTGCCGCCGGGCTGGCGCCCGGCCGCCCAGACGAGGGCGTCTGGGCCTACGTGTGCATCGAAATTGCGGGCGCCGGAAAGGAGTTTTCCGCAGCCTCTGAAGGCGCGTCTGGGCGCGACCTCCGCGCTCTTTGCGGTTTTAGATTTTGGGGTCCCAGGAGAGTCCACATTCCCCCTCAACATCACTGCCTCCTCCACAAATCAGGTGTATGCTTTTGCGCGCTGAATATGCCGAAACGCAGAATCACGCCGAAATACATCGCCGATCACATCCGCCGTGTTCTCAAAGATGGTGGCTCCGCACCTCACGCCGAGGGCGTCCAGTGGTTCTTTAAAGAAGAAATCAAATCACGGGGCTGGTACACGGCCGAGCTGCGCCGGGTCGCCGTCCGCTTCCGGCGCACGATTATTCAAGAACAGAGCCTTCTCTTCCTCATCAAGGTCGCTGACCAGCTTTTTCGAGGCCGTGTTCTCGAGGAAAAAGTGTTTGCTGTCCTTATGCTGGAGAAGGTCACGGATCAGCTCGGCGACCCCGAGTTCCGTCTCTTCGAGTCCTGGCTCGACCGCATCACCAGCTGGGCCGACCACGATGGACTGGTTCACTACCTGATCGCTCCGATGATCGTCACCAAGCCTTCACGAGCGAGGGCTGTTTTCGTGTGGGCCAAGTCGAAAAACCGTTGGCATCGCCGCGCCGCTTGCGTCGCCTTGATCCAAGGCACTCGCCAGAAGATGTTTCTGCCGCACATCAAGCGTCTCTCGAACCTGCTCCTGTGCGATGAAGATGACATGGTTCAGAAGGGATTGGGCTGGCTGCTGCGAGAGACGGTGAAGTACGGCACTCCGGCAACGCTCACCTACATCCGGCAAATCCGGGGACGCGCATCGCGCCTCGTGCTTCGCACCGCATGCGAAACACTGTCGCCGGCTGTCCGAAAGCGGATTCTGGCGGCATGAGCGCCCTGAGCCTGTTTGGACTGTTCGCAGTCACGGCCATGCTCGTGTTCTACGCACTCGAACATCGCAGTCCCTGGTTCATCCTGGCGTTTGCTTTGGCGTGCGCGCTCGGGTCCGTCTATGGATTCCTGCAGGGAGCGTGGCCTTTTGGAATTGTCGAAGCCATCTGGGCCCTGGTCGCGGCGCGGCGCTGGTGGCGCGCAGCCAAGAGTTTCTGACAAAGGCCTACTCGCGCCGTTCGCGCAAAAGCGCGCCCTTGTTTACAATAGAGGGTTGAGATGAATCTCCCAGCCATTCAAGCGGCCCTGCGCGAACGCAATATCGACGCTTGGCTCTTCTACGATCACCACCATCGCGACCCGATTGCCTATCGGGTTCTCGGGCTTCCGAGTTCGCTGATGGTGACGCGCCGCTGGTTCTACCTGATCCCGGCAAAGGGCGAACCATCCAAGCTGGTACACAAAATCGAGGCCGGTCATCTGGATTCTCTTCCCGGCTCCAAGCGGGTCTACTCGGGTTGGCAGGAATTATTCGAGCAGATCAAATTGTTTCTAGCCGACTACAAGACGATCGCGATGCAGTACTCGCCGAATAACCTGGTCTTCACGGTCTCGCTCGTGGATGCGGGCACCATGGACTTGGTCCGCGGGCTGGGCAAGAACGTCGTCAGCGCCGCCGACCTGATCGCGCAATTCGAAGCTACCTGGACCGACGAGCAGATCCAGACCCATTTTGCGGCGCGCGACGCCGTCGACAGCATCACGACAGCGGCTTTCGCGGAAATCGGCCGCCGCGTGCGCAATGGCGGGACCACCGAACACGCCATGCAGCAATGGCTCCTCGAGGCGTTTCAACGCGAGAATCTCGTCACCGATGACCCGCCTGTGGTCGCCGTCAACGCGAACAGCGGCAATCCCCACTACGAACCCCACGCCGAAAGCTCTGCCGCGATCCGCGAGGGCGATTTCGTCCTGCTCGATATCTGGGGCAAGAAAAATACGCCTGGGGCTGTCTACTACGACATTACGTGGACTGGATACGTTGGCAAGGCGCCATCGGACAAGCAACGCGAAGTTTTTCAGATCGTCCGTGACGCACGGGATGCAGGCGTCAAGACCGTGCTCGATGCGATCGACGCCGGTCAACGTATTGCCGGCTGGCAAGTGGATCGCGCTACCCGTGATCACATCAAGAAAGCCGGTTACGGCGATTATTTCATTCACCGGACCGGGCACTCCATCGGCACCGACGTGCATTCGAACGGCGCCAACATGGACGACCTCGAGATCCACGACGAACGCCAGATCCTGCCCAACTCCTGCTTTTCAATTGAGCCCGGCGTCTACCTGCCTGAATTCGGCGTGCGCAGCGAAGTCAACGTTCTCGTGCGCCCCAACCGTGCGGAAGTGACCGGCAAAATTCAACGCGAGATCGTGATTATCTGAATGGCAAATTCCACCACCAAAACGAAGCCTGCGGAACCCCTGGTCCAAGTTAGTCCGATTACTCCCATGTCGGTGGCAGCTCCCGCGATCGCGTGGCTGATTCCCGGCGCCGGGCACCTGATTCAGAAACGCTGGGTCCGTGGCGCGCTGCTTATGCTTTCCATCGTAGCGATGTTCCTGCTGGGCCTCGCCATGGAGGGACGCGTCTATAAGCCGAATGGCGGCGACATCCTCGACATGCTCGGCTTTGTCGGCAATGTGGGTGGAGGAGGCCTTTATATCTTGACGCGAGCGCTCGATTGGGGACACGGCGCGATCGCGCATGCCACCGCGGACTATGGCACAAAATTCCTGATCGTGGCGGGACTGTTGAATTTCATTGCTGTTGCTGACGCCTATCACATCGCCATCGGAAAGAAGCAATGACGATTCAGCTCTCGCACTTCAGCAGCGCAATTCTCTTCGCGGTGTTCGCATCCGTCGTGTTCGGCATCACGCAGCGCAACGAACCTCGCGAGATGGTTCGCTACGGCCTCTATTGCTTCGCCATGTTCGCGGGCGGAGTGATTGTGGCCGGCTGGGTCATGTGGCTGATCCGGCGGTAGTCTCCAGTCGCCAGTCTTCAGTTCATTCAGAGCTTTGGATCTTCGTCAGCACCTGCCTGCCTTAGCTTTCGTACCCAGCTAATTGATAAGAATTCAGTAGGGGCGCTGTCAGAACAAGGATTTGCTGAAGACTGGCGACTAGACTACCGCTCTTCCCACACAAACGCATCAAACACGCGGTGCGCATCAAAACCCAGTCGTTTGTAGAGTTCCACGGCGCGCGAGTTCGCTTCGGTTACGGTCAGCGACAATAGCGAGAAACTGCGCTTGCGCAGTGCGTTTGCCGTACACGCAAGCAATGCCTCCCCGACTCCCCGCGATCTGTATTCCGGCAGCACGCAGACCTGCGTGACATGCCCCACGTCGGCTCGCACGCGCGAACATAAGATCAATCCGGCAACGTGCCGGCTTGCCTTGTGCGTCACGAGGAAGGAACTCTCCGCATCGAATAAGCCGCATCCCGGAAAGCGCACGATATTGTTCAGAAAACGCAGCGAGCCGCTCAGAGTGCGATACTGGTCATTAATCTCCGCGTCCACGTGGCCGCGATACGCCGCAGTGATGACGGCCGCGGCCGACTGGTAGTCGCTGTCCTGCCATCCACGAACCTCGAAATCCGGAAACACCGAGGGTGCGGGCCGCGACTGCCGATTCAATGGCATCGCCATGAACAGCCGGGGATGACGCCGGAAGCCCTGATCCAGGAAGGGTCTCGCGAGCACGCCCGCTTCATGCACCAGCAACTGGGCTTCGACCCGATGGATCCCCGGCGACTGCTGCAAGGTTTCAATGACGTGGGCCAGCAGGCGTGATTCCACCTCGCGTGCCTCCGGCAAGCGTTGGCCATTGGTGACGAACAGATCCCCAATCACGCCCTTGCTGCCCTCGTATACGAAGAACGCATATCCAAAAATACGGCCGCGATCAATAGCCGCATAGCCCGGCAGAATCTTGGCATCGACATAGCGCAGGATCATGTCCGAGGAACTGGTGTAGTCCCAGGAGAGCAGGCGCGACCATACCTGGGTTTCATCGTCCAGCAGGGGCCGCAAATCGACGGAAGAGAAATGCCTGAGGTCGAGAATCTCCACGGGGCTCCAGCGGCGCGCCTCGGCCAGACCGCGCGACATGAGGGGCGTGAATCAAGCAGTCTAGTGCTTCGCCTCGCCCGGAGGCAAACAGCGAAGAGCCGATTCGTTGACCAGACAGGTTCGCGAGAGCCGGAAATTCCTTAAGACGGCTAAGAGTTTGCTGAAAAGGGAACCTTCGGCGAGGCCTCGAGCCCGGCGGCTTAAAGCCGAACACGTCCATTTTTGTCATTCCGATGCCGAACGCGGCAGAGGAATCTGCGATACCCGAGAGCGCGTGATCTGAACCATGGCAAGCATCAATGGGGTGCTGGAAGGGAGGTGGCCGTCTGCGAAGACGACGTGTTCAAAAAGCACACGCAGATGTGGCGAATCAGATTCCTCCGCCGCGTTCGGCGTCGGAATGACAAGACCGAGAGAGCAGGGCGATGCCGAGAGTCTTTCAGCAAACTGTAAAAACGGTCAGCGTCAATAAGAACGGCCAGCGTCAATTGTTACTGGCTCGCGGTTTCGCCTGCCACCCAATAAAAATCCAAACCCTGCGGCGCGAAATTTCCGAGAAACGAAACCCTTCGCCCGCCGGCGAACTGCACAATCGCGGCCTTGGCTCCTTCAGGCGCGACCAGCAAGTGCTCGGCGGCCGGCACCTGCCGCATTTCATAGCGGCTCACAACCTGGTTGCGATAGAACGCGAGCCCGAACTCGGTCTCGCGCCTCACGCCGAGGACCGCGATGGGTAAGGGCTTCATCTCCATTTCGGAAAGCTGCCTCGCAACCGGGCGTGCGGAAAGCGTCTGGTCCACTGTGGGCGAGCCGATTCTTATCAGTGCTGCAACCGTGAGCACCACTGGAATCAGCGTGACAAAATAGAGCAGCCGCAATCCGAGTTTTCCCGCGAGCGTGACTGCGATCCCGACAGCGAGTGCCAGGGCAATGGCGGATGCGACGATCGTTCCCCGTCCCCACGGAAGACCATGCTGCAGCACGAGGTATGCAATGTTCAGCGCGGGAACCAAGGGAGCCGCCGCTACCAGTGCGTGGAGTGTGTTCAGCAGAGCGAGGGGTCGCTCACCGTCCTCAACATGGCGACGGACGTACTCCGCCACGAGCAACGGACCAGCAGGAATCGCGGGCAGAATGTAACCCGGCAGCTTGGAATGCGATAAAGAGAAAAAAAGAATCGGGACCACGAGCCATAGGAGAAGGAAGAAGTTCAGGGCATCACCCGACTCAAACAGGCCCGTCCGTTCCGCCCACCATGCGCGTCCGACCTCGTAGAACGACGCGACGACAAAGACACTCCACGGAATGAGTGCCAGCAGTGCCACGGGCAGGAAGTACCAGAACGGCTGCTCGTGGTGATAGAGATTGCTGCCAAAGCGTGCCAGATTGTGCTCGAGGATAAAAACGCGGAAGAACTCCGGCTGACGCAACTGAACGGCTAGATACCACGGCAAGGCCACCAGAAAGAACAGCAGCACCCCGGGTATCCAGAGAGTGCGCAGGACAATGCGCGCGTTTTTTGCTGCCGCCGCGAACAGCACAATCACTACCCCGGCGAGAACTGGAGCCACGGGCCCTTTGGCCAGTACGGCCAAGCCCAGGAAGAAATAAAAGGTCCCCAAGTATTTCTTCTGGGACGTCTCCCACCATGCATACCAGGCCAGCATCGCCAGTGAGAACACGGCGGCCAGTGGCATGTCGGTCGAGGCCGAATGTGCGAATCCCACAATTCCTGCCACAGACGCCGTCATCAAGGCGCCGTCCACATGAAGCCCGGGCCGCAGCTTTCGCAGGAACAGATATACGCCTAGCACGACCAAGGACGCGTCCACGGCCGAGGGCAATCGCGCTGCCCAGTCCCGCACACCGAATAAGCGATAGGCGGCCATTGCCTGCCAGTAGTACAGAGGAGGCTTTTCGAGCCATGCGCGGCCGCCCAGAGTCGGCGTGATCCAGTCGTGCCGCTCCAGCATCTCGCGGGCGACTTGCGCGTAGCGGGGCTCGTCGGCCCCAATCAGTCCAAACTGTCCGAGTCCGTAGAAGAATAGAAAGACGCAGAAGCCGATCAGCAGCAACCACTCGCGGATACGCTGGCTCACGAAGAAGTCCCGGTTGACGGATACCTGCGAACCGACGCCGCGTTTACTCCTCGATCGCCGGCGAAAGCAGTGTGCAGATTCTGATCAGAGAGCATGTAAGCGGCACAATCACGATCCAAAAGGTGAAGCGGATGGAAGGAAATATATCAGAGTGCTGTGGAATCAACCGCAATCGAGCGCGTCATAAATCCGGAATTCAATCCGCCGATGAAGCAGGCCGGATTTTTTCCAGCATGAGAGCCACCGCGATCGAGAGCGGACCATCCATCGAACAACCGCTGGCGCATTCATGCCCGCCGCCCCCGAAAAGCTCGGCAATCTCTGCGACATTAAGTTTGCCTTTACTGCGCAAGCTCACCCGATAACGTCCATCCGGCATTTCCCGGAAAAATGCGGCGATTTCGACATCCTGAATGGAGAGCGCGTAGTTCACAATCCCTTCGCAATCTTCTTCCTTTGCCTGACTGCGCTCCATCTGCTCGCGCGTAACCCAGATCCACGCCAGGGGCCCTTCGCGGTGGAGATTCGAAAGCGCTGCGCCGAGAAGCCGCATCTTGGCTGTCGAATGAGCAAAATAAATGTTCTGTGCGCAATGCGCGGGATCTGCGCCTGCCAGCACCAATTCGCGAGCTAGAGCGAATGTCTGTTCGTTGGTGCCACGAAACATAAACGATCCCGTGTCCGTCATCAGCGCGGTGTATAGGCAGGTTGCGATCTCCGGGGAAACGGCGACGCCAGCCTCCCGGGCCAGCCGGTACACAAGTTCGGCCGTCGCCGCGGCCTTGGGATCGATCCAGTTCACGTGGGCAAACGGACGTCCACTCAAATGATGATCGATGCTGATCAGGAACTGGTTCTCGAGTCCCTCCAGGCGAGTGCGCTGGATGCTATCGCATTCCAGGATGATGGCCGCTTCGTAGTGGCCATTCACGCAATCCGCCTGGACCACGCGGTCCGCAAAGGGCAGAGGCTGGTAGATGCGCGGCACCGGATCATGCAAAACGACATCGGCAGACTTGCCCAACTGCCGGAGCACTTCGCAGCATGCCAGGGCAGAGCCGATCGCGTCGCCGTCCGGGCGCGCGTGGGACGTCAACACAAAACGATCCCGTCTCTGGATATGTTCGAGTACTTCCCGCAACATGGGCCCTACAGTCAACGCGCCGACCGGTTCTTCTTCTTCGACCTGGTCAGCAACTCGTCGATCCTCGCTTGGTACTCCTGAGAACGATCCTGGATGAAAATCAGTTCGGGCGGACGTCGGAGGTGCAGCCGTTCTGCCAGTTCTCGGCGCACATACCCATTCGCCGCTTGCAACCCTTCCATCGTCGCCGCCCCCTGCTCGTCATCTCCGTCGACCACGACCATCACGCGCGCGGAGCGTGCATCCGGCGACAGCAGCACCTCGCTCACGTTGGCCAGTCCAATGCGCGGATCCCCGAGCTCTCCCTCCAGAATGGTCTCGATTTCTTCGCGCAAGGCCTCACCCAGCCGCTCTCGATGGTACTTTTGGCCACGCCGTTCCAACTGAATTCCTCTCAAAGTAAAACGGATGAGAATATCAGATTATGCTGCCCGGGGGGATGAGAAGAAGGCAGCCTGACTCAACAGGTTAAAGGAACTCCAGAAATGAGTCTGTGACGTCCGCACCACCGTTGTTGGCAATGCGAATCGCCATCCTCTCCACGTTTTTCATCAGCCCGTCAAGATAGTCGCGCGAGGGAGAAACGCTGACCACTCCGATGGTCGCTCGATTCCAGATTCCGCTCGCGTCCAGTTCCGCTACGGCCACGTTGAATCGCGCGCGCAAACGGTCTTTCACGCTGCGAACCACCTGTCGTTTGTCCTTGAGCGACTGAGCCGCCTCAATGCTGAGCTCGATCGTGAGAAAAGCAATCATTCGGTCGTTGGTCGATGGTCGTTGGTCGTTAGCGAACCAGACTGCCAACGACTAACGACCAAGGACCAATGACTGCTTTATGCAATCACTTCGGCGGCAATGCGCTCGGTAACGAACGCTTCAATCACATCGCCTACCTTGATATCGGAGTAGTTCGCGATCGCAATACCGCACTCCATGCCGTTGCGGACCTCGCTGGCATCGTCCTTGAAGCGCCTGAGCGAGGCGATCTTGCCTTTGAACACCACGACATTGTCCCGCAAAAGGCGGACTTCTGAATCGCGCTTGATCAAGCCGTCGCTGACCTGGCAGCCCGCAATCGTGCCGACCTTGGGAATGCGGAACGTGTCCTTCACATCGGCGCGACCCTGGTACGTTTCTTTGATGGTCGGCTCGAGCAGGCCAGTCATGGCGCGCTTGATCTCGTCCTGCAACTCGTAAATGATCGAGTGCAACCGGATGTCGACCTTATCCTGATCCGCGAGTTCCTGCGCCTTGCGTTCCGGCCGGACGTTAAACCCGATGATGATCGCGTTCGATGCCGACGCCAGCAGCACGTCCGATTCGGTGATCGCTCCCACGCCCGCTCGCAGTACCTTCAACCGCACCTTTTCATTCGAAAGTTTCGCGAGCAGGTCGGTCAGCACTTCGACCGAGCCGCCCACATCGCCCTTGAGGATGATGTTGAGTTCCTTTGTGCCTGCGGTCTTCAGTTGCTCAGCCAAGCCCTCGAGCGAAACACGTGAGCTCTTCGCCAACTGCGCTTCGCGAGCTTTCTGTTCGCGGTATTCCGAAATGCCACGCGCCTTGTCGCGATCGGCTACCACCACAAACTGATCGCCGGCCTGGGGCAATCCTTCCATGCCCAGGATCTCGACCGGCGTCGATGGTGGCGCCTCTTCTAATTGCGCGCCACGATCATCGAACATGGCGCGAACTTTGCCGTACACGTTGCCAACCACAAAGTTGTCACTGGTACGAAGCGTGCCATCCTGCACTAGCACGGTCGCGACTGGCCCGCGGCCGCGATCCAGCTTCGCTTCCAGAACCACGCCGCTTGCCGAACGGGTCGGATTGGCGCGCAACTCCTGCAGGTCTGCGACAAGGCAGATCATTTCCATCAGAAGGTTCAGGTTCGTCTTCTTCTTGGCCGAGACATCGACGAAGACTGTTGTCCCGCCCCAGTCTTCCGGCATCAAGCCGCGATCGGCGAGCTGTTTCTTCACTCGATCTGGCATGGCTTCCGGCTTGTCGATCTTGTTCACGGCCACGATGATCGGCACCTCGGCAGCATGTGCGTGATCGATGGCCTCAAGCGTCTGCGGCATTACGCCGTCATCAGCGGCAACGACCAGCACCACAATGTCGGTAGACTTGGCGCCCCGCGCGCGCATACGCGTGAAGGCTTCGTGACCGGGCGTGTCGAGGAACACGATCTCGCGCCCGTAGGCGGGGGATTCAGGATCCATGACCTGCACTTTGTAAGCGCCAATGTGCTGCGTGATTCCGCCGGCTTCGCCCTCGGCCACGGTTGTCGAACGTATTGAATCGAGCAAGGTGGTCTTGCCGTGATCCACGTGCCCCATGATCGTGACAACGGGGGGACGTGGTATGGCTTCGGCGCCACCCTCTTCGCTAGTCGCGGCCGCGTCGGCGATGTCTTTTTGTGCCTGCTCTTCGAAGCTGATGACGTTGGTGTCGGCTCCGAAGAAGCGGGCCATCTCGCTCGCCAGCTCCGCATCGAGCGTCTGATTGATCGTGGCAAATACGCCTCGCGCCAACAGACGGGCAATCAAATCCTTCGCGCGAATATCCAGCTTCTCCGCCAGATCCTTCACGCTGATGCCTTCCGTGATGGTGATGTTCCGCGTGATCGGCTGCGGCTCATTCGAAAGCGAAAGCCGCGGAGGCGGAACATAGCCCTTCATCGGGCCTTCCTTCACACCGCGCGGAACATAGCGTTGTCCGGGCCGGCGCGATGGGCCACCGGGACGGCTTCCCGGGCGCGTTGGTCCCGGAGGAGCTAACGGCGCGCCTGGGCCAACGCCCAGTGGACGCGCACCGGTCGGCGACTGCCGGGTCGGATGCATCGGTCGACGCTCGCCCGGCCGCAGGGGCGGACGCGGGCCTCCGGGCACTTGCGGGCGTGGACGTTGGAAAATCGGCTGGCCCGGTATGGGGCGCCCAGGCGCGGGACGCGAGGCAATCGGCTGGCCGGGTTGTACCGGCTTGGGAGGCGGCGCTTTGTAAACAGGACGCGGTCCAGTTTGCGGAACAATCATCCGCGGCGGCGGCGTGGCTGGAGGGGCGGGCTTTGGCGGAGCTGCTGAAACTGGTGCAGCCGGCGCGGCCGGCGGCGCAACCAGAGGCGCGGCAGCCTGCGCAATCGATTCTGTCTGCGCGCTGGCCGGCGGAGCTTGGGGCGCAACAGGACGTGGCGGCACGGCCGCGGAAGGGGCCGCAGGCGCCGTCGTTGGAGCACTCGGCTTCACCGCAGGCGGAGCGGGAGGAGTCACCGGTGGCGCGGGCGGTCTCACAACCGGACGAGCCACACTCTGGGGCGTAATGAACCGGGGCGCTGGAGTTGGAGGAGCAGGCGGCGCAGCCGGCTTAGGCGCGGGTGGCGCCGGAGTCGCGGCAGGCGGAGCTGCGGCTGCAGGTTTGGTCTCGACGGGCGGCGCCGGACGTGCAGGCGGAGCGGCCGGTGCGGCTGCGGTCTGCTGTTGCCTCGCAATCTGCTTCAGCACATCGCCAGGCTTGGAGATATGCGACAGATCAATCTTTGTTTTGATTTCGTCGGCGTCGCGGCCAGAACGCGCAGAGCGCGACGGCGCGGATTGTGCATCGGCAGCAGCGCGGAAATGGGCCCGCACCTTCTCTGCTTCGTGCTCCTCGACCGAACTAGAGTGCGTCTTTTTCTCAGTGACGCCAACTTCGACCAGGACATCAAGAATCGCCTTGCTCTTGACTTCCAGTTCCCTGGCCAGATCGTTAATTCGAATCTTACTCATCCGCCCTTTCCTTGCCCCGCACCGCTCCTTAAGTCTTCATAGCATCCTCACGGAGTACGCGTTGCACACCGCCCCCGCCGCCTTGGCGACAAGCGCGGAAAATCTGATCATTCGTTTGTTTTGGAGGAGGTGTCTTCCTCCCCGCCTTCGGTCTGCGCGGCTACTTCCTCGCCGGAACCCGGCTCCGGCGCTTCAGCGCTCGCCGCTACTTCCTGGATCTCGCCTTCGGCCGGCGTCTCTTCCGCAGACCCTTCTTCCGCCGTTTCTTCCGCGGGCGCTTCCGTCCCTTCACCTTCGGCTACGGCAACCGCGCCTTCGCCGCCTTCTAAACCGGCGAAGTAATTATTGACCGCCAAACTGATTTTTTCCACCGTTTTGGGGCCAATTCCCTCGATCGCTTCCAACTGCTCCGGGGTCATGTCGGCCAAGGCTTCCACCGTAGTGATGCCCGAGGCAGCGAGCTTCTCGATCAAACCTTCGCCCAGGCCCGGCACGCTCTCCAGCGGCGTTGCGGTTTGCGATGTGAGGGCCGACATCTGTTGCTCCACTTCCTGACGCTTTTCTTCCTCGCTCTTGATGTCGATCTTCCAGCCGAGCAGCTTCGCCGCCAGGCGGACGTTCTGCCCTTTCTTCCCGATCGCGAGAGAAAGCTGCGTGTCGTCTACCACCACTTCCAAATGCTTCTCGCCGGCGTCGACCACAGTTACGCGGCTGACCTTCGCCGGCTGCAGAGCTTTCTCCGCAAACGTGACCGGGTCTTCGTGATACTCGATGATGTCAATCTTCTCGCCGCGCAATTCGCGGATGATCGATTGCACGCGCATGCCCTTCATGCCCACGCACGCGCCCACCGCATCCACGTCTTTGTCTTTCGACATCACAGCGATCTTGGTGCGCTCTCCCGCTTCACGCGCGATGGCACGGATGACCACCGTCCCGTCATAGATTTCGGGAACTTCAGTTTGGAACAGGTTCTGCACCAATTCCGGCGCGGCGCGGGAAACTACCACCTGCGGGCCCTTGGAAGCCTTTTCCACGCGCGCAATCACCACGCGCACCCGCTCGCCAATCGCAAACGACTCAAGCCGCGACTGCTCCTTGCGAGGCATGCGCGATTCCGCCTTGCCAATATCGAAAATCACATCGGGGCCCTCGACGCGTTTCACCGTGGCATTTACGATCTCGCCCACGCGCGAGATGTACTCGTTGTAAACAGTGTCGCGCTCAGCCTCGCGGACCTTCTGAAAAATGACTTGCTTGGCAAGTTGGGCCGCAATCCGGCCGAGAATGCCTTCGGTCACCTTGGGAATCTGCAGCTCTCCCCCGATCTCGACATTCGGATCGAGCTTGCGCGCATCTTCCAGCGTCACCTGTAACACAGGATCCTCTACCTGTTCCGGGGTCTCCACCACGGTCTTGACGGCGAACGCGCGGATTTTTCCCGTGTCCTTGTCCAGCTGCGCGCGCAGATTCTCCTGCGTCTTGTAGTATTTGCGGGTTGCGACCACAATCGCATCTTCCACCGCACTCACTACAATCTGCGGATCAATCCCCTTCTCTCGGCTTAGCGCGTCGATCGTGTTATAGAGCTCACTTGCCATAAAATTCTCAGAACAGTTCTTAGCTGTAGCTCCTGGCTCTTAGCAAAACCGACTTGCTTCAAGCTAAAAGCTAAGAGCTACAACTCCGGCACCAGATTTGCCTTCTCAACGTTCGCCAGATCGATCTCAAGCTTCTGCGGCGATCCTGCTCCCGGTCGAGGCTTGCGCCGGGCTTCGCTCAGATCAAGCGTGAGGCGACCATCGTGAAAGCTCTCCAACCTTCCTTCAAAGTGACGGTTGCCGTTCACCGGCTCACGCGTCATCAGCTTTACCTTGCTCCCCGCGAACCGCTCGTAATCTGCGGCCCGGTTCAGCTTGCGATCCAATCCCGGCGAGGAAACTTCGAGAACATAAGTCCCTCCGGGTACCACATCTTCCACATCGAGAATTGTGCCAAACTCACGGCTAAACTGGGCGCAGTCCTCGTGCGTTACACCTGCGGGCTTGTCGAGGAAAACTCGCAGCATTCGGCTCTTGCCGCCCCCGCGGAACTCGATCTCGACGACCTCCAGGCCGCTTGAGCCCGCCACTCGCTCTGCAATTCCGCGCACCCGATCTTCATCAAATGCCATTGTTCCAATAACTTGCGGGCGATCCGCCGGCCCACATTTGGCCCCAAACTAAAAAGTGGGCTTGCGCCCACTGGTGTGCTTCGCCAAATGCTGGTACTACACAACAGTTTCCAACTTTTGAATATACGCCCGTCAAGCGTAAAAGACAAACGCCGGAACCAGCGGATGTTCCGGGTTGTCAGGTTTTGACACCCCTACCCGCGCACGCTCTTTATCTGATGACCCAGTCCCGTGATCGGTTGCAGGCTGACGTTACTGAAAATTCGAGATCAGCACCACGTTGCTATTCCGGCTTCCCCGCGTCAAAGCTAGCTGCTTGCCATCATGGGACCAGGCGAAATCGAAAATCGTCTCTGCTTTGAAATGTGTAATCTGTCGAGCCGACCCACCCTTGAGAGGTTGTTCCCAGAGATTGCTGACGCCATCGCGTGTCAGGACATACTGAAAAGCCTTGCTGTCGGGGGACCACGAAAGCCCAAACATGCCGGGAGGCGCATCGAAACGATAGAGCGGATCGCCGCCCTGGGCCGGAACAGCAGCTAAAACGGAAGGACTGGTCGCGGTTTTTCCCCAGAGGTGGACGGCAACCATGGTGTCATCCGGTGAAATCGCGATCCGAGGCCGATCAATATTTTCGCTGAGTTTTGTAGGCGTTCCGCCGTCCACAGGAACCCTCCATGCGCTCGCGCCAGCGTCGGGATTCGTCACCTGGAACGCCACCCATTTGCCATCGCCGGAGCAGGCGATCTTTGATCCCGCCCGCATGACCACGGTGCCGAGTTTGGTGATTTGCACGGGGTTTCCGCCATCTGCGGCATCCACACGCCACACATCCGAAGTCGGACCGGTGCGGGACACGTACGCGAGATAGCGACCATCGCCGCAGGCCACGGGAAGGATATCCGGGGGCTCACGCAAGGGCACATGCACAGGACTGCCGCCCTCTGCCGTCAACCTCAGCAAATGCCCATCGACGCCGGTGGTCAGCAGTTTGCCGTCGGCGGTCCAGCCCGCAATTGGATGCGGCTCACCCGAACTCACTTGGCGAACATCTTCGAGCGATTTGCTGTTCGATACCCACAGGTCGGCGATCAGACTGTCTTGCATAACAGCCAGTGTCTTGCCGTCCTGCGTCAACCCCAGACAGCACGTCGAATAATCGGTCGGGTCGTTTGTGAACCGCCGCACGTCGCCCCCGGGATAGCCGACGTACCAGATTTGCCCGCGCGCGCCGGGTGTACCAGCGCGAATCGCCAGTAGCAGTCCACTGCCATCCGGCAGCCACACCGGAGGACCCAGCGCCGAACCCGGCCCCGGCGTGTATAAACTTCGTGAACTCCCATCGGCAACCGAAACAACTTTCAATACCGGATGCTGCCCGTTCGCAACCTCCCACAATGTTAGTGCGATCGTCTTCCCATCGGGGGACCAGGCTGGAGCGGCGATATACCCGGCACTCACGACGGAACGAAAGCTCGCTAACTGGCGCTCCCCGATGCCATCCGATGAAGCGATCATCAGACCCCATATGTTCTGATCGGGGGTTCCGCGGAAATATGCCATCCGCTTGCCGTCGGGCGAGAAAGTGACGCCGGTATCGACGTCGCGCACCAACTGTGTCGCGGAGCCACCCAGCGAGGCCATCTTGTACAGGTAGGAGAAGTTGAACGTGGCCTTATCCGAACGCACAAAATACAAGTAATTGCCATCGGGCGAAAAACTCAGTCCATTGATGGGTAGCTCGTCGGGCGGGAGCACCTGCACATCGGTGCCGGTCGCCACCTGACGCACCCACAGGCTCTCCTTTTCTCCATCCCGCACAATCCAACCCACGTACCTGCCGTCGGGCGAGATGGTAAGGTCGGCGGCCTTGCCGTTTTCGGTGAGAGGACTGATCTGCATGCTTTGCAGGTTGAAGGTTGCGCCATTATGCGTACGCAGTCTGTAGATCCCGAATCCTGCAGCGATGAAGAGTATCGCAGCGAGCCCAAGCCATGCCAGCTTGCCAGACCCTGCAGGCTTCACCTGAGATCCGGAGCCGGGAATCGCGACCGAGTCGGACGAGGTTGCCGTCGTTGCCGCTCCTGACGAACTGCCCGCGCTCGCCTGCCGCACCTTGCCGGAACTGGTATCGCGCTTCAGGCGCTTCAACTCGGCGCGCATCTCATTCGCGCCCTGATAACGCAGATCGCGATCTTTTTCCAGTGCGGTTCGGATGATCTCGCCCAGCTTGGGTGGAAGCCCCGGGTTGACGTCGGAAACCGGCGGCGGCTCGTGGTTCAGAATGCCGTCGAAAATCACCGCGGAGGTTTCGCCCGCAAATGGAAGCCTCCCGGTCGCCATCTCGTACAGCACGGCCCCAAAGGAAAACAGATCGCTGCGGGCATCCAGTTCCTTGCCCTTGGCCTGCTCCGGCGACATGTACGCGATGGTCCCGACGGCCATGCCGGGGCTGGTCAGGTGCGGCTCGACATCGAGAGTCTGCGTCGCATCGGGCGCACCGCTTGGGCCGGAACCCAACTTGGCCAGTCCAAAATCGAGAACCTTGGCGTGTCCACGCTTCGTAACGAAGATGTTTGCCGGCTTGATGTCGCGGTGAATGATGCCAGAGGAATGCGCAGCATCGAGGGCATCCGCAATGTCGATCCCGAGTGACACCAGGGTTTCAAGATCGAGAGGCCGCCCACCAATACGATGCTTGAGCGTCACGCCATCCAGAAACTCCATGGCGATGAAGGCCTGCCCGTCCTCCTCGCCAATGTCGTAAATGGTGCAGATGTTGGGATGATTCAATCCCGAGGCCGCCTGGGCTTCGCGTTGAAAGCGCGCCAGAGCTTGCGGATCCTTGGCGACATCGTCGGGAAGGAACTTCAGCGCGACGAAGCGATGCAGCCGCGTGTCTTCCGCCTTATAGACGACACCCATGCCACCGCCGCCCAACTTCTCAACGATCTGATAATGGGAGATGGTTTTACCGATCATTCGTTTCCCGCTCGCAGGAGCACTAGGATGGTAGTCGGAAGTACACGGGGCGTCAAAAATGAATATCGGGCAACTCCTCGGGTGCGAACCGCACAACCGCGTCTCATCTCAGCATTCTTGCCACTGCCCGCGTATTCTCCCTACAATAGAAAGATACCCTGAACCCGGAATACATCTATGATCCATTTCCCCGTTCCCGAAGCGCTCACTTTCGATGATGTGTTACTGCTGCCTTCCCGTTCCGATGTCGTTCCGGCCACGGCCAGCACGCAAACCCATCTCACCCGCAATATTCAACTCAACATTCCCATCGTGAGCGCGGCCATGGACACCGTCACTCAATCGCATATGGCCATCGCGATTGCCCAGCAAGGCGGAATCGGCATTATCCATCGCAATCTCACTATTGAGCAGCAAGCCAACGAAGTCGATAAGGTCAAGCGGTCCGAGAGCGGAATGATTGTTGACCCCGTCACAATGTCGCCGGACGCGAAGGTTTCCGATGCGCTCGAGGTGATGCGCAAGTATAAAATCTCCGGTGTCCCCATCACCCAAAATGACGGCCGGCTGGTGGGAATCCTTACCAATCGTGATCTCCGCTTCGAAACTCGTTTTGACGTCCCGATCCGCAATGTGATGACAAAGGATCATCTGATCACCGTGCCGGTCGGCACTACCCTGGAAGAAGCGGAGAAAATCCTTCACGAGCACCGTGTCGAGAAACTGCTCGTGGTCGACGACAAGTACAACCTCAAAGGCCTCATCACCGTTAAAGATATTCAGAAAAAGCTCAAATACCCGAACGCTGCGAAAGACTCGCATGGCCGCCTCCGAGTCGGCGCTGCCCTGGGCGCGACCGGCGACTTCCTTGAGCGCGCCCACGAACTCGCCCGGGCAAAGGTCGACGTCGTTGCCATCGACAGCGCGCATGGACATTCCACACGCGTGCTCGAAGCGATCCGCGCCGTTAAGTCCAAACTACCGGAAATCGAACTGCTCGCCGGCAACGTTGCCACCTTCGACGGTGCCTGCGAGCTGAGCAAAGCCGGCGCCGACGGCATCAAGGTCGGAATCGGGCCCGGATCGATCTGCACCACGCGCGTAGTTACAGGGGCAGGGGTTCCGCAGATCACGGCCATTGCAGAAGCATTCCGCGCCACCAAGGATGCGCAGGTCCCCATCATCGCTGATGGCGGCATCAAGTACTCCGGCGACATCACCAAGGCCCTCGCCGCTGGCGCCAGTGCCGTGATGATCGGATCTCTGTTTGCCGGTACCGACGAAAGCCCCGGCGAACTGATCCTCTACCAAGGCCGCACATTCAAGTCGTACCGCGGCATGGGATCGCTGGGCGCTATGGCGCAAGGCTCCAGCGAGCGCTATTTCCAGAGTACCGACGACGCCTCTTCTGCCATGCCGAGCCTTGCCGACGGCGATGGCAACCGCCTCGCCAAACTCGTGCCCGAGGGCATTGAAGGCCGCGTACCCTACCGCGGATCCGTCGCCATGATCGTCCATCAGATGGTCGGCGGCTTGAGATCTGGCATGGGCTATTGTGGCTGCGCCACGATCCCCGAGTTGCAGCAGAAAACACGCTTCGTGCGCATCAGCGGAGCCGGCTTGCGCGAGAGCCACGTGCACGACGTCATCATTACCCGCGAGGCGCCCAACTATGCGCTCGAATAGTGAAAAGAGTTCTGCGGCCTCTTTCCCGGGTCAGTCTTTTTGAAGGGTTCCGTCCATCATAGTCCCAGTGTTTGGAAAGGTTGGATACCAGCCATCATCTGGTTGGGAATAATCGCGATTGAATCCACCGCTTCGCTTTCCTCGGAGAACACCAGCCGGTTCCTGTATCCGGTTCTCCACTTCCTTTTCGGTTTGGAGCCGGTCCGATTCCTGACTTGGCATTTCCTGATCCGAAAAACAGGCCACGTTATTGGTTATGCCGTCCTGAGCATCCTGCTTTTTCGTGCCTGGCGGGCTAGCGTTGCGGTGAGGAACAATCCGCGCTGGTCCATCGTATGGGGAAGAATCGCGCTGGCGATGACTGCGCTCGTGGCCAGCCTCGATGAGTGGCACCAAAGCTTTCTGCCTTCTCGCACCGGCACCATTCATGACGTGGTGCTCGACACCACGGCTGGTCTCGCCGCTCAGATTCTCCTGTTCCTATGGCTGCGTGGCGAAAAGAGCGACCGGCCGAAGGCACCCGGCTCGCCTGTTCCCAGAATTTCCGAAGAACCTGGCCGTCGCTCCAGCCCAGTTACCGAGTAGCCTTTGGCGCCAACAGCAGAAGCATGGCTGAAGCGAGCGCCATCCCAGATGAGACGTAGAACGGCACCTGTGCCCCGAACACCTTCCATACTTCGCCTGCGATCACGCTTGCCAGCAGCGCGGCAACGCTCGTAACCGAAAAATAGATACCGAGTGCCCTTCCCCGCACTTCAGTCGTCACCGTGTCCACGACCAGTGCCTTCAGAACCGGCGTCGTGAGTGCATAAAAGAGCCCGTAAAACGACATTGCCGCCCAGATCACGGTGCTGGACCTGGCCTTCGCGAATGAAAAGTAGACGACCGCGAACACAACGTAGCCAAGAGCGGCCACCGTGCGCCGCGACATTCGATCGCTGATACGTCCGGCCGGCCACGCAGACAGGGTGTACGTTAGGTTGAACACTAATCCCAACAAGGGAGCAAGGGAAACCGGGATGCCGACATTTTCCGCACGCAATACCAGGAACATGTCGCTCGAATTCCCCAGGGAAAACAGGCCTACTGTGAACAGGATATAGTAGAAAGTGCGGGAAAGACGCGCAGGCGCACTAGGTATGCTTGCGTCTCCAAAGCGCGACGTCGAGACGAGATTTCTGTGCTCATCGCCCAACTCGGCCCGAAGGGGCGTCTCTGTGCTCGAGACGGCATTCTTGGTTTCTCGAATCCCGAGCAACGCCACCACCACACACAAAGTACCGGGAATAGCCGCCATCCAGAATACGGCACGCACCCCGTGACCGCGTTCCAGAATCCACAGTGCGAGCAAGGGACCCGCAATCGCACCAGCCGAATCCATCGCCTGGATCAGGCCATAAGCCGAGCCCATCCGTTCACGGCTCACCGACTCGGCGACCATGACATCCCGAGCGGTGCCGCGGGCTCCCTTGGCGAAACGATCGACAAAGCGGATCGCCAGCACCTGACCCCACCAGGTCACCACCGCTAGCAACGGTTTGACGGCATTCGCAACAATGTAGCCGGCCACCACCAGCGGCTTGCGTCGCGTCCAACGATCCGCCAAATAACCGGAGAACAGCTTTGCCAGCGAAGCCACGCTCTCCGCAATGCCCTCGATGACTCCCAGTTTTGCGGGTCCTGCCCCCAGAGAGGCTAGAAAAGCAGGCAGCACCCAGTACGCCATCTCGCTGGCCGTGTCATTGAAGAAGGACGTCAGACCGAAGGCGTAGAGGTTACGGCGCGTGCCCTGTTCGTTCTCGGCGTGGAGATCGCCCACGAAAGAGTTCTACCACGCCGCGGAGTTATTAGCTTTGGCTGAGGACTGAAGACTGACGACTGAAAACTGTTCTCAATACATCGCGTCGTATTTCGTCACATCCCACTGGCCCATTTTTCTCTCCAACGTAACGGAGAGCAGGCCATTGTAGGTTGTGCTGTCGCCGGGAGCGTTCAGGCGTTTGCCCTGATAGTGCAGGATGCGTAAGGGCGGACGATCTTCCCAATCCACCAATTGCCAGCCAATCAGCGGATGCTTTTCCTCCGAGTCGCAAATGAAAGCCGCATATTTCCTGCGGTAATCATGCTCCCACTCGGAGAGTTGCTCGCGGCACTTTCCATCTCTCATGGCGCGAATGAACACCGCCGCCGCTTTTTCGGAGGAATGATCGCGCAAAGGATTCAGACTGATCGAGGTAGGAATCCCGGTGAGTGTGTCGCGTTCTTCGGACTTCGACAGCACCGGGCCTTGATTGTTGAGCCAGGCCAGGTAACCAAAGAAGATCAGCACCAGCAGCACGCCGGCGCCGACCGCGATATAGATCTGGTTCCTGCTGAAGTCCATTGGTGTGGCAACAGTGTAGGCACGGATTCAGCGGCCAACAAGGTTACCCTCGGTAGAGACGGGAGTACATGTACTGCTGGGTAGATTCGGACGGACCCGCTTGCATGGAACGGAAAACGCACCCAAGATTCGGGTGCGTTTTAGATCTCTCTGAAGCGACGAAAGTTCTAAGAGTTAGAGCTCCCTTACTTTTCCTCTTCTTTTTTCTCAGTAGTCTCTGGACCTTGTGTCTGTGCCTGCGCCTCGGCCTCTTCCATCGCTTTCTTGGCTTCGGCAACCCGCTTGGCGCGGGCTTCGGCGCGTTTTTCACGCTTCTCATCAAGGACCTTTTCGCTGCCCAGAAGCTCGACGAACGCCTTTTCCGCTCCATCGCCCTTCTGCCATGCCGTGCGCACGATGCGCAGATACCCGCCATTGCGATCGCCAAAGCGGGGCGCGATGGTGTCGAACAGCTTGACCACGGATTCGTCGGTCATCAGGTACGACGCGGCGAGGCGCCGAGCCGCGAGATCGCCACGCTTGCCCAGTGTGATCATCTTTTCGACATGTGGGCGCATGGCTTTCGCTTTCGGGATCGTGGTCTCGATCCGCTCTTCCACAATCAGCGAAGTCACCAGGTTCCGCAGCAACGACCGGCGGTGCGCAGTATTCCGTCCAAGTTTCCAGCCAGCTACTTTGTGACGCATAGCAAAAACCTCAAAAGTTTCGAGTTTCAAGTTTCAAGTTTCGGGTGGCTTCGAGAGCTGGATCAGGCCATGCGCGCTCGAAACTCGAAACCCGAAACTTGAAACCGCATTCCTACAGTTCGTCGTCCGCGCCGTAGGCCGACGCCGGCAGCACCTGGTTCGAAGTCGGTCCCGGCACGGCATTGCCGTGCTCGTCAATCTTCATGCCCAGGCTCAGTCCCATCGAGGAGAGAATCTCCTTGATCTCGTTCAGTGACTTGCGGCCGAAATTCTTTGTCTTCAGCATCTCAGCCTCGGTCTTCTGCACCAGTTCTCCGATGGTCTGGATATTCGCGTTCTTCAGGCAGTTGTAGCTGCGCACGCTGAGCTCAAGTTCTTCTACCGACCGGTTCAGGTTTTCGTTCTTGATCTCGGGCTTACGGTCATCGGACGATGCCGCCGTCTCGATCTCTTCCTCGAAGTTGATGAAGATGTTCATGTGATCCTTCACCAGCTTCGCGGCCAGGCCAAGCGAATCCGCCGGGGTAATGGACCCGTTCGTCCATATTTCCAGAGTCAGCTTGTCGTAGTCGGTGATCTGTCCCAGACGGGCTGCTTCCACCGTGTAGTTGCACTTGCGGACCGGCGAGTGAACCGAGTCGATCGGAATGAAGCCAATGCCCAGGTCCTCGTCAAAATTCTTGTCGGCAGCCACGTAGCCGCGGCCACGCTTCAGGCGCATCTCCATATCGAGCTTGCCGCCTTCGCTCACCGTGGCAATGTAGACATCCTTATCCAGTACTTCGACATCGCCGTCAGCTTCGACCATCCCCGACGTAACCACTCCCGGTTGATCCGCGCGCAAGTAGATCGCCTTCGGAGCATCGCCCGCAAGCTTGAACGGAATCTGCTTCAGGTTGAGGATGATGTCGGTCGCGTCCTCCACTACACCGGGGATCGACTGAAACTCGTGCAGCACACCCTCGATTTTCACTGCTGTGACGGCAGCCCCTTCGATCGAACTCAGCAGCACGCGCCGCAGAGCATTGCCGATGGTCGTGCCAAAGCCGCGCTCAAATGGCTGCGCCCAGAACATTCCGTACTTGTCAGTGAGGGTGGCGGTATCGGTGGCGAGACGTTTTGGTTTTTGAAAACCCTTCCAAAGCATGTGTTTCTCCTTCGGCCATGTGGCTCAGTGCCGGCTCCCTGAACAGGCCCGGGTTCAGGTCAAGCGCCGGCAGAGGCTGGTCTGGCACGAAAAGGGACCGTAAAACCAGTTTCGAGTTTCTGGTTTCCAGTTTCGAGTACTCCACCAAAACGCTATGTGGCTACCTGAAACATGAAACTCGAAACTTGAAACTTACTTGCTATACAACTCCACGATCAGCTGCTCATTGACCGGCAGCTGAATTTCCTCGCGTTTGGGCAGAGAGAGGACGCGACCCTTGTAATTGTCACGATCAATCTCCAGCCACGTGGGCGCGGGCTGATGGCTGGCAAAATCCTTGGCCTGCTCCAGGATCGGCAGCTTGCGGCTGCTTTCCCGAATCGTGACTTCCTGCCCAGGTACGACTTCAAACGACGGGATATTCACCTTGCGCCCGTTGACGGCTACGTGCCCGTGGCGCACCAGCTGTCGCGCTTGCCGCCGCGACATTGCGAATCCAAGGCGATACACAACATTGTCCAGGCGCCGCTCCAATTGCTGCAGCAGAATTTCACCGGTGACGCCCTTGGTGCGAAATGCCTTCTCGAAATAGTTGCGGAACTGCCCTTCCTGCGTGAAATACATGCGCTTGGCTTTCTGCTTTTCACGCAGCTGGAGACCGTAGCCGACAATTTTGGCCTTCCGGTCTTTCCCGTGCTGTCCGGGAGCAAAGTTACGCTTTTCGATGGGGCACTTGTCGGTGAAGCACTTGCTGCCCTTCAGGAACAGCTTGATGCCTTCACGACGGCATAGACGGCATACTGCATCGGTATAACGTGCCAAGTTTCTTCTCCTTTAGATGACCGGTTTACAGGTTTGGCTTCACCCTTCGTCCCGGACGGTAAAACAGTTTCGAGTTTCTAGTTTCGAGTGGTCCCGGAGGATGCAATGTCTTCCGCACACCCGAAACTTGAAACTCGAAACTGGAAACTTCTTATACGCGGCGTCTCTTCGGCGGACGGCATCCGTTGTGCGGAATCGGCGTGAAGTCTTTGATGGAGCGGACTTCGATACCGGCAGCAGCCAGCGCGCGGATCGCCGATTCGCGACCCGATCCCGGACCGCTTACCCGCACATCCACCGAGCGCACGCCGTGATCGCGCGCCATGTTGGCCGCGTTCGACGCTGCCTGCTGCGCGGCGAAAGGCGTGCCCTTGCGCGATCCGCGGAAGCCGAGCGAGCCCGAGCTCTTCCACGAAATCACATTCCCCGCCATATCGGTGATGGTCACGATGGTGTTATTGAAAGACGCCTGCACATGCACGAGTCCGTGAGGAATGTGCTTGCGCTCCTTCTTCTTGAACGTCTTCTTCTTGCCTTTTTTCTCTGGAACGGCTGGGCCGCCCGCTGCTGCTGGTTTTGCCATGATTTTAAGTTCTCGGTTCTCAGTTCTCAGTTTTTCCGGTTCGCGCTTTCATTGGAGAACCGAGAACTGAGAACTCGCTTTTAGGTTTTCGCAGCCGCCTTCTTCTTATTCGCGACCGTTCCCTTACGAGGTCCCTTGCGGGTACGCGCGTTGGTATGGGTGCGCTGTCCGCGAACCGGCAAGTTGCGGCGGTGACGGTATCCGCGGTAGGAGCCGATTTCGATGAGCCGCTTGATGTTCATCGAAACTTCTTTGCGCAGATCGCCTTCCACCATGCCTTCCGCCTCGATGACCTGGCGGATGCGGTTGACCTCGTCTTCGCTGAGGTCCTGAACCTTCTTGTTCCCGTCCACGTTCGCTTGCTCCAGAATACGGGCCGCGCGCGGATTGCCAATGCCGTAAATGTAAGTGAGCGCGATCACCGTATGCTTGTTGCGTGGAAGATCGACCCCTGCAATGCGTGCCATATTTCTTCAAACCTCCAAGGGACTCCAGCTTTGAGCTTTGAGCTTCGAGCAATCTGGCTCAATACGTTTGCTCAGAGCTCGTGGCTCGTAGCCCGCAGCTTCTTATCCTTGACGCTGTTTGTGTTTCGAGTTCTCGCAGATCACCCGCACCACTCCGCGGCGGTGAATGATCTTGCACTTGTCACAGATTTTCTTTACCGATGCTCGTACCTTCATAAACCCAGCTTTCAGCTGTCAGCTATCAGCCTTCAGCAAACCTTATTTGTAGCGATACACGATGCGGCCGCGATTCAAGTCGTACGGGGAAAGCTCCACCGCTACCTTGTCGCCGGGCAGAATGCGAATAAAGTTCTTACGCATTTTTCCCGACACATGCGCCAGCACCTGGTGCTTGTTTTCCAGTTCCACCTTAAACATCGCGTTCGGCAGAGGCTCAATCACTACTGCCATCACTTCAATCGCGTCTTCTTTGCTCATGTACTCCTTAGTTCCCGGTTCTCAGTTCTCAGGTTGCGCACCCTTCGACTGAGAACAACGGGGCGCCTGTTTCTTCAATTCCTCGGTCCGTTCTCACTTCCAATTCTGCAACTCAGCATGGCTCTTTGCTCGAGCAACTGAACTTCCCTACTCAGTCAAAATCACCGGCCCATCTCTTGTGACTGCCACGCAGTGCTCGAAATGCGCGCTGTAGCTGCCGTCGGCCGTGACCGCCGTCCACTTGTCGCTCAGCACGCGCGTTTCCGGCTTGCCGTAATTCACCATGGGCTCGATCGCGAGCACCATGCCTTCCCGCAATCTAGGGTTCGGCCCACCCGAGCGATAGTTCGGAACCTGCGGCTCTTCGTGCAGTTTGGTCCCGATACCATGTCCCACGAACTCGCGAACCACGCTGAAACCGGCAGCTTCTACGTATTCCTGCACGGCGCCGCCAATATCGCTCACCGAATTCCCAATACGCGCCTTCTCGATCCCCCGGTACAACGACTGTTCGGTCACTTCCAGCAGTTTGCGCAACTCGGGAGTGATTTCATCTCCCACCGGCACCGTAATGGCTGCATCGCCGTAGTAGCCGTCCAGCACCACCCCGCAGTCGACCGAAACAATATCGCCCGCATTGAGGGTGCGCTTTTCCGACGGGATACCGTGCACAATCTCTTCGTTCACCGACGTGCACAGCACGCAGGGATAATCAAAATATCCCTTAAAGGCCGGCTTTGCGCCCAAGTCCTTCATCTTCTGATCCGCCGCGCGCTCCAGGTCCATCGTGGTAACGCCCGGCGCCACCAGTGTCCGCAGATGATCGAGCACCTGTCGCACCACGCGGCCGCTCTGCCGCATCTTCTCGATCTCCGCCGGAGATTTGCAGACGATCGCCATCCTAGACCTGGTTATCGATGATGCAAAAAATCTGTGCCGTCACCTGGTCCATCGGCAAATCGCCGTTCACCGTCATCAGCCGTCCCTTGGCCTGGTAATAGTCAGCCACCGGCCGAGTCTGCTGATCAAATTCGTTCAGCCGTTCCCGAATGACTTCTTCGCGGTCATCCTCGCGCACGATCAGCTTCGTTCCATCAACGTCACAAAGCTCATCTACTTTGGGAGGTTGCAGGTGAACGTTATAGGTGCGGCCACAGGTGGGACAAGAACGACGTCCGGTAAGTCGGCGCAACAACTCATTATAGTCTACATCCAGCCGGATCACAATCGGCAACCTGTTGCAGCCATTTGACTTGTCAAAGAACTCGTTCTCCAGGAAGGCATCCAGCCAGCCAGCCTGCGCCGCCGTTCGCGGAAACCCATCCAGAATGAAGCCGCGCTCGCAATCCACGTCCCGAAGCCGCTCCGCCACCATCGGGCAAACCAGCTCGTCCGGCACCAACTGCCCTCGCTCCATTACGGCCTTGGCTGCGCGGCCCAGTTTGGTCCCGGTTTTCACATTCTGCCGCAGAATATCTCCGGTGGAGATCTGCGGAATGTGGTAGTGCTGTTCGATCCGCTTGGCTTGGGTGCCCTTGCCGGCTCCCGGCGGCCCTAGCAGAATCACAGGTCCAATGCTACGCGAGGTTTCCTGGGCCATCGAGGTGGCCACCTCCCTCGATTTCTGTTTACCCGGACGCCTTCCGCCCAGGCCCTGCGTTCGCGAAGTTCTCAAGCCATTGATTCCTGAAGCGCAGCGAGTACTACCAGCGGCGGCCCCTGAGGCGTCCGCTGCGCGGTGTGAACCCATCATAGTGGCGCATGATCAATTGCGCCTCGATCTGGGTCACGGTATCCATGGCAACGCCCACCACGATCAACAGCGAAGTTCCTCCAAAGTAGAAACTCACGCCTAGACCGTTCGTGACCCAAGTAGGAAGCTTCTCAAAGACGCTTCCCCCTAGCCACCAGGGCAGGTGATTCAAGTGAATGCCCGTGATCATCCATTCCGGAATGAACGAAATGATGATCAGGTAGAGCGCTCCCACTAATGTAATTCGGGTCAGTACTTCATTGATGAAATCCGATGTCCGCTTGCCTGGACGAATGCCGGGGATGAACCCGCCATATTTCCGCATGTTGTCGGCGACTTCACTTGGATTGAACACAATCGACACGTAAAAGTATGCGAAAAAGATAATGCCGATCGCATACAGGCACGTGTACAGCGGTTCTCCCCAGCCCAGCGCGTGAATCATCTTGCCGAAGTAGCGGTTGTCGCGCAGTCCATATCCGACCGTCTGCGGGAGCGTCAAAATCGACGAAGCGAAGATAACCGGCATCACGCCCCCAGCGTTTACGCGCAGCGGAAGATGCGTGGACTGCCCGCCCATCACTTTCCGGCCAACTACACGCTTCGCGTACTGCACGGGTATTCGCCGTTCACTGCGCTCGACATAGACAATGAAGGCGACAATCACGATCATGACGGCCAGCAGCATCGCAATCGCGACCGGCGTGAATGCGCCCCAGGCGTTGGTGCGAACCTTGTCATATAAATCCGCTACGCCACGTGGCAGGCCTACCACGATGCCCGCGAAAATCAGCAGCGACATGCCATTGCCGACGCCGCGCTCGGTAATCTGCTCGCCCAGCCACATGATGAACGCACTGCCCGTGGTGAGCGTCAGCATCGTCATCAGGATGAACCCCGGCCCGGGCGTCAGCACGAAATCCTGGTTTCCCTTGGTCAGACTGAAGGCGATTCCGAACGACTGCAGCGCGCTCAGAATCACGGTCAGGTAACGTGTCCACTGCGTAATCTTTTTGCGCCCCAGCTCGCCTTCCTTCTGCAGCTTCGCCAGTGGCTCATAAACCACCGTCAGCAATTGCAGGATGATCGACGCCGTGATGTAAGGCATGATGCCCAGGGCGAAGATGGTCAGGCGCCGCAACTGGCCACCGGAGAACAAATCGACAAATCCGAGGAACGATCCCCGGTTCTGCTCGAAGAATTGCGATAGCTTGTCGGCATTGATGCCGGGAGTCGGGATGTGACCGCCCAACCGGTACACCGCCAGCATGGCCAGCGTAAACAAAATGCGCTTGCGCAGATCAGGGATGCGAAAGACGTTGGCCAGTTTCTCAAACATTACTGCAAGACCTCGAACTTGCCGCCGGCTTTGGTGATCTTCTCCTGCGCCGACTTGGAGAACTTGTGGGCATGCACAGTGAGCGCCGTCTTCAACTCACCATCCCCGAGAATTTTTACGGGATGCTTTGTTTTGATGACTCCCGCCTTGCGCAGCACGTCGGGAGTGATGGTCGTCTCGCCTAGCGCCGCCAGCGATTCCAGGTTCACAATTGAGAATTCTTTGCGGAAAATATTGGTGAATCCGCGCTTGGGCATGCGGCGGTGCAAAGGCATCTGGCCGCCTTCAAAACCACGAATCATGCGCGATCCACTGCGGGAACGCTGTCCTTTGTGGCCGCGCGTCGAGGTCTTGCCCATGCCGGAGCCCATGCCGCGGCCCACCCGCTTGCGCTTCTCCGACGACTTTTTCGGTGCTCGTATGTTAGATAAGTTCATGAGTTCGACTCGCTGTGATGCATAGGTTTCAAGGTTTCAGAGTTTCAAGGTTTCAAGGATTAAAACCCGCGCCCCTGATTTATCGATGTTGTCTTTGAAAGCTTGAAACCTTAGCTTTCTACTATCTCCACCAAATGCGGCACCTTTTTCACCATGCCGCGAATGGCCGGCGTATCCGGCCGCTCGATGACCTGGTTGAGCCGCGTAAAACCCAGCCCCTTGACGACCAATTTATGTTTTACCGGGGAGCAAATCGCCGAGCGCACCCACTTGATGTGCACCTTCCCCGACCCTGCTTTCGATGTCGTTTTCGCTGCCATCCCAGTCCTCTTCACGCCGCCTTTGTAGCGCCGGCGTCTCGCCGGCTATCCGGCGGGCGTCCCGCCCGCCAGCCCAGAACTATAGCTCTTCCGCGTTCTTCCCGCGCAGAGCCGCCACGGCTTCCTTGTTCTTCAACTTCTTCAATGCGTCGAAGGTTGCCTTGATCACGTTGTGGGGATTCGTCGTGCCGATGGACTTCGTCAGCACGTTCTGAATTCCCACTGAGGTCATCACCGCTCGCACCGCGCCGCCGGCGATCACGCCCGTGCCTTCCGGAGCTGGCTTCAGGAGCACATGTCCCGAACCAAAACGGCCGAGCACCAGGTGCGGGATCGACGTCTGGGTCAGGTTCACTTTGACCAGATTCTTTTTCGCCGACTCAATGCCCTTGCGAATGGCTTGGGGCACTTCCTTCGCCTTGCCGGAGCCATAACCGACCACTGCCGCGCTGGGATCACCCACGACCACCAGCGCCGCGAAGGACAGGTTCTTGCCGCCCTTGACGACCTTGGTCACTCGGTTGATCGCGACCACCTGATCCTTCAGCTGAAAACGTCCTGCATCGAGCTTCTTGGTAACTATTGGCATCCAATCCCCAATCAATTTAGTAATCGGGTAATTTGGTAATTGAGTAATTTGAAACCTAATCCGACTCGATTTTCAATTTCCCAATTACTTAATTTCTCAATTACGCAATCCTATTGAATTTTTCCGATTCCTGAATTTCTAAAACTTCAGCCCACCCTCACGCGCGGCATCCGCCAGCGCCTTCACGCGCCCATGGTAGATGTAGCCGCCGCGATCGAACACGACCTTGGTAATTCCCTTAGCTTTGGCGCGCTCGGCGATGGCCTTGCCGATTTCCTTCGCGGCCGCCACGTTCCCGCCGCTCTTCTTGCCTTCGCTTTCGGCAGTGCTGGCCGAAACCAGCGTCTTGCCGTTCAGATCGTCCACCACCTGGACATAAATATGGTTCAGCGAGCGATACACGTTCAACCGCGGACGCTCCGCTGTTCCTTGCAGCTTCTTACGAATCCGGTCATGCACGCGCTGCCGGGTTGCATTCTTGCCTGGTCTGCTTAACATATAAAAGTCCTCGGTCGTCGGTCGTCGATCGTCGGTCGTTAGCAAACATATCCGTGCTGACGACTGAAGACTGGCGACTAGCGACTATTTCGCTCCCGTCTTTCCAACCTTCTTCTTCAACCGCTCGCCGGCGTAGCGCACTCCCTTGTTCTTGTAGGGATCCGGCGGGCGCAGTGAACGCATCTCCGCCGACACTTGCCCGACTTTTTGCCGGTCGATACCGCTGACCGTCAGCTTCGTCTGCTTGGGATCGACCGCCACTTCGATCCCAGAAGGCAAGGGGTACTCGATCGGATGGGAATAGCCCAGCGTGAACACCACCGTGCCCTTGCCCTTCATCTCGGCGCGATACCCAATGCCGACGATTTCCAGTTCCCTCGTCCAACCTTTGGTGACGCCTTCGACCGCGTTATTCACGAGCGCGCGCGCCAATCCGTGCACCGCGGCTTGCGAATCATTCTCGCGGATGGCGAGCAGATGACCGTCCTTCTGCTCCATCTTGATGCCCTCGGGAAGCGGCGTTTCCAATTTGCCCTTGGGCCCCTGAACGGCAACCGTGTTGCCTTCAAACTTGACCGTCACACCCTTGGGAACAACGATCGGCTTTTTTCCAATTCGTGACATAAGATCTGCTCTTGGCTTCTGGCTTCCAGCTTCTGGCTAGAACCCAACTCTTCATTGATTGCTCAAGCGGACAACTCAGCCCGCAACTTCAAATCGCATATAGCTAGTAGCCAGCAGCTAGTAGCTAGAAGCGTGCTACCAAACCTGGCAGAGAACTTCGCCGCCCAAACCCTGCTTGCGAGCCTGGCGACCCGTCATCACGCCCTTGGGAGTCGTAATAATGTTGATTCCAAGTCCGCCCAACACGCGCGGAATCTCAGTGCGGCGTACATACACGCGACAGCCTGGCCGCGAAACGCGCTCGACATTCGAGATCGCCGCCTCGTTGTTCGTCCCGTACTTCAAGTACACCCGGATGATCTTATGACCTTCCTCTTCGGTAGCCTTGTAGTTGGAGATGTAGCCTTCTTCTTTCAGAATACGGGCAATCTCCACCTTCAGCTTGGAGGCCGGGATATCCACCTTCTGGTGCCGCGCATTGATCGCATTGCGAATGCGCGCCAACATGTCTGCGACCGGATCGGTCAACCTCATCGTCTGCTTCTCCTCTTGCCACCCGTTCGCTCCGCGTCCTAACGGAGAACCTGCAGCGGCGTATTTCCATCTGTCGTTGGTCGTTGGTCCTTAGTCGTTGGTCCTCACCTCATCCGTTCGTGCTGACGACCTAAGACTGACGACCGACGACTGCCTTACCAGGACGACTTCGAAACTCCAGGAATCTCTCCCCGCAACGCCAGCCCGCGGAAGCAAAGCCGGCAGATGCCGAACTTGCGCAGGAAAGCGCGCGGACGTCCGCAAATCTTGCAGCGGTTGTGCTTGCGCGAAGAGAACTTGGGCTTCTTTGCGTCCTTTACTCGTTTTGCGGTAGTAGCCATGCAATCCTTTTTCTCGAAACTTTAAACTTTCTATGCTCTAAACGGCATTCCCAGATGCTTCAGCAGCGACCGCGCCTGATCATCCGATCCGGCGGTGGTCACGATGGTCACGTTCATGCCCTTCAGCTTGTCGACCTTCGCGTAGTCAATCTCCGGGAAGATTAACTGGTCGTGCAGCCCGAGCGTGTAGTTGCCGCGTCCATCAAACGACTTTGTCGAAACACCACGGAAGTCGCGAACACGGGGAAGCACCACGGTAACCAGCCGATCCATAAACTCGTACATGCGGTCGCCGCGGAGCGTGACCATCGCGCCGATCGGCATGCCTTCGCGAACCTTAAAAGCCGCGATCGACTTCTTGGCGCGCGTCACCACCGGCTTCTGTCCCGTGATCTGGCCCAGTTCATTCACCGCCGGATCGAGAATCTTCGCGTTCTGCGTCGCTTCGCCGACACCCATGTTCACGACAATCTTGTGCAGCCGGGGAACGGCCATCGAATTCTTCAGGTCCAGTTCCTTCATCAAGGCCGGAGCAATTTCTTTCTCAAACCTCGAGCGCAGGCGCGGACGCTCCTTCGCGCTATGCCGCGCAACTGCCGCGACCCGCGACTCCTGCTTCTCCGGTCCCTTACCTTTTCTCTCTTTTTCCTTAGCCATCTCAGTGACCTTCTCTCACGGTTTCGGGGGAGCTTCGAGCTACGAGCCTCGAGCAATCTTTCCGGTTCGTGAGCACTCTCTCAATTCTTAAGAATCATGCCATTGCTGTCTACTGCGGTCTGCTCCAAAGCTCGCAGCTCGTCGCTATTTATCCAGCGTCGTTCCACACTTCTTGCACACCCGCACCTTGCGATCGCCGCGAACCTCGTGTCCGATGCGAACCGGCCCGCAGGTCGGACAGACCAACTGCACGTTCGAAATCGAGATGCGGCTTTCCTGTTCAGCAATGCCGCCCTGGATATTGCGCTGTGGGTTCGGCCGCACGTGCTTCTTCACCATCATCACGTGCTCGACCAATACCTTCGCATCTGCCGGGAACACGCGCAAAACGCGACCCTGCTTGCCTTTGTCCCGGCCCGTGATGACCTTCACGGTATCGTTGCGCCGGATATCAACTCGAATATGTGCGGTACTCGCTACTTTTGGCATATCTATGAACCTTTATCTGTACTCGCTGATCCAGGTTTCAACGTTTCAAAGTTGCAATGCTTCAAGGTTCTCGACTCCAAGCTGACGTTGAAACCTTGAAACTTTGAAACGTTCTTCTACAAAACCTCTGGCGCCAGCGACACAATCTTCAAAAATTTCTTTTCGCGCAATTCGCGAGCCACGGGCCCGAACACGCGCGTTCCGACCGGCTCGCCGGTTTCGTTGATCAGCACCGCGGCGTTCTGGTCGAAGCGGATGTACGTTCCGTCCCGGCGCCGATGCTCCTTGCGGGTGCGCACGATCACGGCCTTCACCACTTTGCCCTTCTGCACCTGCCCGTCGGGCGCCGCTTCCTTCACGCTGGCGGTGATCACATCGCCGAGCCCGGCCCGCAAACCCGTCGAACCGCCCAGCGGCAGGATCATCTGCAGCTTGCGCGCGCCGGAGTTATCGGCCACCTCGAGCATCGTCCTCATCATCACTGCCATAGTTCTGCCCCCCTTATGCGCGCGCTGTTACTGCGCGACTTCGACGCTCGCTACTTCCGGCACCAGCGCCGTCTTGCGAATGATTTCCTTCAGGCGCCACCGCTTCAGTTTGGAGAGCGGCCGCGTTTCCTCCAGCCGCACCACGTCGCCCACGTGGGCTTCGTTCTTTTCGTCGTGCGCGTAGAACTTCTTGTCAGTCGAGATGACGCGGGCATACAGCGGGTGCGACTTCTTGCGCGTCACCGCCACCACGATCGTCTTGTGCATCTTGTTGGAGACGACTTCACCCACGACTTCCTTCCGCCGTCCCGCCACCTTCTGGGTTGTTTCCGCCATTACTTCTTCTCCGTTGTTGCCTGCGCCCCGCGTGCCCGCTCTCCGATAATCGTCTTCACCCGGGCAATGTCCTTGCGCAGTCCGCGAATCTTCTTCAGGCTTTCGGTCTGGCCCATGTTGAGCTGGAACTTCAGCTTGAACAACTGGTCCGCGAGTTGCCGCTCGTGATCCTGCAACTCCGCATCGGTCTGGTTACGAATCTTGTCCACTTTCATGATCGCTTCTCGTTTCTTAGTGCGCCCCTTCACGCTTGACCAGCGCGGTGCGCAAGGGAAGTTTGTGCGATGCCAGGCGCATGGCCTCAGCCGCATCCGTCGCCGTGACGCCTTCCATCTCGAACAGGATCTTGCCCGGACGCACCACCGCGACCCAGTGATCCGGAGCTCCCTTGCCTTTGCCCATACGGGTTTCAGCCGGCTTCTTTGTTACCGGCTTGTCCGGAAACAGCCGGATCCAGATTTTGCCGCCGCGCTTCACGAAACGCGTCATGGCCACGCGGCTCGCTTCGATCTGCCGATCGGTGATCCAGCCGGGCTCCAGCACTTTCAAACCGTAATCTCCGAAAGCCAGCTGGCTGCCGCGCCAGGCTTTCCCGGTCATGCGGCCGCGCTGCTGCTTGCGGTACTTCACTTTCTTTGGCATCAACATAAATTAGCTCTCAGCTCTTGGCTTTTAGCTCGAAGCTCGCGGCTCACTTTTTAAAACGCGCCTGCGGGTGCCGCGTTCTGCGACTCACGCTTCTTCGCCGAAAGAATTTCGCCCTTGTAGATCCAACACTTCACGCCAATCACGCCGTAGGTAGTGCGCGCTTCTGAAAAGCCGTACTCGATATCGGCGCGCAGCGTGTGCAGTGGCAACCGGCCCTGCAGGTACCACTCGGATCGCGCGATTTCGTTTCCGTTCAGGCGGCCGCTGACGCGAACCTTGATCCCCTTGCAGCCGAAGCGCAGCGCCGAATCTACCGACTTGCGCATGGCGCGGCGGAAGCCTACGCGCTTTTCTAGCTGCAGAGCGATCGACTCCGAGACCAGTTGCGCATCCAGTTCCGGCTTGTGCACTTCCTGGATATCGATGAACACTTCGCGCGAGGTGCGCTTCTGCAGTTCCTGTTTCAGCTTGTCGATTTCCGCGCCCTTGCGTCCGATGATGATGCCGGGACGCGCCGTCTTGATGATGATCCGGATCTTGTTGCCCGGACGCTCAATCTCGACTGCACTGATGCCCGCCGACTTCAGCTTGTCCTTCAGTTCGGCCTTCAGCTTCACGTCTTCGAGCAGCAGTTTGTCGTAATCCCGCTCGACAAACCAGCGCGACTTCCACGGCTTGGTGTAACCAAGCCGAAAACCATAAGGGTGAACTTTTTGACCCATATTGCTCCTTGTAGCGCCAGCGTCTCGCCGGCTGTCCCGCGGGCATTTCGCCCGCTTCGCCGCTGACTGAGCGGCGCGATCCACGGGCTACTTCTTCGCGACCGCTTTCTTCTTACTCGCGCCCGCACGCTTCACAACGGATTTCTTCTTCGCCGTCTTCGGCGCTGCCGCCTTCTCTTGTTCCTCGCCCACAACCGTTGCTAGCGACTGGCCATTCTTGTTCTTTTCTGCCAGCACGATTTCCAGATGCGCGATGCGCCGCACATACCGGAACGCCCGTCCCATTGGCGCCGGGCGGATGCGCTTCATGCGTGGACCGTCATTCGCCACCGCACTTTTCACGTACAACTGGTCGAGATCGACGTCCACTCCCTTCTCGGTGCTCAGGAAGTTGGCGTTATCGATTGCCGACTGCAACAGCTTCCCGACTGTCGAGGCCACGCGCTTCTTGGTGAACAACAGCGTGTTTCGCGCCTCTTCCACCTTCTGGCCCTTGATCAGGTCCAGAACGAGGCGCGCTTTCTGGGGCGAGACGCGCATGTAACGGGCTTCTGCTCGAAATTCCATGTTCGCGTGTCTCCTTTACGCCTTCGGTGCCGGGGCCGCGGCCGGCGCGCTGCCTGCCGCCGGAACCGGCGCTCCCGGACCACCGGGCACACCCGCCGGACGCGCGGCTGCTTCCGTTGCTGCCTTCATCGAGTGTCCCTTGAAGCTGCGCGTGAAACTGAACTCGCCGAGCTTGTGGCCCACCATGTTCTCGGTGATATACACCGGGATAAATTTCTTGCCGTTATGCACCGCGATCGTGTGTCCCACCATTTCTGGGATGATGGTTGAGCGACGCGACCAGGTGCGCAACACCTTCTTTTCGTTGCGCGCATTCATCCCCTCCACCTTGACCTGCAGGTGGCTGTCGATGAACGGCCCTTTCTTGGTTGAACGTGCCATAAATCAGCTCTCAGCTTTCAGCTCTCCGCCTTCAGCGAACCAGGCTTGAGCGTTGCGCTCGCCCTCGGGGCGAACTACGATTTCTTCCGGCGCCCGACAATGAATGCGTCGGTGCGCTTGTTATTACGCGTCTTGAAGCCACGTGTCGGCTGGCCCCACGGGGTCACCGGATGACGGCCGCCCGAAGTCTTGCCTTCGCCGCCGCCATGCGGATGATCCACCGGGTTCATGGAGACGCCGCGATTATGCGGACGCCGTCCTGCCCAGCGCACTCGTCCAGCCTTGCCGATGGTGATGTTCTCATGATCGGTGTTGCCAACCTGCCCGATAGTCGCCATGCATTCCTGCAGGACCTTGCGAGTCTCACCCGAAGGCAGCTTGATCAGAGCGTAGTCGCCTTCCTTGGCGACCAGCTGTGCCGAGCCGCCCGCCGAACGCACCATCTGCGCGCCCTTGCCCGGCCGCAACTCGACGTTGTGCACGGTCGTGCCCGGCGGAATATTCCGTAGCGGCAAAGCATTCCCTACCAGGATGTCCGCATCCGGGCCGCTGACGATCTTTTGTCCCATCTTCAGCCCGTCCGGCTGAATGATGTAGCGCTTCTCACCGTCCGCATAGCTCAACAGCGCAATGCGTGCCGAGCGGTTGGGATCGTACTCGATCGATATCACCGTGGCTGGGATGCCGGTCTTGTCGCGCTTGAAATCGATCAGGCGCAGTTTGCGCTTGTTCCCGCCGCCCCGGAACCGGCTGGTAATATCGCCCGAATTCCGCCGCCCGCCCGTCTTCTGCTTGGGCTCGACCAGCGGCTTGAAGGGCTTGTTGGTCGTGATGTCGTCATTGACCAGCGTCGTCTGGTACCGCAACGTCTGCGTCGTCGGCCTGTATGTCTTGATTGCCATAAGTCAGCTCGTAGCTTCTAGCTCTTAGCTGTTAGCTCGATCGCTCGTCGTTTTGTCAACGACCGACGACCAACGACTAACGACTAAAGATTTTGCGCGTACTCCGGCATCTTCTCGCCGGTCTTCAACCGCACGTACGCCTTTTTCCAGTCAGGACGGTAGCCCGCGAAACGTCCGCGGCGCCGTTCCTTCCCGGGGTAATTCGCGGTGCGCACCGAGTCGACTTTCACTTTGAAAATCGACTGCACCGCTTCCTTGATTTCGGTCTTGGTCGCCTGCTTTGCCACCTGGAACACGAGTGTATTCTCGTTCTCCTTGATGGCCAGGCCCTTTTCGGTAATCACAGGACGGCGAAGAATTTCGTAAGCCGATTTCATTACGCCACCTCCGCCGCTTTTTCATGACGCGTCCGCCGCCGAGGCGCGCGCGCCGTCTTTTTCTTGCCTTCGCCCGCCTCCGGCTTGTGCTCGCGTCGCGATGCCGACTTGGTCAGCGAAACCTGCAACTTCTCTATTGCCGGCTGCGTGAAGATCACATGGTCATAGCGCAGCAGGTGATACGGATGAACCACGTTGCTCTCTACCAGTTCCGTCCCGGCAATATTGCGCGAGCTCAACTCGAGGTTGCGGTTTCCGTGTTTCGGGACTTCGACCAGCAACGCCGTCTTTTCGATCTTCAACTTGTCGAGCGCCTCGCGGAATGTCTTCGTCTTCACTTCTTTCACGTCGAACGCATTCACGACCGTGAGCTTGCCATCGGCAAACTTCGAAGCCAGCGCCGAGCGCAACGCGCCCAGCAACTTCTTTCGCGGGAAGGTGTAGTCGTAAGAGCGCGGTTGCGGTCCGTGAACCGTTCCACCGTGCCGCCACAGGGGCGAACGGATCGAACCGATACGCGCGCGGCCCGTACCTTTCTGCTTCCACAACTTCTTGCCGGAACCGGAAACACGCCAACGATTTTTGGTCGCGTGTGTTCCTGCCCGCGCTCCGGCACGGTAGTGCTTCACCGCTTCCCACAGCAGGTCTTCGTTCACCGCGCCAAAAACCTCATCGGCAAGATCCATCGTGCCGACCTTGGCGCCGTTCAGGTTGTAGATATCAATGGTTGCCATTTTTGTCTCTCAGCTGCGGCTACTGGCTTCTGGCTAGTAGCTCCTAACGATCTCTTTCTCGGTACTCGGTACTCGGTACTAGCCCTTCTTCGCCGCGCGCTTGGCTGCCTTCAACGGATCGACTGTCGCCGCGCCCGCGAATCCGCGCCGCTCTCGCGGTGGCTTCTTCGCGCGCGTGATCACGACATATCCGCCATTCGCGCCAGGGACGCTGCCTTCGACCACCAGCAGGTTCTCATCTTTGTCGACACCCAGGATGCGCAGATTGCGCACCGTCACGCGCTCGTCCCCCATGTGTCCCGACATGCGCATGCCTTTGAACACGCGCGACGGAAACGCCGAAGAACCGATCGAGCCGGTGATCTGAAACATGGAGCCGTGCGATTTCGGGCCACCGCCGAAATGATGACGCTTTACGACGCCCGCGAACCCGCGTCCCTTGCTAACGCCCACGATGTCGACAAAGCGGTCGCCTTCGAAAATATCCACCAGCACGCGCTGGCCGACCTTGACGCCGTTCGTCTCAGCACTCTCTGCGGGAGCTTCTTCAACATCGATGGGGACTTCACGGAGGAACTTCATCGGCGGGAGATTGTTCTTGGCAAAGTGACCGCGCATCGGCTGCGTGAGTCGCTTTTCTTTGACGAACTCCACCAGTCCGATCTGCGCCGACTCGTAGCCGTCGCGGGTCGCAGTCTTGTGCTGCGTGATCACGCACGGACCAGCTTGCAGCACCGTCGCCGGACGGACCTCGCCCTTCGAGTCAAACAACTGCGTCATCCCGACTTTTTTCCCCAGAATTCCCGCTACCTTTGCCATTTCCTTCTCCGTTCCCAGCGTGGCTCGCGGCTATTGGCTGGAGAGCTTCGGACTCACGTCCTCGCTCTTTGTGTCGTCCCTGCGGGACTCGCTTTCTATTGTGGCCCCAGATCAAAGCGTGAGGGCTAGAGCCTAGAGCCCAAAGCCCAGAGCCTACTTATGTTCCTTCCCGAACGCCTTGATCTCCACATCCACGCCCGCGGGCAGATCGAGCTTCATCAATGCATCCACCGTCTGCTGCGTGGGCTCGAGGATATCGAGCAGTCGCTTGTGCGTCCGGATCTCGAAAGCCTCGCGGGACTTCTTGTCCACGTGCGGCGACCGCAGCACGCAGTACTTGTTCTTCATCGTGGGCAACGGAATCGGCCCCGCGATCTGCGCGCCGGTGCGGCGCGCGGTTTCGACAATCTCACCCGTGGACTGATCCAGGATGCGGTAGTCGTAGGCTTTCAGTCGGATGCGAATTCTTTCTTTTCCAATCACGTTTCACTCTCTCGCCCCTTCCGGCTCATCCGGAAGGAAAGAACTGGCGGCAAGCTGCAGGCCGCGTTGTTGTAGCGCCGGCGTCCCGCCGGCAATATCGTTTGTGGCGCGGGCGCCCTCGCCCGCGTTGCACTGCAAGACTTCTGCGGAGCTCCGCTCCGCTGGGCAG
>Ga0209806_1000105_pt1 | contig 48307 bp, 49 predicted proteins | sample GraSoiAngelo_152_FD_186166 | JGI IMG/M metagenome (GOLD analysis project Ga0209806, IMG submission 186166) | Grasslands soil microbial communities from the Angelo Coastal Reserve, California, USA - 14_1009_12_30cm (SPAdes) (version 2) | ecosystem: Environmental > Terrestrial > Soil > Grasslands ... | reverse complement strand
TACCAGGTTTCCTCGACTTTCGGCATAGACAATGTTTTCACATTTGAAGTCTTCAAGTTCGTTCTATCAATAATTGGTTTGGCGTTCGCAGTACTCGGGATCAGACTTGGAATCTCCCTTCTTGCAAATACCATGGTCGGATTGTCGAAGAGAGCCTTCGGAATGTCCCGCGTCGCCCTAAGCAACCTGTTCATCATCATCACGCTACCGATTATCTACGCGGTGTTGAGTAGCGGAGCCTGGGTCTACGATGTCGGAACATCATTCATTCTCGACACTTTGGTCATAGTACTAGCCGGCATCGTTTTCCTCGCGGGATACACACGAACACAGCATATCCTTCACGTTAAGATCACGCGAATCAAAGGCATAATGATTCTCGCAATCGTCCTAGTCTCCACTATTACACTGCCTGTATACGGGACCTATCTCCGAGCCCAATCCGGACAATACATCAACTACCAATGGAACCCAGCATACGTCCCGACAATCCAGTACACGCGCTGGGCCTACGGATTAGACTCTGTTCCCAACGCCAGCCCGTCACTTATCAATGCAACGGGAACACAGTCCAACACTCTGGACCACATCAGGATTTTCACAAACGAGTCCGCACGGCTCAACATGAAACCCCTAGTCGGGGTAAACTGGATGTCGATTGACAACGCCCCCGTGGACATAGTCTATTACCACGGGAAAGAGTACTGGGTGTCCATTCTCCAGCTCGTGCAAGCCGGTATAGCAAATGACCCTGATGTGTGGCGCACACAACACTTGTTGCTGACACATTCGGAGAAAGTTCTTGCAGTGGATGCTGCAACCACTGGAAATGTAAGCATAGCGAAGATTTGGAACCTCACTCAGACCCCGCAGATCTACTACGGCGAAGGAGGGCTGTGGCAATCAGTTGATGAGGTGTACCTCAACATTCCGGGCTTCAACGAAACCCATCTTACAGGCTACGTCGGGCCGTCTTCGTACAACGGGACTGTGGACTACACGTTCCAAGGATTCTGGAGATACTGGAAGTTTTTCTGGCAGGGAAGATTCGACTTCGCCAACGGGGCCTACGGGAATATCAGGGCGCTCGAATATCGGGACGCAGACACTAGAATCTCCAACATTCTCCTACCCAACATGCAACTTGACCCAGACCCGTACCCTGTCGTGGACAAACAAGGCAACATCTACCTTCTTCACTGGGTGTGGATCAACTGGCAAAGCCCCAGCGACTTCGCAGATTATCCTGACCACGCAGACACATCGATCCTCCGACTCTTCGCGGCAACTCTCACCAACATGAAAACCGGGGAAGTGACAGGATATCTGTACAATAGTGGCAAGACAGATTATGTCAGGTCATTCTATGACTCGATGTATTCACAATGGAACCAGCAACTACCCTCATGGCTAGTCCCCCAGCTCAGGTACCCTGAAACATACTTCAACATGCAGCAAGACGTCTACAATTTCTACTTCCAAACCGACCCGTTACAGTGGCAAAGAAACGTTTTCCTGCAATCAACCGAGGACACACGATTCATTATCACCCCGATCAATGGCACTTTGACGTGGGCCGCTGTTCGCCTTGTTGAAATTTACAATAGTCCTTCTCAGAACCTCGCAGGTCTATACATCGCCCCTGCCGGGGCCAATACTGGCCAGATCTACCTGATCAGGTTCCCTGAGGGAACGACGATTATCGGGCCAAATTCCGCCATTTCGGCTGTCAAGACCGACCCGACTGTGAAGGGCCAGCTAACCCTTCATCCTGACTGGACCACTGGAAACATACTCCTGTATTCGGTGAGCGGTCGCCTGCTCTACTTCATCCCGTACTATGGTACCCAAGGAGGTCAAGGAGGTCTAACTGTACCGGTTTTGATGGCGGTAGTTAACGCGCAAACAAAACAGGTCGGTTCGGCCTCAATAGCCCCCAATGACCCCATCAGTGCAGGAAGTGCTTCGGCAAGAGCAGTTGCCAACATCGGAATATCGACTGGGACACTAGCTACCATCAACGGCACTCTTGCGTATGTTCATACACCGTACGTGTTCGGAGGGTACACTCGCTTGGTCTTTGGAGTAAACAATGGTACGCAACCGATCCAGATTCTCGCGCGAGCAGATATCCTGACAACGACGGATTTTGACAACTTAAACAGCAAAGCCATTGGGGCCGCGATTACGGTTGTGGCCGACACCAGCACAACCCCCTACACAGCCTTGAGCATTCAATGAGTCTGTACAGAAAACCGTCCAGATCTTAGAGGGCTCCGAAGACCAAGCCAAGCAAACCCATTCTCAGCACGACGCCGTTCCCGACCTGTGGGAAATATTTCGCGTGGCTCGTAGAGTCTACACTGGAGTCTATCTCATCGACCCTCGGCAACGGGTGCATGACTATCGAACTCTTCTTTGCTCGTGCCAACTCGTCCGATGTCAGTCGGTAGGACCCCTTGACCTTCTCGTACTCAGCCAGATCTCCGAATCGCTCTTTCTGGACCCTCGTCATGTAGATTACGTCCAACTCTTTCAGATGCTGTTGCAGTGACGTGGTTTCCTCAACGTCTATCTTTTTCGAGACCTCTTCCAAGACCTCTTTCCTCATCTTCAGAATTTCAGGAGAGATGAGAACCAGTCTGACCTTGTATTTCGCGAGCGCGTACGCGAGCGAGTGAACTGTCCGCCCGTACCGGAGGTCCCCGATTAGCCCTATCGTAATGCCATCGATGGCCCCGAGCTCCTTCTTAATCGTGTAGAGATCAAGCAGTGCCTGAGTGGGATGCTCCTCTGCTCCCGAGCCCGCGTTAATAACTGGGACCCTAGAGAACTCCGCGGCCATTCTCGCCGCTCCCTCTAGAGGATGTCTTACTACGAGCACGTCAGCATAGTTCTCGACAACACGTACGGTATCTGCGAGGTTCTCACCCTTCTCGACAGACGTTCCCTTCGTCTCTGCAAATCCGAGAGCGGTCCCACCGAGCCTCGTCATCGCGGACTCAAAGCTCAACCTTGTACGCGTGCTCGGTTCGTAGAATAGAGTTGCCATTATCTTCCCATGAAGCATATCCGACCCAGTCTTCGCCAGAGGCTCCATGACCTGCGCCATGTCCAGAATCTGGTCGATCTCCGATCGGGAGAGGTCGCGAACGGAAACAATGTCCCTGCCAACAAAGTTAGATGTGGGCGGCATGCCGATTACAAGCTGAATCGAGGAGTCCTATAACTAGCTTCAGAAGCGATGGAACAATGACTGTTCAAGTTCTCGCGATAACTTCAGACCTATTCCTCCAATCGAGAATCACGGAGCTATCAAAGTCGCTGGGTGCAAGTGCCAAAGTGGTAACAACCGAGGAAGACTTGCTTAGACAAGCTAACTCGAACCATCCGAACTTGGTCATCCTCGACCTAACCGCGTCAGAGTATGACCCGTTCTCGTGCGCCCAGAAACTGAAGATTATGACTTCTCCACCCAAGATACTGGCCATATTCCCCCATATCAGAACGGATCTCAAGCTGAAAGCCGAGAAGGTAATGATCGACTATGTTGTTCCCAACTCTGGTTTCCTCAAGACTCTGAAGAGTGTCTTAGAGAGAGAGGTCCGGGGCAGGTGAGCTGGATCGTCAAAGACCTATGGGACACGCTAGAGAGGCGTCGGGAAGAATACGAGAGTCTTTGGCGAGATCGTACGTTGCGGGCATTTGAAATTATCAACTGGATTGCCAGTGAAGTGAGCGAACGCTGGGGTGTTCTCATACAGATCAACTTCCCACCCGGCCAAGAAAGACCAGAAGCCGCCCGTATCGGCCATAGAAACGTAAGCATTCTAGTAGACAAGAATAGGAAGAAGTTCGAAACAATAACTGAGGATGATATCAAGCGAGCAATTCAACTGTTAAGCCCTCAATCTTTCGACCCAGCCCGTTTCGGCCATGAAGGATTCAGGGCAAATCTTTCTACCGGACGTATAGACTGTCTGCCGAGCGGGGTCCATCTATGGTGCGACATAACATTCGAGGTACTGGAGTTCCTCGACTGGATATTCGTTAACGGTTACGGGGTGAGACCCGAGTCTCATGCTTAGGAGACCGGCATGAGCTTCTTGCCCAATCTTCTCTCAATATCCATCTTGGCCCGCCTCAGCTGCCTGGCACGCTTGAGCAGCTCGATAAGATAGTCCAAATCGACTATCGGGCGCAAGGCCGGATACTCCCATGGAGTCTTGTTAATCTCATCTGGATAGATCATGTACCCGTTAGGATAGTGGGTTAGTAGTATCCCTGTAGGGTCTGTTTCTAGGACCTTGGAGAACTCGCGTAGAGTGTATCCTGCTTTCTTGAGCTGTTCCAGCGCTCTATCGAGCTCATCGCTGGCCCTCTCCAGCTCGGCAAACATCTCTCCCCTGTCACCATCTCCCATACAATATCTGCCCTAGGACCCTTATTCGCGAGAAACGAGGCTCGCGGCGCGCATAAGCGTTCCCTAACCAAGACACCCTCTCGCCCGAAACAAGAACCCCTCCGCACGTGGAAGGGCGACCAAACCAAAGGGCCACGGGACCTAAACACATTGCGATCAGCTGTTCGGTTTTGACCTAGCCTCAGATTGTCTTCGAGTCAGGACAAGTTTCCATAAGATGAGGGCTCCTCCAACAATTGCGGCCATGACTGCTCCAACGTATCCTGAGAGGAAGAAGCCGAGTGGGGATGCGTTCTGGCTTATCCATAGTTGGAAGAAATAATTGGACTGATACTCGTTGGAGATGGCAACGAGGAGGCCAATTGTAATCGCGAACTGGGCGATGATGATTGCGCTCACTGCTCGCGATGTTTCGCGATTACTAGCTCTTGTGACTACGGTAGTTTTCGCGGTCTGGGCTGATTTCGGGTTCGGGATTAGCAGCGAGCTGATTGCTCCCAGCGAGACGAAGATACCGGCTGTGAAAGCCGCCCAGCGCGTTCCCTGTGTAATCGCGTCGTAGAGGATCGAAAGGACGGCGGGTGCATTTCGACCGAAGCTGGCAATGAAGGATGGGTCGATCCCTCCAGAGAGTCCTGAGTTGAGCGCCGTTGCCAATGCCGATCTTAGCGGGCCGAAGTTGATCGTGCTCGCTGCGAGGTCGGCTTGTCCCACCGCGGATATTTGGGCTACCAGTACTGCGCCGATTACAGCGATTCCGAAGGCGGAGCCAATCTGTCTTACAGTGTTGTTGGCTCCAGATCCCACTCCGGCCTTCTGCCAGGGAATGCTCAGCAAGACGGTGCTCGTGAGCTGGCTGATTGCTAGTCCAACTCCGGCTCCGTAGATAACGAGGATGGGGTACAGGTAGTAGACGGGATTGTCGACGCTGATGATCTGGGACAGGCTGAAGAGCGCAATGGCTTCAAGAGTCATGCCTGTAGTGACGATCCACTTGGGCCCAAACCTAGTTGCTAGTACACCTGCCACTGGTGCAAAGATGAAGACTGAGATGGCCATGGGCAGGAAGGTGAGACCAGCATTGAACGCTGATAGTCCCTTGACTGTCTGCAAGAATATTGAGATGATGAAGACTGCTCCGAACTCGCCCATCGCAACGATTGTGACGGTGAAGAGGCCATACCTGAAGCCCTTGAATTTGAGGAGGCTGAAGTCAAAGAGAGGAACCCTCTCGGTTCTCAGTCGGCGGATCTCGTAGAAAGCAAACACGGTCAGTAAAACAAGCCCGGTTATGATCGAAACCAAGGGAAGGGAGACAGGGTTTGAGGTCGACCATGACAAGCCTCCCACACCGAATTCGCTTGCGGGAACGATCCAGCCGTAGGTTTGAGCTTCGATAAAGCCGAACAATAGACTCGATAGACCCACTGTGATGAAGATTAGCCCGAAATAGTCCGTGGTGTATTTTGGATCCTTGAATCGGGTCTCCTTGATCGCGAATAAGGCCCCGACTAGGGCTGTGATTCCTATTGGGATGTTGATGAAAAATGCCCAACGCCAAGTGAGAGTCGGGTCGCTCGTGAAGTACCCTCCCAAGACTGGTCCTAGAACCGCAGCAGCGCCGGCGGTTGCGCCCCATATACCGAAAGCGACGCTGCGCGCTTTGCCGGTGAAGGTGGTTGTCAGGATTGACAGGGTGGAGGGGGAGGCCATTGCTGCCCCGAATCCTTGGATCAGGCGGCCCACGAGAATCTGGGTTAGATTCTGTGAGAATCCATCGATGATAGATCCGGCAATAAAGAGGGAGATTCCGCTGATGAAGATTCGTTTTCTGCCGAACTCATCGCTTAGTTTTCCCCATGTGAGAAGGAACGACCCGAAGACAAGAGCGTATAGTGAGGTGATCCATTCTAGGTCCTTTAGCGAGATCCCGAAGTCTTTCTGGATTTGATACTGAGCGACAATCACTATCGTTGCGTCAATCACGATGATTGCAAGGGAGAGGCTGAGGACGAGCAGAATGAGAAGCTGCTTTCGCTCGATCTTGGTGGATCCCGCGGCCGACGATGGACCCGGGCCTCCCGATGCCGGGCCAGATGGTTTGCTCTGGCTCTCCTCTGACATTGAAATGGCCTCATATTTGTTCGGGGTAATCAAACATTCCCGTCAGAGACGCCCAGTGACCTATGAGCTGTGAAACATCTAAGAACTCGCCTCGAAAGGACAACGTCTCAGATTGCCAAAGGATCTTCACACAGGCCGTTATAGACTCGAGCCGGGACATGAAGTTCATCTGAGCGATGTCGACCCGAACGATACTCCTGGTTTCGAGGGAAAAGATGAAGATGCACAGAGAGAGTCGAAGAAGCTCAACGAGAGACTTAGACAACTACAGGAAATGCTCTATGCGGAGCATGAACAGAAAGTTCTAGTTGTTCTGCAAGCTATGGATACGGGGGGCAAAGACGGAGTCATAAACCGAGTCTTTCAAGGAATCAATCCCCAAGGAGTCCGCGTATCCCATTTCAAAGAGCCAACATCGGAGGAACTCGATCATGGTTTCTTGTGGCGAGAACACAGACAAGTGCCTGGAAACGGCGAACTCACCATTTTCAACCGAAGTCATTACGAGGGCGTCCTCATTGAGAGAGTTCACAAGATCGTTCCCGAGGATGTCTGGCGTCATCGCTACCGGCAGATCAACGATTTCGAGCGGCTACTCTCTGAAGAGGACACTACGATATTGAAGTTCTACATGCATATTGACAGGGATGAGCAGAAGAAAAGGCTCCAACAGCGCTTAGATGATCCTTCGAAGCGATGGAAGTTCAGCGATGAAGACCTTCCCGAGCGAAAACTCTGGAAGGAATACATGAAGGCGTACGAGGATGCTCTGAACAAGACCAGTACAGAATATGCTTCTTGGTATCTGATACCCGCCAACCACAAATGGTACCGGGACCTTGTGGTCTCCCGGATAATCGTGAAGGCGATGGAAAAGATGGACTTGCATTATCCAAAGACAACATTGAACCCGAAAACAATGACAATAGAATGATCATCTGCTCAGCACGTCTCGATCGATGGACTTAGGCAGTGTGATGCCGTGGTCGCCCCCGGCTGGTTAGGCGAGTCTTCTTGGTTGGTGAAGCTACTTGCCGATGACAATTATGGACCCGTTTGTTGTTGTCGGGTTGACAACTGCGCTCCCAGTGCCGAATGTGGCGGTGGTGTGGTTGGTGAGTTGGACACCTAGCCCTGAACTGGATATAGTCCCGTTCGTTGTGTTGGGTGTGATCTTGAAGGAGGCAACGGCGGGGAGTGTCAGGTTGACGTTTCCGTTTGTCGTTGTCACTACGTAAGACCCGGTCAGCGATAGCGTTGATAAGTCCATAGAAACGCTGCCATTCATCATGGTCGCTGTCGCACTCCCGCATGAGGCACAGGCGAGGTTGATGCTTCCATTCGTGTCTGTTACGGTGATGCTTGTTGCAATGATACTCGAGGCGGTAATGACTCCATTTGTATCGGTGAGGGTGAGGCTGGTTGCCCTAATGCTCGGGATCTGGAGATCGCCATTCACGGTGACGATTTGTACTGTGTTGAACTGGTAAGAGGCAGGTTCATACACGTAAATGTCTACCGTGTAGCTTGCGCCGAAGAAGAAGCTGCTGCTCACTGGAAATATTGCCTGGAAGACAATGTTCCCGCTAGAGTTGGACTCGACAAACGTGATCACATCGGGAGATGAACCGAACCCTCTGGCCGTGACAGTCCCATTGATCATCAAATATGCCTGGGACCAGGTCGAGGTGGTGACTCCACCGTTTGTGTTTGAGACCGTCAGCGAGGACGGGCTGCTACTACTCTGAGACACTGGGGTTGTGTATGGCGTGAAGTTCTTCTTAGTAACCGAAAGAGACGGACCGAGGAACAAGGACCCTGCTACGATTGCAACAACCGCGCCAACGACTACAACTAGGATGATGATGACGAGCACTGTACGGCTAAAACCGGGCTTCTTGGCCCCTCCAACTGGAACAGCAGCCGCGTTGATTGTCATCGACATGAACTCTTAGCGAGGAGGCTCGTCAACAGCTTTCTTAAGCTTCCCGATGATAGACTCACAAAATAAGCATGCTTTTCTCGACCCCGAGGGTGGTCGATTTTCCCGCGCCCGCCCTTCGTGAAAACGCACAGAATCCACGTTCACTAGTCCTCGCGTAGTCTCCTTCGTCCATGCCGTCTGCAGCCGCAATTCCCCTGAACCGGGTTGCCCATAGAGGCCCGCATGGGGCACGGGGCCTTCAAATAAGCGCCAGCCATGATTCTATGGTAAGTCTTCCCGGATGCGTACCCTCGTAGCAGAATGCCAGATTCCCTCAGCTCCCTCCCGGTATGAGGAGGTTGAGACCATGGCCGAGAGCATAGGCTACGAGGTAATCGACACCATCGTCCAGCATCGTAAGAACCTCCACCACACCTACTGCATCGGACCTGGAAAGTTGGAAGAGATCAAGATGCTCGTCGCCGAAAACGACATTGAGGCAGTCGTCTTCGCCAACACCCTCCCCAGCGCCCAGATCTTCAAGATACAACGAGTCCTCGGCGGAACTGACATCAAGGTCATCGATCGCAACCTTCTGATCCTCGAAGTGTTCGACAAGCGTGCCATGACCAAAGAAGCAAAATTACAGATCGCCCTTGCAAAGCTCAAGTACACTTTCTCCTGGGGCAGAGAATTTCTCAGACTCGAAGGCATCCTAGGCGGACAAGTAGGCTGGAGCGGACCTGGAGACTATCCCTACCACGATTACGAGAGGACAGCCAAGAAGCGGATCGCGAACATGGAAAAGGAGCTCCGAGATGTCTACTCGAAAAAGACCCTTCTCCGAGACCACCGACGCGAGCGAGGCTTCCCTATAGTAGCACTAGCAGGCTATACACAGAGCGGAAAAACCACATTCTTCAACCGTATGTCTGCCGAGCACAAGGACACTGGCTTAGGACCCTTTACCACGTTGTCCACGTTCGCTCGAAGGATCGACCAGAACAATGGTGGTGATAATTTCAGCTTCATACTCATCGACTCCATCGGGTTCATCGAGGATATGCATCCGACAATCCTCAAAGCATTCAACACGACTCTAGGCGAGATATCCAACGCGGACCTAATCCTCCTATTCGTCGACGTCAGCGAGGACCTTGAGTCAGTCTTCAGAAAGCTCAACGCCTCGAAAGAGATTCTCAAGAAGATAGCAGCTAAAGTACCCCTGGTCATCTGCGCAAACAAGACAGACCGTTCCAGTGACTTGCAACTGGAAGAGGGGAAGAAATTGATCTCCCGAACGTTCGAAGGAGTTCCACTCATTGAGCTAAGCGCGTTGAAGGGAATCAATACCGAAGCTGTTGTGAAGGAGGCCTATCATCACCTCAACGGGTCCGCCTCCCCTACGCCTAGTATCTCTCTAGAGCTAGACTCCTCTCCATAGTAGATCTCGAGAAATCCTAAAATTCTTCAATGCCATCAGTTGAAGACGGGATGTTCTAAGTGGAATTACGGAAACTTCAACGAACACCAGACGGAACCTTCCTGGTCACCATACCGAAAGCATGGGCCAAACGCGTCGGACTAGACCAAGGGTCCGTCGTTTCCTACGAGGAACGACAAGACGGAAGACTCCTCCTCTCACCCAGAATTGATGAGGAGAGACCGCCCCTCGAAGTCATACTGGAAGCATCTCCCTTCGTCAGACGAGAGATTATCGAGCGGTACCTTCTCGGATACGACATAATCCGCATCCAATCTAAGGACAGCCTCTCCCCCGAGACAAGGGACGAGGTGCGGAAAACCACAAAACGACTCGTAGGTCTCGAGGTGTTAGAAGAGGACGCGAAAAAGATCGTCCTACAATGTCTAATGGAACCTTCACTTCTCAACCCCGAGCGCATCCTCAGACGGCTCGAAATGCTGTCCATGCCCATGCAAATAGACGCGGTCCAAGCCTTCGTCGAATCCAACACCGAACTAGCCAACGGAGTAGTTGAGAGAGATGAAGAGGTCGACAGATGGTACTTCCTCTTGGTCCGACTCGTCAGGGCCGCGATCGCCGACACATACCTACTCGAGAAGATCAAAGTCTCCTCAGTCGACTGCCTAGACTTCCGTCTCCTGGCGAGCTACATCGAAACCTTCGCCGACTACGCTGTAACCGTCGCCGAGAATACCCAGGACAAGGTTCCCGTTCCAAAGGAACAACAGATCCTATTCCAGAAGATTGGAGCCTCGGTAAATACAATGTACAAAGACGCCGTCGGATCTGTTCTCTCACGAGACCTCAAACTGGCCTCATCTGTAAGTCCGAGGTTCAAAGAGACCAAGAAGATACTTGCCGAGGCTGAGACAAGTATCGCGAAAGCCCCGCGTCCCATGGTAAACCACCTCGTCGCCGCACTCATAGCCCTGAACAGAATGTGCGAAGTCTCGGTTGACATATCTGACCTCACCATCACAAGATAGGCAGCGTAATCGCGATAACCGGATAAGCCGCCACCACACGTTAGATAGGCTCTAGAAGGGTCGCTTGATGTCGGAGGAGAGGAGGAAAGCAATCGGCACCATACTGGAAGCAGGCTTCCAGATGGAAAGCGAGGCCTTCAAGGCCCTAATGGAGGTCAGCAGCGCTGGCCGGTTGGACCCTCTCGTCAAAGAGGTCCTTCGAGTCGCCGGAACCGTGGAGCCGCGGCCCGCGTCAATTAGCAGAGACCTGGTTCTCAGGGCCGCCGAACATTTGGACATTTCTGGAAAGAGTATGGCGACAGATCATTCTGGCCTAGGGCACGGACGCCGTTTTGCTGAAGACCTCGAATCTAGACTGGAAGTTGTCTCGGACCCTACTGGTAAGCTCGGAACGACTGGCTCGTTCGATGATTTTCTCCGCTACTTCAGAAGTCGCTTCGATAAGATGAGCTTGCTCTTCAGGCAGAGAATGGACACTCGAAACGCCGGTACCATTTCTGACGCATTGTCAGGCGGGTCAAATGGGCGAGGCCAGTTCATCTGCATGGTCCTCGACAAGAGAGAGAAAGGCGACCGGATATTTCTGACCGTTGACGATTATGAAGATGAAGCCACAGTCCTCGTTGGACGGCAGAACCCTACACAGTATGAGATTGCGAGAAAGATAGTCAGGGACCAGGTCATCTACATGCAAGCACGGAAGAGCGCAGGTCCTCTACTCGTTGCCGAGAGCATTGTTCTCCCGGAGATTCCGGATAGAAAGCCGGCCCACGCCAACGACGAGATCTATGCAGCACTAATATCGGACGTTCATGTTGGGAGCAAAGTGTTTCTTGAGGACGAGTTCCGCCGGGTTCTAAGCTGGTTGAAAGGCGATATCGGAACTCCCAACCAGCGTGAGGTCGCCGAAAGGGTGAAGTATGTTCTGATCGGGGGCGACCTTGTCGACGGGATCGGAGTCTACCCTCGCCAAGAGCTGGACCTAGCTGTTCCAGACATATACGAGCAGTACCGGTTGGCAGCCAAGTTCGTCAGCGAGATCCCAGAATACATGGATGTGGTCTTGATACCTGGGAACCACGATGCTGTACGCCAGGCCTTACCGCAGCCCGCCATTCCGAAGGACTTCGCGGGACCCGTGTATGACTCACGGAAGATAACCTCGCTAGGAGATCCGGCTGAGGTTCGCTTGCACGGAGTCCACTTTCTACTCTACCACGGGACCAGCCTGATGGATATTCTGAGCGGGGTCCCTGGGCTTGACTATCAACGCCCCGTGGAGGTCATGGAGTATCAGCTTCGAGCCCGGCACTTATCCCCGGAGTATGGGAAGATGACGCCTATTGGTCCCGAGCAGGAGGATTTCCTAGTAGTAGAACGGGTACCGGATGTTTTCACGTCCGGACACATTCACGTCTCAGGTGCAGGCGTTTACAGGGGAACAACAATAGTGAACAGCGGCGCGTGGCAAGGACAGACAGACTATCAGAAACGAATGGGGTTAATCCCGAAGCCTGGAATTCTTCCCGTTGTTAACCTGAAGACTCTCGATGTCAAGATGATCAACTTCCAGTGACCATACCCAAAGCCCTCTTGGGATCTAAGAGCGACTTCGACTTCGCGCTCTACATCTGAAAGACAAAACAAACGCAACCCCCCCACCACTCTTTCCACTGCAACTCCTCAACTTACTTTGGGTTTGCATCCCTTGTTTTGGAAGAACTTACTGGCAAGGTTAACTACGCTTCTAATCATTTATGCAGACCTGTACATTTTCGTCCACTAATTTGTCCCTAAATTTGTACGAAACAGCTGGTTAAGGAATCAATGTCGGTCTTACAGATCTCCATAGGAAGGAGAGGGGTACGGGTCTGAAGCGACTAGTCGCCCACTAGTTGAACAACGATGGTTCTGTCTCTCGGTCTAACGTCCAGTTCCAGAAAGACGATTTGTTGCCAGGTTCCCAAAGCCAGTTTCTTGTCTAGAAATGGTACGGACAAGTCTGGCCCTATCATGGACGCTCTAACGTGTGAGCGTCCGTTTCCGTCATGCCACCGATTCTCGTGTTCGTAGGGCGCATCTTTTGGTGCAAGTCTCTCGAGGGCTAGGGGAAAGTCGGTTAGAAGTCCAGGCTCATATTCGATCGTGGTTAGGGCTCCTGTTGATCCGGGCACGAACAGGGTAGCAATTCCATCTTTCAGCCTTGAGGATTCGACTATTCTTTCGATCTTACGAGTAATGTCAAGAATTTCTCCTTCGTGGTGAGTCCGAAACTTCAGCTCTTGTGAGTCTACGGTCATGATTTCCCCTGTCTGTTTCAGGCAAGGAATTAAGAATGAAACCTGTCCCTCAGCTGACAGGTTCAAGGTCTTGTCCAAAGGAACCGGCCCAAAAGAGCTCTACGTGAAGAAGATCCGTCACGGTACAGTGATCGACCATATTTTGGCTGGTCATGCTTTGGACGTGCTCAAGATTCTAGGAATACACGGGGGTGAGGGACACATCGTGAGTGTGGCGATGAATGTGATCTCGAAGAAGCAGGTCAAGAAGGACATTGTTAAGGTCGAGAATAGAGAACTCAAACCGGGTGAAGTGGACAAGATTGCATTGATCGCTCCTAGCGCGACCATCAGCATCATTCGAGACTATGAGGTGGCTGAGAAGACGAGAGTTAAACTGCCTGAATCTATTAGGGGAATTGTTCGTTGTTCAAATCCTGCATGTGTTTCGAATGCCGAGCCTGTTGAGCCAAAGTTCAGTGTGGAAAGACAGGACCCTCTGCGGCTCCGCTGCTACTATTGTGTTCGGATAATGGAGAAGACCGACGTTCTCAAACAATTCTAGCAGTGAGCTCTCACCGATCGAGCAGGAAAAAGCGGTTAAGGAGCTACAGGCACTCTACGGAGAGAGACGCGATGCTATTCAGAAGCGTCTGCGAGAGTTCAAAGAGATTCTCGATCGCAATGACGATGATGTATTCGCTGAACTATGCTTCTGTCTCCTGACACCACAGTCGTCCGCGAAAACTTGCTGGGCCGCAGTGTCGCGACTGAAAGAACGAAGCCTTCTCTCGAAAGGAGAGGCTAACGAGATTCAACCGCAACTAAACGACGTCCGGTTCGGTGACAGCAAGGCGAAGTATATTGTTGAGGCTAGACACTTGTTCACCAAAGATGGGAAGCTCTACCTCAAATCCCATCTTTCCAGCTTCGCTAACCTGTTCGAGTTGAGGGAGTGGATGGCGGAGAACGTGAAGGGATTGGGGTACAAGGAAGCCAGCCATTTTCTCCGGAATATAGGGCTCGGAGAGGAATTTGCTATTCTAGACAGGCATATTCTGCGAAACCTCAAGAGGATGGAGGTTATCTCTGAGGTGCCGGCCTCGATCACGAAGAAGCGTTATCTTGAGATAGAGGAGAAGCTTCGTCGTTTCTCTCGTGATATACGAATACCGTTGGCCGATCTTGATCTCTTGTTCTGGTCGCGTGAAACAGGCTGGATATTCAAGTAGGGGGATGAATTATGGGGAAAATTGGTGTCATCGCGGACAAGGAGACAGCGATATACTTCAAGCTCGGTGGGGTCAAAAACAGCTGGGTTGTGAAATCCGAAGATGAGGCTGTGAAGACGTTTGAAGACATCAAGAGCAAACAGACCGTCTCCCTCGTCATCGTTACAGACACTGTCTTCGACTGGATCAAGGACAAAGTTGGACAGGGGAAGAAGGAAATCGAGCTGCCACTGGTTGTATCGATTCCAACAAGGCGCGGCGGCAAGTCGCAGGTTGACCTACTAGCTGATCTGATCAAGAGAACTGTAGGCGTGGAAATCAGGGTACAATAGGAATCACCGGTAAAATCGCCCATTATCAGCCCTAATCTCGAATCTGGTAGGTCCAGCTAACAATCTGCCAAGATTCATTGGGCCGGTCGGGTTTTTCGCCGAGGCGTCCGAGCTTGTATTGTGCCCTGATCAGCCGGACTCGCCCGGAATCCCTGCCAGGCAGTCTTCTAGAAATAAGGGGGTCTTAGCGACTCGACCTCGCGTCGCGTAAGAGGTTTCCGCGGACCCTGTAAAAGTAAACCACGGGCCAATGATCGAGTTTTTGGTTTGTCCAGTTGAAATCATTGTACGAGAACCCTTAATTCCACTGGAAGCCGGCTCGCAGAAAACCGGACTGGTCTCAGATTTTGTCGCAACAGGGTTTAGATCTGATCTTCGAAAGAGTCCTTACCGGAGGAGAAGTCTTCCGCGACAGAAACCTCCTCAGACACGACTACATGCCCGCAACACTTCCACACCGGGAAGAGCAGATCCGCAGACTAGGATCAGTGCTCGCTCCCGCCCTAACGAAGGATCGAGTCTCAAACCTTTTCGCCTATGGCAAAACTGGCACCGGAAAAACAATCGTGACCAAGTTTGTCCTCGATCGTCTACAGCGAAAAGCTCGCGAACATGGACGAGCACTTGACACGAGCTATGTTAACTGTCGTCTCTCAGGAACAAACTACAGGGTCATCGCCGACCTCTGCCGCTCTCTCGGTCGAGAAGTCCCGTTTACTGGATTAGCAGTCGGTGAGCTCCTTGATCGGTTCAGAAGCGCCCTCCAATCACGCGGCTCCGCCTTCCTCGTCGTCCTGGACGAAATAGACGCGCTAGTGAAAAGGAGCGAGGATGACAGCCTACTCTACGAGTTGACGAGGATAAACGAGAAGTTGACCGACGGCTGGATCGGGCTCATAGGAATCTCCAACGATCTCCACTTCAAAGACTTCCTCGATCCGAGAGTTCTCAGCTCGCTGGGAGAGGAAGAGGTCGTGTTCAAACCATACTCCTCAGACGAACTATACGACATTCTAGAGGAACGAGCACAGCTCGCTTTCCGCCCTGGAGTTCTCGATCAAGGAGCTCTGCGTCTATGCGCAGCCCTGGCCGCGGGAGAACATGGTGATGCACGCCGCGCGCTCGATCTCCTCAGAGTGGCCGCTGAGATCGCCGAGAGATCCCGCGAGCTAAAAGTAGTGGAGAATCATGTTCGTGAAGCACAACAGAAAGTTGAACATGACCGCGTCACAGAGGCCCTGTCATCCCTTCCCCTCCATTCCCGAATCCTCCTAATCTCCGTAATGCAATTGGAGAATACAAGGAAAGAAAGCTCGGTCACAGGCGACGTCTACGAGGTATACCGAGAACTATGCACGGCGGGGTCCGTCGAACCCCTCACCCAGAGAAGGGTCAGCGGACTGCTCAACGAGCTAGATATCATGGGCGTCCTAAACGCGCGCGTAGTAAGCTTCGGAAGATACGGTCGCACAAAGAAGATCCGGCTAGGCGTAGAATCTCGATCAGTAACCGCATCCTTCAATCAGGACGAGATGGTTCGAGGACTGCTTAGCTATGCGCCACGGAGCGTCCTCAAACATCAAACCAGCCTCTAGATGCATTGGAATAGATGACGGCCCGTTTCCACCGAAAACAGATAACAAGGTCAGATACGCCCCCCTCATCGCAGTCTGGCTCATTGGAGCTCATCTACACCAGTTCCGAACCGAATGGATTACTGTCGACGGGCTAGATGCGACCAGAAAAGCACAGCTTCTCCTCAAAGACTCCAGGCACATTCCCATTTTGCTGTCAGGCGTAACGTTTGGCGGGTTCAACTTTATCGACCCTTGGAAGATCCAAAAGATGACCAAGGCGCCAGTAATCGTGGTCATCGGATCCCGACCCGATAACAGGGCTGTGAAGCGTGCCCTGTCCAGACACTTTCCCGACTGGAAACAACGATGGGATCTGATTAAGTCGCTGGGAACTCTGCACCGCGTTCGAACGATGGCTGGTGAAGGTCCCGTGTTCTTTGAACGGTTCGGCTGTTCGACTCGTGAGGCCGGATTGATTTTGAAGAGTTGGGCATTCGTCTCCCGAGTTCCTGAGCCGTTGCGAGTTGCGGGGGTTCTTGCCAGAGGTCTGTTTTCCCCGAAACCTTCCGTGTAGGCTTCTAGGTTACAGGAGGCTTTAGTCGTCCCGTTGAGGTTGCTGTGGACAGTCAACGGAAAAGTTCATGGATTTTACCTTGGTGAGTCTATCATGACGGGGAAAAAAGCTAATCGCGAGAACCAGCTTAACGACTACTTTCGTAGACGGTGTTGCAACTATGAGAACTTCTCGTGCGATCGGGTCTGGGAATGCGCGTTGTGCGCACGCCAGTCGGTGAAGATTGAGCCTATAATGGATGAGATTGAGTCGACTACTTTGACAACTCGGAAGAGGTGAATTGAATGGAGACTTTGAGAGAAGAAGAGGTTCTGCGGCTTGAGGAGGCGCTACTGAAGAAGATGGAAGAAAGGCTAATCCCACTAATGGAGCAGGCTGCACGCGACGCGGCAAGAATGGCAATGCAGAGACTGCGTTTGGACATGATGGCTCATATCAGCAGGCACGAGGAGACGATTCAACGGCTGGCAAAGGCAGCACTGGCGGCTAACCACATTCCAAGGTAGCTACCAGTCCCTGGCCCTGTATGGCCGATTAGAACGGCTCTCGGTTCTAGTTGTTACGGAATAGATTCGAGCGGTCCGAGTGTTCGGCTACGCTTTTCGCTGCCAGTCAGCGGATTTAGCCATTCTTGCACGTTGGGCAAAGAGGAATCTTGTTGACGATTCCTTTTGTGACAACGCAATCGGGGCATAGGTACTTGCGGCAGAAGCTGCAGGTTCGCTCATGGTCTGTACAGATAGTCCCACCGCAGACCTCGCAAATAGCTCTGGGCTTATGATCGCAAAGCGAACACTTCTGAGTGTCATCCCAGATCATTTTCCCCGTCGCCGCCTGGAGGATCTTTCGGTAAGACTTGCCCGCAGCAAGCATCTCCACAGTAACTATAGGAATGTGCAGTAGTTGAACGCCGGTTACCGTAAACTCGTCACGACCACTAAGAATCTCTTTGGTCTTGGCTCGGATCATATCCTCGGTAACCCCAGCGGGCGCAACTGTGACTGTGTTCTTCATTTCGAGTTCAGGAGGCAATTTCGGCATGGACCCCGTTGATGATTCTATCTCGAGGCAGTCGACAAAGAACCCGGTCGAAGGGAGATCCTCAACGTGCCCTTCGAAGAGCGCGGCATCACAAGCGCGCCCATCTACCCCGTCGAACACGAGAACTCCCTGGGCCAATTTTTTCTGTCCATCATCGATCTGAAAGTTGGCGAAGAAATAAGGTCGAAACTCAAGCCTAGGCATGGAGGACAGTTTGAGGAAGGTGCCATTTACTAGGCCATGAGCCAAGATTCGGGACGCCGCAGCTCTAGCAACTGGCAGAGTCCCAGGGACCTTGTGTCTCTCTGGTGCCTTGATGTTTTCAACCCTTTCCTTTAGCTTGGCCAGGTCCCAAAGCTCAACGCCAAGCTTGCGTGCCATGAACTCAGCGTTGCCCCCGAACCCTTTGGGAGAAACGTAGATTCCGCTCTGAATCCCTAGACTCTTCAGGCGTGCAGCGAATTTCTCGACCTCTCGACCGTCAACCTGATTAGTTCCCTCCCAGCACTCGAAGGCAACCCTCTGGACTTTCTTGCCTTTCTTTCTCGAAGCAAGGATGTCGACGAAGTAGCTCGGAGAATCACCGGTTTGCGCGTTCTTTTCTACCTCGAAACCTTCTACTCGGCAAACATCACAGACCATGTCCACTACAAAGTTGCCTGATTCTGCTCTTGCATTCGTGGTCATGTGAGACCCGCGTGTATTCAATTCGAAGGTGTGAAAATTGTGGAATAAGCGTGGTGTAACCTTGCACGGTTGTTAGGCGTGGGCAGGCAAGCTTCAATAGCGATGGATACAAAACCGTATCCGTGGAGAATCTGGACCCCCTCAAAGGCTGGCACGAGGGAACGCGCTCAGCCATTGATGAAACACTTCGAGATCGAATACTCTCAACGCTCTTACAACGTAGCAACCTGACGAGAATACAGTTCGAAACGCTCCTCGTAGACCAGCTTGGTCATGATATGGCGAATAAACGGCTAACAAGGAACGATATGGCTCAATTGCGGCGAGATAACAAAGGAATAAGCCGCGGATCCTTCAACAGAACCCTGAGACAGGCTAGAGAAAACGTTGTGGAGGCAATTCACACCGTTCTGCTTCTCGGCTATAGCGGGCTAACCGAATCTCCAAGCATTGCCCCCTTCCTTGAGGCCTCAGAGCGCCTCAAAGGTCAAACCTCGCAACTCCGAGATGCCGCGCACACCGATCCCGAATTCTACCTAAGAACCGTGGAGTCGATAATCAGCGATCTCGAACAAGCTTTCAGAGCAATGTATGGGAAAAACCGTGACATGTGACGTCACGTAAGTGATTGTGCATCACATACATCACGCGTCATACCGGCATGAGCACCCGCGCGAGCAATGCATCCGGTCGAGAATGGGGATTGACTATCGGTATCATGCGCTTGACATCATGATGCAACAGAGAAGTCACGCCGTCATCACTCGTGACGAGATTACGCTCAGATCCACGTCACAATGGTTAATGTTAAATGCGTTTGCTGGCCTAACCGTGACGTCACGTCTCTAGAGAGCGTGACATCACGGAAATGCTTGGGATTGGGAAGAAGCCGAACGACACAAGTACCAATGTTTCCCTCGAAAACCATGATGTCGCAAAACTGTTCTTCGACGCCTTCTCCAAGAGGCTCGGCTCTTTCGAGACAAGCTTGAACGGTTTGTCCGCTGAGGTTGAGAGGCTCAAGATTTCTGGTGATCAGACCAAACTGTCCGATTTGGTATTGCTTGAGCGTCTACAGAAAATGGAGAAGCTTCTTGGTGAATCTCTAACCTGGATCAAGCAGCTTGCCGATACGGTTCTCCAAGTTCCATCGGCAACTTTGACATCGAACAGACCGATAGAAGAAGTGCCCGAGCGGGTAATGTCCGGTTTGCAACAAGCTATGACCCAGTCATCAATCCGCACAGACCCTTCTGTTGTACAGCCAGGCTCTTTGAATTCGATAACGACTCCTACTGAGCTTCAGGTGCTGACTCTTCTAGCGGACGAGGGACCAAAGTCCGCACCAGAAATAGGAAAGCTTGTCGGGCGTTCCAGGGAGCATACGGCTCGCTTGATGAAGAAGCTCTTCGATGAGGGATACGTTCGGCGAGACCAGGCTAGGATTCCATTTCGGTACTCGACGGTTGAGCGCGTGAAGCAGAGCTTCACGAAGCTTGAAGGGAAGGACCGGGGGCGAGAGACGGTTTCTGCTCCTCAAGCTTGACACGATATACTAAGCTGAGTTTTTCCTGTTCTCTCTCAAGGACTCCCCGATCCGTTAACCGAGTCAGATACGTGGACACTGTGCTCAAGGGTATCTTTTCCCGAAAGGTGGTTTCGAACGCCTTCCTCGCTTCACTCGAGTTGAAGCTTCTCCCTTTTAGCTGGGAGATGATCGTGCTTGCTAGCCGGTCGAATTTTCTGGGAGAGAGACCGAGAGCGGTAGCCGATGCCTGTGGTGTTCCCGACATCAACTCAACGAGGTCCAGTATCTTGGTCACCTTTTCCTTTGTCACAGGTCCATCGATAGCGATGGAATGTCGGACTCCTTCCGAGTCGTAGAATTCCATCTTCAATCGCCGTGGTCTCATCAATATTCCTCGAGAAACTGGGGGCTTCACAGTTCGCAGTTCACCTGTAGAAAAAGGCTCACGCATCGTTGTTGGCGCCAATTGTGAATGTATTGCAAGGACTGTTTGGAGGTATTCCACAGGTTCCAGTGGAAACAGAGGGGTCTCCGAACGATTTCACAGGTAGTGAAGCCATTTCGGGACTAAAATCGGATACCCATCCGACAACACCTCGTTTGATATTGGAATGTGAAGGCGCTAGCTCAAGGATTTGCTGAGCTAGTGCCGTCAGTGGACTGGTCAGGTCGTATTAGCGCAGGTACAGGTGGAGGAACGTTTTGAGGTTCTGCGGGAGTGTTGACCCAGGGTTCAGGCCTCTTCTTGCGATGTCTGCTGACGAGCTTCAGTGTTTCAACGATGGGGGTGATAAGAAGGGGAAGTAGGAGAAGATAGGAGTAGGGCTGAAGGTCGGTAAAGGTTCTGGTAAACTGCGTCCAGGGTCCACTTGATGATGATAAGAGAGGCACGTTAGTGTTAATGGTGTATCGCATCTGTGTTCCGTTAGGTGCTTGCCATACAAAATCCGCCGTTGCCGATGATAGAACGTAGATCCCGCTGCTTTCCGTGGTCGCTGTATAGCTGAGAAATTGGGTCTGGCCTGGAGCAAAACTAGCAAACTGAGCTGTTTGTACACCGCTAGGCGAGATCTGGAGCGTCTTCTGATACGCGGAAGGTGCCTGGTCGTCGGTTACGTTGAGATTGGTGACTGTGACATTGTCGAGGTTCTGGACCACCACAACAACGTCATGATTTGTTCCAAGGAGTCCGCTTGACGGACTTGCAGATTTCTGTACCGTTATGTTTGGGGCAAAGGGGTAGGTGAAGTTCGCCGCAAAATCTGCTCTCGGTGTGATCGTGGCATTGTAGATGTATGTCGAGGTGAGGTTGTCGTAGAGTGGGTTGTAGGGCGGAGTTAGCCCGAGAGGGCTGTAGAGAACTGTTCCACGCTGAAAACTGATGGAGACGATGGACGCGTTTGAGTTGGTGTCTCCCACGATTCCGGTTTGGAATCCTAGGAGTGTTTTCAAGCTGAGATTGTGTTGTCCGGCTTTGTAGAATTCTCGTGGAAACTGGGTGTTGAGTAGGAAGTCGAAGGCTCGTGTCGGGGTTGTGTTGAGTAGAGGCGGGAGGCTTATTGTTGCAAGGCCTAGTGCCGCGAAGTATTGTAGGTTTTGGAGGCTGGCAGGGGCGATGAGTGTGGAGAAGCTTGAGCTGGGTAGAAGGCCCAGGACTCGCGTGAGAGCGTCGTTGTTTGTGAGTTCGGGGTTTGGTGCGTAGATGGTGATTGTACTCCCTCCGTAAGGAAGGGCGAAGGCTTTGGTAAAGGTGACACCGAGGGCCTGGGAGAACTGGGCTGCGACGTTGTCGGATTCTCCTCGGGTTGTGGCTGGGTCTCCGGTGTATAATGTGATGAGGGCGGGTTGTGAGAATAGTCCGAGGATGAAGCTTGGGATGCCGAGACTGGAGCTGACGCCGAGGAATCGCGTGTAGTTGTTGTTGATGATGAAGAGTGAGAGATTATTTCCCACGTAGTTGTTGTCGAGAACGAGGCCTCTGCTTGAGAGGTCGAGGTTGGTCATTCGCAGGCTGGCTCCCGGGGCGCCGAGCATGTCTAATCCAATGGCCAGGTTTTGCTGATAGGGCATGCTTGGTGGGGCTTGGCTGATTGCCGAGGATTGGGTTGTGTGTGGGCTTGGGACAAATAGGAGGATAGCGAGTGCGAGCAGGAGGATTCCCTTCTTTGGTATGTTCTGTGGAAGTGTGGGGGTCTTTGTCTTGATCATTCTCCAGAGCGTCTTGAGGATGAAGACGTCTCCCTGCCAGAAGAGAGAGGCGGCGCGACCGGAGATCGTGGCGACGGCGAAGACGAGGCCAGCGTTTCTCATCATCGTCAGTACTATGTCTTGGATTACCATCTGGCTTGTAGGGGTTGATCCTTGGATCAGGATGGGGATGATGTCTCCTGCGACGGGTCCGGTGGTAGCGCTTATGATCGAGAAGCCTGGTGGTGGAGGTGGAAGGTTGGATAGAGCTGAGAGGTTGATGGTCTGGTAGATTGCGAGGGCTGCGAGTCCTAGTGCTCCTAGGGTGGAGAGGAATACTGTCATGCCGACTAGGAAGCCTCGCCGTATTTTTCCACCGGCGATTAGGCCGCCGAGAAATCCTGCGAAGCTCCAGAGGTAGAGTAGTGGTGGGTAGGTTAGTGGGTTGGTGAAGACGAGGAAGAGGGCTACGATCATCGTGTTGAAGTGGACGCCTAGGACTGGTGAGAGCCAGTCGCTTACTTCTCGGAGGCCGGGTGACAGCTGGGTGTAGCCGATGTATAGGACGAGGAGGTATGCTGCGGTCCATCCGAAATATCGGCCGAGGAATATGCCCTCGCTTGGGCGCGGGAGAAGGTAGACCGTCTTTGGATCGTCAGGGGTCCGTTTGACCATTACGTCCCCGATCCGCGTGTAGAGGTAGAGGTAGAGGATGCCGGGTAGTACGCCGCCGATTATGAATCCGAGGATGGCGGTGGTGAATGTGCTGCTGCGGGCTTTCTTGAACTGTCGCTCGGCGATCTCTTCTCTTATCCGGCTGCCTTTGCGTGAGACTATGACCGAGCCGATTGCGAGGACTAAGAGAGCGACCGGTATGGTCTGGTAGGCGAGGAGCCCCGGGACCCACGTGGGAAGGGTAGCTATGATCAGGGTTGTGAATAGTATTCCGAGGCCGCGGGTAAACGAGTTGGAGATCTGGGCGACCGTGGCTGCACGGCGAATCGCGACTGGAGCGTCTTTTAGGGCCATGTAGGGCAGAGGCTGGGCCACGCGTCCCTCATCTCGGAAGAACGTTTCCGAGAATCCGTGAAGAAAGGGGTTCTGATACCAGGGTTACGGGGTAGGAAGCGCAGGGCCAAGGCAGCCTCTGGGTTCCGGGAAGGGTGCGCGGCGCGAGACTTGAGTAGCCCCCGGGCCCCTCCGAAAAAACACAATTCTGTTTCAGTGTTTTGTTATCAAAACTGTTTCAAATACCAATCCCAAAAAGCGTTTCGAAAATCTGGATTCCAAAAAGTGGTTTTTCCAGATGAGGTCGCCTTCGTTATCGTGAAATCATAGACTTGGGCTGGAAATCAGGGCTGACTATGGGAGGTTTTTGTCTGGGCTGGATTATGGGCTTGTCTGGTTGTTTTCGGTCCCCTCTATTCCCTAGGGATAAGCGTGGAAAACGGGGTTCCAGAAATCGCGGGCTTGGATTCGCGATCGAGGCTGATTATCCGCGATTTTTTTCCGCAAAGAAATTGGACTAGGGTCGAGGGGTTTTCCAAGCCGCCAAGTCGAATGCCCGCTGTGCCAGGGGAGAAGAGAGAAAGAGCCGGATTAGCAGGACGTGAGAGGGGGAGCGGGTCCAGCAAAAATGAGATTTCGTTGGAAGTATCTCGAAGCTCTCGGCGGCATTCTAACCTTCTTCGGAACGCTGGCAATTCTCCCCGGATGCCCGTATTTCATCCTGTTCGCCTACGGCCCATGCGATTTATCATCGTCTGAAGGACAGACAGGGCTTGTCGTGGCTACAACAGGGGCTGTTCTAATCTTGGTAGGGGAAGCTGCCCGTCGCAAGAAGCCTAATGCAAAACCTCCCCTGGGGGACAACCCTTTGTGAACCGGGATTCGGGATACTACTTTGAGCTGGTTATTTCTTTCCACGTGGACCCGCAAAAGCGACAGTCATGGTACCTGAAAGCAGCGTTAGATTCGGGTCCCGCGAAGATACAGGGGCTGATACTTCCGCAGACAGGACAGGTATGGCTCATTTCTACTGCCTCGCTTCCGGGCTTTGCTGAGCCAGACGGCTAGGACTTAGCGCATGGTCGATCCGTTGCCTGTAGGCAGAAGCAGGATAGGCGCCTATTAGACTGTCCTTCACTGTTCCATTCTCGAACAGCATACTCGTTGGTATGCTCATGATATCGTATTTCATCGCGAGTTGCTGATTATTGTCGATGTTGATCTTGACGAACTTTACCCTCCCCGCGTACTCTTCCGACAGGGCTGCGATGGTAGGCGCGATCATATTGCAGGGTCCACACCAGTCAGCATAGAAGTCGACGAACACTGGAACCTCAGATTGGAGAACCGTTGAATCGAAATCGGTCTCGTTAACCGGAATCACTTTCTCGTTACTTACTTCTTGTTTGTTCATACACCTACGATCAGGCTGGTCTGGATATAAACGTATTGATGAACATCTATATGATTAGCTTGGACAGGATCATCGAACGAGACAACTAGTCGGGGCGCATAGATACATATCGACATGTTAATACGCACGCGGGGCAATAGAGATGGGTAATGAAGCTCGCAACCGAAGAATTTGACAGGATCAGCAAGGCCCTAGCGGACCCTCAGCGCCGAGAGATTCTCCAGAAGCTTGTCGCAAGAAGGATGAACTGCTCAGACGTCCACGCCATGTTCAACGTCTCACAGCCCACCGTGTCCCACCATCTGAAAGAACTCGCTATCGCAGGGATCCTTGATAAGGAGAAACAAGGTCAATTCTGCTTCTACCAGGTGAAGGCAGAGGTATTGTCCGCGTACGTTACAGAGCTGCAGAAACGCTTAGGCGTGGGAGCAATAGCGGTTGCTCCGAGAACGAAGTAGGCGCGCATAGACGCTCATCAATACGTTTATATGTTTACCGCACACATAGGCTTGCATGTCTGAACATTCAGAACCTCACGAATCATTACACCTGACAGTCGTGCAGGAATCAGCTAAGAACTACCACTTATTCCTCCACAAGAGAAACGATCTAACGGAGAAGAAGTCAATCATGTCCAAACTCAGAAGAATTCTGACTGGAGAGGATCCAGTTGAGCAGAGTCCACGCCCAGCTGACACTGTAGGATTCAACTAAGATTCCAGAACTTATCCAGTGAAACGGGCATGGAGCAACTAGTTATCGAGAAGAGCGAAGATGCTCTTGCTAAGGCCGCGTCTCTCGTCAAAACTCGCACTCGACTAATTCTCGCTCTAATCATTACCGCAGGGTTCCTCGACGTCATAGACTTCTCAATCGTCCAAGTGGCCCTACCCACCATACAGACGGAACTAGTCGTCTCGATAGCAGAAAGTCAGTGGATTATAGGAGCGTACGGGCTTACTCTGGCAGGGTTCCTACTACTCAGCGGAAGAGCAGGAGACATCTACGGTCAAAAGAAACTGTTCGTCTTCGGAATAGTTCTGTTTACCGTCGCATCCTTTACCGGGGGATTGGCCCCATCCCTTCTCTCGCTGATCATTTCTAGGGCCATTCAGGGCATAGGAGCAGCCGTCTCGACTGCCACAGCCTTCGCAATCCTCGTAACGACCTTCCCCGAAGGAAGAGAGAGAAACCGCGCTCTTGGCATCTTCGTCTCCGTACTATCCGCAGGCTTCGCCGCGGGATCCATCTCCGGAGGCATCCTTACCAGCGCTTTCGGCTGGAGATCAGTCCTCTTCGTCAACGTCCCCATAGGCACAGTTGCAGCCATATTCTCCCAGAGGTATCTAGCAAATAATCCCGGACGAGCCATGGACAAGCACCTAGATCTACCAGGGGCCCTGTCCGTGACCAGTGGGCTAATACTCCTGGTATACGCACTGACAAACGCCGCAAACGACGGCTTCACGTCCATCCAGACGGTCCTACCATTTGGGCTCGGTGCTTTAGTTCTGGCGGGGTTTGTAGCAATAGAGTATCGATCAAAGTCACCATTGATGCCCCTAGCGTTCTTGCGCCGTGGCACAGTCTTTACCGCGAACGTTCTCGCTCTGATACTAACATCGTCTGCTGGAGGAGTAATCTTCCTACTGACGATCTATCTTCAGAGAGTATCGGGCTACTTGCCCTTGGCCGCGGGACTTGAATTCGTCCCGGCTGCACTGATATTCTTCTTTGTGGGAGGCTGGGGTTCATCGTGGCTCGTGAGCCGTCTTGGCTTGAAACAGGTCTTGGTGATCTCAATGGGGCTCATTACGTTTGGCTCTGCTCTGCTCACTCAGATCTCTGTCACTAGCGGCTACTTCGGAATATTGCCTGGGATGCTGCTCTGGTCGCTTGGCGCGAGTATTGGTTTTCCAGCACTGAACATTGCTGCACTGGCCGGGACAAAGCGGGGCGAAGAGGGACTGGCCTCAGGGATAATCGGCACATCTCAGCGAGTCGGCTTCCCACTCGGCCTTGCTATGCTGCTGACTATAGCAACTGTCACGGACCCGCCGCCAGCTGGAGTCGCAAGCCAGTTAGGATCATTGACAGGCGTGGTCACGGGGTTCCAGTACGCGTTTCTGGCCTCCACGATCATCAGCGCAATAGGGCTCCTGATCGCTCTACGTGTCAAGAATCCGAGAATGAGGGTCGAAAGACTGACCTTCAGCTAGAACGTGTTTCTGCATCGGGAAAGGCCCATCACATCTAGTTTTTGCCCTTGGTGTTCAGAATGTTAGAAACGTAGTCCATGAAGGGCTTGTCGTACATTCCTTCCGAGCTTCGATGAACATCCTTGAACATTGGGTGTTTCGCTATGGCCTCTAGGAAAGCGGACCACTGATTCCAGGTTTCTCTGTCAATCCATTTTCTCCTGTAGAGGAGGTGTGTTCTCTCGAAAAGTCCGTACAGCAGTACGAGGTAGTTTCGGACTGTCATGTCATCTGCGGAGAGTGACGCCATGGTCGAACTTGGATTGATGGCCTTCGCCATGTCGATTTGCAACTTGCTCAGTTCAGGCTTTTCTAGAACCAATCTTATCGCGTCTGTATAATCATCTAGGATCTTTTGGTACGCGGCTTCTTTGGTGGCTTTGTTTTGGGTTCGAAACGACATTATGAAGATGACCAGTGTAAGTGTGAGAACGGCTGTTTGTGCGATAGTGCTGAACACAATCGGGTCAGTTATGTCAATCAAAGCTAAGGGTCCCCAGTATTGCCTCTATCAATGATGAAGCCTGGGCTTTATTCCATCCATCCGTGCCACTTTTGAATCAGTTCCTTGAACTTTCGGGATCTCAGCGGTCTTGTCATATGAAGGCATCCGTTGTCCAAATGTTGCTCCCCTCTACTGGAGCAATCATAGTGATAGCATCACTTCCCCACTTCGGGACAACAATTGCTTTGCGTGAGTCTAGAACTGGGGTTTCAACACGCATATGGGCCAGGAAAGAACCCGGGCCCTGTCCTAAACCCTATTATCGCATACTAGTTCTCGCAGATTCCAATAATGCTGCGAAGGCTTCACATAGGCACATTCCGCCCGGCCTTGTCCTTCATAGGTCTATTATCATTCATAACCAGCTTCTTCGGGTCACGACTTTTCGCAACACTCAACCCAACGATTGTGATCCAACAACAGGGAATTCATTTCCACCATTTCTGGTACGGAATAGCTTTGATGGGGATTGCAGGATGGCTTGCGATTACTTGGAAGAGCGAGAGGCTCGACCGGGCCTACGCGGTCATGTACGGTCTTGGAGCCGGATTCATCGGCGACGAGGTCGGACTCCTACTTACCCTCGGCAACTACCAGTCTGAGCTAACCTATGATTTCTTCATCGGAGCAATCTCGGCTAGTATACTGCTTCTGTTGGTCATCAGGTATCGTGTCGTCCTGAAGAGAGAGGTGTCCTATCTGATGACCCGTGAAGGGCTGGCTCTTTTGGGCGTGTTCGTTACAGGATTTTCTCTCATTCTCTTTGCTTTCGGGTCGTTGAGTTTTGGAACACCTCTCGCGCTTGTCGGAATCGTCGTCATTCTGAGAGAGGTGTTAGTGAAGCACGACACAGTTCTTGAAGGTAGGATGCCTAGAGGTGTCTCGTTCATAGCGGCCTTGTCTATTCTCGGTGGAGCAAACCTCATACTTGCTGGAATCGGAAACATTCTCTTTCCACCAGTCATCAATACGTATGACTTTGCTGGAATAGGCCTCCCTGCTGGAAGTGTTGCATTAATCTCAGCAATCTTCTTGCTTCTTGCCTTCGTCGCATTGGCTCTCGGCTCTCTCAAGATTCTGGCGGGGCTGGTGCTCCGGACGGGCAAGAGCTGGGCTTGGAGTCTTGGAATAGCAACAAGCATATCCTCGATTTTCCTCGACGCATCCTCGCTGGGGGCGAGTCCTGAATTGCTTTCTGGATTGCTCACAGGGAACGGTATCGAGTTTCCGACATCCATCATTGCGATTATCTATCTAACGAGACCGTATGTGAAAGCCTTCTACAGAAATGTTCCCAGCGCAGTCGCACAAACGAAAGGCTCTGAGCCAGGGATTGCCGAGGTCAGCCGTTGAAGAGAGGGATCAGGGGCGTCGCTAGCATGCTGAATAGAAGAATTGCTAGGACAGTTGCTGTCAGATAGACAAACATCCGATCCTTCTCGGCCGCAAACAGGAATAGGGAAAGTGCAACCCTAACGATGGGGGTTGCGAGAAGGACGAGGAAGCCGAGCGCTATTATTGAAAAGGGGTTGAGAGATAGGAGTCCCGAGGATATGCTAGCGAGGCTGACCGGGAAGTTGCCGTGCGGAATCAAGCCTGGATTGTACTGGAGATATGCGGATGTATCGTCGAGGGAATGATTCGCTACGAACAGTGCTGCTCCGATGGCGATTACACCGCCCGAGAGTAGGACGCCAACCCTGAGCACTATTCCGAGGATGCGGTTCATCGATTTAGGGTCTTTCAGATTTATCGTCTTACCCTCCGCTTTGCCTGTTTCCGCATCCGAAATCAGAATCCTAGTGCCCTGATGATTAGTTCTATAGCTGAGGCTGCTAGGACGAGTGCGAAGATCTTTCTGACGGCTGTGTTCTTGGCCCTCACTAAGAAGTGCGTTCCAATGGACGCACCGATGAGGATGCCTAGAGCCACTGGCGCAGTTATCAGCGGGTTCACGTCTCCGCGCGCAAAGTAGATTCCAGCACTCGCGGCAGCCGTGACTCCAATCATGAAGTTGGAGGTTGTCGTGGAGACTTTCATCGGAAGCTTCATCGCGAGATCCATTGAGAGAACCTTGAAAGTTCCGCTTCCTATTCCGAGGAGCCCAGAGATCAACCCGGCTACGAGCATGCCGGCTAGACCTTTTCCGGGATTTGTGGCATTGTACTCGATCTTCCTACCATCGCGCTCTACATAGTCGCCTTGCAGGTTGAGTTTCTTCGCGAGTCCCTTCAGTTCCTGTTTTGTTGGATACTCTTCGCCTATCTTGCGTACGAGGGGCACGAGGGATATGATCAGGATGGTTCCGAAGATGGCTTCGAGTATCGTGGCGCTGAGATATGCAGCGATGGCCGCGCCGATTATTGCACCGGTGGTAGTGGCTGTTTCGAGGAACATGCCGATTCTCAGATTTGTTATCCGGTCCTTGACGTAGGCAGCGGCGGCGCCGCTGGAGGTTGCTATTATAGAGACGATGCTCGCTCCAATGGCGTAGTGAATGTCAACGCCCAGGAAAAGTGTGAGGATCGGGATCACGATCAGGCCGCCGCCTATTCCAACGATGGAACCAAGCGCACCGGCTGCGATGGAGGCGATGAACAGTGTCAAGAAGAATAGGATTACAATCATTTTTGCAAGGGTCCGGAGTACGGTTTCTTAATTAAGCCACGGCACGGCTGGAACTTGCGGGTTCCACGAAGGGCGGGGCGCGGGAAAATCGACCACCCCCGGGGGTCGAGAAGAGCATGCTTATTTTTGTAGGGTCTGAGGTTCTCTGCAGTTGAAGATATTCGGCTTCTATCTTCCCGCCTGATTTGAGGTAGAGAAGGGATCCGGGTGCAAGATGGTCAAGGAGGGCCAGTGTGTAGACTTTCATCCTCTTCTGGTGTAGTCGTTGTGCTTCGCGAATAGCGGCACTCATTAGGGCTGATCCGATCCTCTTTTCGCGGAACTTGGGAAGCACGTACGCTCCGTTGAATCTAGCTTCACCGGACCCGTAGGCGTCGGGCCGGAGAATGGCTAACCCGGCTAGTTTCTCGTCAAGGAAGGCTCCTATCCAGCCGGGCTCCGTGCCGACGGACTCTTTGACCCAGCTCTGGAGTTCTTCCGGTCCGCCCTGTTCTTCAATCCACCAGTCCCAATAGGGACGAAGTCCTTCAACCCATACTTCTGCTGCTTCGTTCGCATGTTCCTTCGACAGTTCCTCGGTCTGAACATTGCCGCGTTCTGTCGGCTGCTCGATTAGCTCCCAGCCTATCATGATGGATCTCCTGACGGGTTCAAAGCCGGCATTCTTGTAGACGTCGACGTAGGGCTGAATGGCCGGAACGAACGCACTCAAGGATTCTGCGTGGTTCGACTCAGCATAATGTCTCGCTTTTGAGACAAGGTTCTGCGCTAGTGGGATCCTCGATTCTCCATTTTTCACCGCTAGGTATCTGAGCTCATGCCATTTCTTGCGGGGAAGATCTCTAAGACCTACGCACCCAATAGCCGAACCGTTCTTCTCAGCGATTAAAGATCCCTCTCGGTTTAGAGAGGGTCCGGTTATCTCGGCCTTAAGACGAGGAAGATATTCGAGTGATTCGTACGAATTTCTCAGGAGTTCGAAGAATATGTTTTCGTCTCCAGGTCGAAAACTTCTGACTGTTACCTCGGACACTTCCTGAATCTGCATTACGGTCTAACCAGATGGCTCTCATGATAATAAGAGAACCGCTATGTATCGTCGTTTGGGGCAAGGGTGTCCGTGGTCGAAGTAGCTGATGGGGTGGGGCGAAAAACCAAGCTTCCAGACTTTGACAGCCTCTGGGATTATGACCATCCGGGCGCGACTGAGAGAAGATTCCGCGAACTTCTCCCCGCGGCACTAGACTCAAGAGACCTGACATATCTGTCACAACTTCTCACCCAGATTTCAAGAGCGGAGGGTTTACAGCGTAAATTCCAAGACGCTCATATGACTCTGGACCGAGTCCAGAAGGCCCTAGAAAAGACTGACGACAGGACGAGGGTCCGGTATCTTCTTGAACGTGGAAGAGTCTTCAATTCCTCGGGAAAGCAGGACGATGCTCGTCCTCTGTTCCTCGAAGCACTAGATCTCGCGGTCAAGTCCAAAGATGACTCTTATGCTGTTGACGCCGCGCATATGATGGCTATAGTCGAGACAGCCGAGAAACAGTTGCAGTGGAATCTGAAAGCGCTCGATCTTGCTGAGAATTCTGCGGAAGAAAAAGCGAGAAAGTGGAGGGGCAGCATCTACAACAACCTAGGCTGGACTTACTTCGAACAACAACAGTATGAAGAGTCCCTCCTCATGTTCGAGAAAGCTCTAGAATTCCAGCAACAGCAGAGTGATCCGAGCAGGATCATGATAGCAAAGTGGTGCGTTGCCAAGACTCTCAGGATGATGGATCATACTGAGGAGGCTCTGGAAATGCAGCGAGACCTATACGAGCAATATCAGGCGGCCGGCAAGAGGAGCGGATACGTCTATGAGGAGATCGCTGAATGCATGACAGTAATGGGTCAAGAGCAAGAAGCTCAGGGATGGTTCGCGGCCGCCTACGAGGAACTCTCAAAGGATCCCCGGCTCGCAAACGAACAAGACAGGCTCAACCGGCTCAAAGAACTGGGAAAAATTGACTCATAAGACAACTAGGACTGAAGAGGGCCCCCTTCTTTGATTTCGCTTGTTGAAGAAATAGGCCTCGCGGCTCTATTCCTTCTAGCCTTCGCCAACGGGGCCAACGATGCTGGAAAAAGTGTAGCGTCGCTCATGGTCCCGGGACCCTCCGGCTTTGTACCAAGGCGTAAGCCTCTCCTCTGGGGAGGCTTCTTCACCGGGATTGGAAGCCTCTCGGCGATTCTGATCTCGAGTAGGCTCTTCTCAGTCTTCACTCCGCAAAGTCTCCTACGGGCGACACCAGAGTCGCATTTCATCCTAGCGGCGCTTGCTGGTGCAACGTTGTGGATTCTTGGTGCGACTCTACTTCGGCTTCCTGTCTCCTCGACACATGCGATTGTCGGGGCTATTGTATTCTTGGCGGTTTACCTGTTCGGATTCTCGGGGATTCAATGGGATTTCCTATTGGTCAGGGTTTTACTTCCCCTGGCAGCAGGACCGATAGCTGCGATGATAGGAGTATACGCGTTCGATCGAGCAACGCGTCGATCAGGAGTGCCTGGTAAAGAGAAGCCTGGGCTGGCGCGCATAACGCACTGGGGGTCGGGAGCGGCCGCTGCTTATGCGAGAGGGGTTAATGATGCTCCGAAGATGGCGGCGCTGGGGGCATTCTTTCTCCTCGCGAATCCTTCCGAGGCAGTCTGGCTCCCATACACGATTGTTGCCGTTGCTGTATTTCTCGGGTCACTGGTGCTGGGTCATCGGGTGGCGCAGACTGTAATGGGCAAGCATGTCACAATGGACCCGGTTCAGCGGTCGAAGGCCGGCGCGGCCACTGCTCTAGTGGTGGGTGCCGCAGCTTTCCTAGGAGCGCCCATGTCCACAACACAGGTGCACGAGGGATCGAACGCAGGGATAGGCGGAGAACGAAAGGTTGTCAAGTCCGTTCTAAGAGGGATGATCCTGCCCTGGCTAGTGACCCTGCCCGCCGCAGGCATGCTCGCCATCTCAATGTCATATCTCGGAGCGTTGATCTAGCGAGAATATCATATCGGGTGATATGCAGGGGAAATACGTAACCACGAACTATCGTGCTGTGGGTTTCCTGGAGGGCCTCGAACGCTGGGTGACTATCTCTCTCCCATCATAAGCAATTTCTATCCAGTACCCGTCTGGGTCTCTGATTTTGATGCTTCTATACTTCTCGTCCGTCATATCTTGGTAAATTCGAATGTTTTTGCTTCTGAGCCAAGCTCGCCACTTGTCAACTTTGAAAGGTGAATCGACACGGAAACCGAAATGGAAGTCAGAGATTCCGTAACCCTTTCCATGCAGTACGAGCAGATCCGCCCCTGAAGGAACATAGGCTGCTCGCTGCCCGCTGGCCCTGCCTCTCAGGCCCAGAATGTTTCTGTAGAACCTCACCGATCTTTCAAGATCGGTCACCATCAGACCGACGTGGCCTATTCCTAAATTTGCCATTGAGCCGGGACGTAACCGCCTTGGCGTTCCGGATCTCATGAGGATTCGTCGTCCGACGTTGGATTTATCGTTCATCAGTAATCAGGCGCCGGGGCAGAACAAGTGCTTGATCGTACGGTTGCGGTTTAGTGGAAGATTGCTAGAGCGTTTCTGTTATTTCCACGGGCAGGAGGGTTGGCTTCGCTCCTTTCGCGTCTAGGTTCTCTATCGTGACTGGTTCTATCTGTTCGGGAAGGTTGAACTGGAATATTTTCGAGTAGAAGTACAGCTCGGCTTCGTAAGATCGTTTGATATTCTCTGCTCGCCTGAAGCCGTGTTGTTCCCACTCGTAGGCGATGTAAGCGACGGGGAGACCCTTCGTCTTTACCGCTTCAAAGATTTTCTCCGACTGGTCTGGAGGGACAACTTTGTCCTCGAGCCCTTGGAACAGTATCAGGGCTGAGGATATTCCTACTACGTGGTATATCGGTGATCTTGCGCGATAGATGTCCCGGCGTTCGGGATAGGGTCCGACTAGCTTGTCCAGGTATCTAGATTCGAACTTGTGGGTGTCCTTGGCTAGGAGTTCTAGGTCGCTGACGCCGAAGTAGCTTGCTCCCACCTTGAATGTGTTCGTGAAGGCGAGGGCGCAGAGCGTTGTGTAACCTCCAGCGCTTCCTCCTCGGATAGCAAGTCTCTCTCCATCCGCTTCTCTGCGACTGGATAAGTATCGGGTGGCGTTGACGCAGTCTTGGACGTCGACTATTCCCCAGTTGTCATTGAGTCTCTTGCGATAGTCTCTACCATATCCAGTGCTACCGCCGTAGTTGACGTCTACGACGCCAATTCCGCGACTTGTCCAGTATTGTATCTCGTATCGGAGAGTGGACGGGCTGAAGCTGGTGGGACCACCATGGCTTACAACAAGGAGAGGCGGTCTTTCACCCTCGGGTGCTTCGTATTCAGGATTCCTAGGAGGATAGAAGAAGGCGAACGCGGTACGTCCGTTCTCTGTAGGAAACTCGATCGAGTTCGGGATAGAAAGGTACTCCTTGTTGACTGTAATTTCTCGTGATCGGTGTACGATCTCCGTCTCTTTGGTTGAGAGGTCTATCCGTACTATGGACGAGGGTTCGGTGGCCGATCCCCCGATGAGGAAGACAACTCCGTTTTTCTCGGCCAGGTTGCCCCATATGATCTGGTTGATAGGTGTCTCAATGGGTCTGAGTGTTTTCTTTGTCGGGTTGATGCTGGCTAGATGCCAGAGCCCGTCCTTCGTGTAAGCGCAGATAATTTGGTTTGAAGAGTCGAAGACGAAGGTGTGAGATCCGAACTCCCACTGGGGGAGGCCGAATTCAGCCTCCATCGGATAGAGCGGCTCAGTCTGGTTGTTGTGCTGGCGATAGAGGTTCCACCATCCTGTTCGGTCGGAGCTGAAGTATAGCGCGCCATCCGGTGACCATTCGGGCTGATAGATGGATTCTTCCAATCCCCCCGCCACTTTTTCGGGTTTCTCCAGAGAACCGTCGGGTTTGACGTGGGCAACCCAGAGCTCTGTCCCGTCCCAGGGCATGTTGGGATGTTTCCATGTAAGCCAGGCGAGCTTGGACCCGTCATTGTTTAGGCGTGGTGTTGAGTAGAAGTCGTTTCCGGAGACGAGAATCTTGCCTTCGCCTCCTCTCTCGATGCCAAGGCTGACGATGGTGGTGACAGCTTGCGGGGTCTTGAGAGTATGATCTTCGCGGACGGAGATGATGCGGTTCCTACGCGGGTCGATGATACTGTCGGCGTACCTCATGTCGACCGGAGGTGTTAGAGGACTGGGATCTGAGCCAGGGTCCTGCCGGTAGAGACGCTGGTCTGTATAATTGGAAAAATAGATCGTTCCGTTATGGACGAGGTAGCATCCGCCCCCGTACTCGTGAACTCTTGTCCGGGCGCTAAAGCCTGGCGGGGTAATATCGGTCAGAGTGCCGTCTGGTTTTCTCTGGACGATGACGTTCCGGCCCTTGTCATTTGGACGTAGTTCGTTCCAGTAAACATCATCGCCATCAACCCTAAGCTCGTCAAGCGTGACATATGTCGAGGCGAGAAGGTCCGCGGTAATGGGTGATTTCCAGGAGCCATAAGGAGAGACATGCTTGGACATTGGAAACAATGGCTGGTCTAGGTGTGGCATGGATATGAGTGTACCTGATACTGGGAGACATACGCTCGAATCTTGGCCGGACCCGTTCAGGATACAATCCGCTTAACTGGCTGAAACAGAAGGCGATCTATAGTGACGGCCTTTGGAGCCGACCGGGATCAAGGTCCTTGACGATATTCTAGGAGGTGGACTTCCTAGACCTTCTGCTGTCGGAATAACAGGCCCGGTTGGCAGCGGCAAGTCCACCCTCGTCAAGCAGCTGGCAGCTGCTGCGCTAGAGCATGACTTCAGGGTTGTATATTATGCGGTTGACGAGTCTGCTGAGGATGTGAGGGAGAGTATCATGTCTTGGGGAGTAGATGTGAGCCGATATGAGTCTGAGGGTAGGCTCTCTTTTGTCGACATGTTTGCGCTGGGAGTTGAAAGGCTTGCGGACTCGTTTCCTTCAGAGCAGCCTGAACAAATAGTCGATAGCACAATGAAGTTTTCTGATCTCATCGCTCAGGGCCGAAGCTTCACGTTGAAACATCTGGGCAAGAAGACAATGGGGATCATGGACTCGCTGACACCCTTCTTTCTCATGATCGAGGCGAAGAAAGTCTTCCAGTATGGACAGGTTCTGAAATATGCTACCCGTTTCGCGAAATCCATCGGCATCGCTACACTTCACACCAGTGTCTTGAACGAGACGATAGAGAACGCGATGACAAACTTCGCCGATATCGTCATAGACATGGCGGGACGGAAGAATCCGCAAGGTATCAGTCATGGAGGGACCCTGAGGCTTGTCAAGATGGGCAAAGCGCCCACTCCTCCCAGAGGCTACTACTACGAGATGACCCCGAAGGGAATAGACATCAGCACCGCACCAATGATATAGCAGTCAGTCTTTCTCCATCGTTGTAAGCTGGCTAGTCGAGATGTGCCCTCTCAAACCTAGTCGTAAGCCGGTCATATTCTGCCAGAGCATCTATTTCGATATCATACTGCGAAAAGTAACGTGCTACATTTTCCAAGTCCCGACATAGGAGTGGTTTGGCTTTTTCGAATTGTCGGTGTCGGTTGGGCCGAGACGAGAGGTCCACTGCCTGGGGGAAGTCAATGACGAAAATGCGAAAGAGCTGGAGAAGCGAATGAAGGCTCGCGAGTCCCAGTAGATAGTCTCCTCCTGCAACTGTTCTTGGACCTGGTCAGGTGTGGGAGGAGCGTTTGGCCACAATGTTGAAGGGGTCTGAACGGTCTTGACGAAGAGTCTCTTGAGTCAGAGATAGGACTTCTTCACGCAGTTCCCGCGGAATGCTTTTGTTGAAGTTCTTGGTGGCGAGTTCGTCTACAGTGTCCAGATGGGTTTTTGCCCGGACTCGCAGCAACGAAGCTTCCTCGGCGATGTTCTTGATCTTTGATTCCAGCAATTCCCTGGAAGCTCGGGATCTAGTGTATTCCGCTCGCAGATCGGACCGTTGGGATCTGAGATGTCTCACGTTGGGGGAGCGTAGAATCTGACTCCTTGACGTAAAGGCTTCTCGAGCCTCCTTCTGAATTGGTCTGAGTGACCCGTTTATGATTCGTTTCGCCCGCTCAAGTGTCTTTTTCGCCTTTTTCTCGCCGAGCGGTAGCCTGGTTGATTCGATGGATTCGCATAGTCCTTCGAGCAAGTCTGTCAGTTCCGGATAGCCGTCGGATTCCTTGGCCAAAGTCGTCAGCGGGGTTTTCACGTATCGCGTCAATACTTCTATTGCCTGTGGATGGGTATGCATTTCTCCCCTATGATGCGACGACAGAAGCCTTGTGAATACCCCGCCCAGTCTGGACATTTCTTCGTCCAAGAGCTTCTTTCTCAGTCTTTTGAGCTCCGCTTCTTTGGCATTGGCAGCTCGAATCTCGGAATCAGATTCAATCCGCTCTATAGCTTCTAGAAGGGATCCCTCATTGTAGACAAGTTGGTGAATCTCCTTTTCGAGACGGAAGCGAGAATCTTGAAAATCCTCTAACGTCGCGAGATGCTCGACGAGCGTCTTGGAGTGTTCTTGTATTTGGTCATGGATCGACGTGATGTCTCGGGTCCTTGTCCGGAACTGGGACGTTTGGTTGTAGAGCTGCTGCAGCCCCTCTATCTCCGCTCTAAGCCAACCTCTCTCCGAAGCGTAGTGTGAACCCATCGCTTTCACCGAATCATTGTAGCTTGAACTAGCTACCCGCAACAGTCTCGTTATGCTCACCTCGAGTTTCGATACCGGCGTGTTCGAACTTGATTTTAGGAACTCACCGCACGCAGCGACAATCTCTCCGGAGACGCGGCTTAGTGCCATGGCTGCTCGGAGGCGGCGGGAATCGCCTAAGCCCGACATGTCCCATTTGGTGTTTCGAATGAATTCTCGGCAACGACTCTCCAGAGATGAAGCAAGTGAATGTGCGGTCTCTCCTAACTGTCTCGCTTTGGCTTGAAGAGGCTTCAGCTGAGGGTCGATCGCTAAACCCGCCCAGTGTTGGAGAGCTTTCTCGACATCTGCGGCCTTCTTGCCCTCTTTCATAGTTGGGTTGGCCTCTTACTCTGCTTGGAAAGCCTAGGCGGAATCGTTCTCGTTTTCAAAGGTGTAAGATTTCACAAACCGCTACACGCTCTGGGTGCCTCCGCAGACGATAGGCAGGGTCGCTCGAATTGCTATATGATAGCAATGTTTTAACAGTTCCTGCTAATGGCAGACATTGAACAGCAAGTCTTATGATACTCAGTAACATGAGGCCACGGAAGGAACAGATTGACAGGCAAATGGGATCCCACTGGAAGGTTCCCTACTGTGGATTCACTTGACATAGCGATATTGGAAAGGATGCTTTCTGACGGCCGAACGACCTTCAAAGAATTAGCAGGAGCCACGAACAACGACAGCCGGACCATTGCAAGCAGGTTCCAACGACTGGTAGAAACGGGCGTATTGAAACGTGCTACCGTAGAGGTGGACTGGTCAAAGATTGGTTTCACAGCCTCGGCGTACATGGGAAGCACCACTGCACTAGGTGAAGATGATAGGAGAAAACTGCTCGAATTCTTGCGGCATGAGCCTCGTGTTCTTGAAGCCTACACCACAATCGGCTCGAATGAGTATTTCATGAAAGTCGTTGACTTCGACATCGCAACACTTAGATCTGGTATTTGCGCGCCGCTGGAACCTCTAACTGTAGACCTCACCACATCGCTCATTGTCGACCCTATCAAATCGACCGACTATTCTGGACTGCTTCGATATCTAAAACATAGGAAAAGCTCCAGTTGAAACCGCTCATTCTAAAGCGAAGCCGAGTAAAGACAATCTACGTAACCCTTAGCCTGGTCTAGCGAGGTTCTAGATTCCACTTGAGATTCCTGTGCCATCTGCCTTGGGCATTTTCCAGATAAAAGCGAGAACCCGTACGTTATGAAATTCTTCTCACGTTCATGTCGCTAGGCCAGATTGTCTTATCGAGCAAGTGTGAACAGATTTATCTCGAGTCTTGACCCATCATGAAGCATCCTAGCGCCTGAAGAGTCGATTCGTGAAGTTGTCAAGGATTGCATGGACGCCTGGAACAAACATGACGCGAACGCATTTGCATCGCTCTTCGCGAAAGACGCTGACCTCACGAACTGGAAGGGTCAAGGGGCGGCTGGCAGAGATGCCATCGAGAGAGCCCATGAACTTTCCTTTGCCACCAGGTTCAAGACCAGCCATCAAACGACCGAGAATATCAAGGTCCGACTCATGAAACCAGACGTAGCCTCCGTGGATATCTGGTGGAATATGACAGGTGCCTCGGATGATTCCGGCCAACCTCGACCTCCAAGGCGGGGGATCCTCAGCTGGATCATTACGAACGAGGAAGGGAAGTGGCTGGTCAAAGTCATGCACAATTTGGACTTGACAGCGATAACCCCGATAAAATAGCCCCCGTGAGACAACCACACGACGGGAACGGAATGACGATCGAGCTAATGCTAGGTCAAATGCAGCATCCTTAATTGCGTTGTCAATGACTCAGCGTGGCTGCTTTTGCCTTCGGATATGGTAGCGGATGGACGATGCTTGGGGTCCACTTCTCCCCCCATTTTCTGTAAGCGGACAAGATATCTCCGAGGTCTTGTCCTTTCTCTGTGAGACTGTAGACAACTGAGAAGGGTTCTGTACCGGTTACCCTCCTCTCAACGATTCCCATATTCTGCAAATACTTGAGAGTTCGGGAAAGTGTTCGCGCGTTCAGAGCGTCGGGCTTGCCCTTTCTCAGTAGATCGTTGAATCGGAGGGGGTTGTCAAGGAGGTAGTATGAGATGAGGATTCTCCACTCTGAGCCTAGCTTCCTTACCGCTTTGATGACCGCGCATATGTCTCTCCTGCAAAGCTCGCTCCTTCCCGATGTGATGCTGGAGATATCGGGTTGGCAGCTAGACGCAAGCTTACTCAATGTTATCTATTGTAACCTGGTTACCCAGAGATATAAGCAGAAAGGGACACTGGCGTTAGTGCACTATTTTCTTTGACTCATTTTCTTGAATCTTGGGACGTTGAAGTTCCTGTGGAGAGTGAAGGAACACTCTCAATGTCAGTTCCCATAAGGTAGCCGCCAAATGCAAGGGCCCATACTAGGATAGGGTAGGCAACGATGCGTTCAATGCCTCCGGGGCCCAAGCCAAGGTCCATTCCAACGCCTGATAAGACTGCGGCAACAATGGCGACAGCCCCCGCTACCGGGAACAGTCTGTCTAACGGTTTCACCACGAGTTTTCGAGACTCTATGGCCGACAGGCCGCCGAAGAAAAATACCAGACCCGAGAGCGCATCGTGCACTATTGCCCCCGCGATAAGAAGGGCTGGAACGTTCGAGATCGGTTGCATGATTTGTTGATCCGCGTAGACGTAATATGGAATGTACGACAGCGGGAGGGCGACTAGTCCGGCTGCGAAGACAAAGAAAACCTTCCAGAACCTTTTGGCAGGGAACGTCTGCCGAAATTGCCAAGCTGCCTCGAGGGACAAGACGGTCAAGATGCTGAGGGAGAGAATGTAGATGATTGATGCTGGCTGGTGTATTGTCAGCATACCCGGGGGGTTTAGTGGAACTGCTATTGGGGCGCCAAGGTCGCTGATGAAATCCCTGGAGACGCTATAGCCCGGGAAGACAGATTCCGCCACCGCAAGACCGAGGATGAACACGGTGTTCCCGATGAACAGCATCATACCCGCTAGTCTTCGAGGAGGAGTATCCTTCAGCAAGGAAAACACCGAGCTACGTTTTGAATGGCACACGTCAGATTTTGACGTGTGGGTCTCCCTTACGCGTGCTCATTCGGGGCGGGGTCGTCATTCCAGATGTCGACAACGCACTTCCATGCTCTGTTCTCTATTCGCCAAATCGTCACGGCTTTGCCGCGCAATGTGACGCGATTGCCCTTGTCGTCGTTGAACGAGACCTGGTTCGTGCCGACACCGTAGGCGAGGTCGCAATCTCGTGCGATCGCGAACCGAGTTGTCTTCCATTCGATGCTGAAACCCGGGATCTTCAAGCTGTCAATCACATAGTTCCTAATTGCATTCTTGCCGATAATAGGGGTCTGTCCTGGTGGAATAACAATCGCATCGTCGGCCCAAAAGGAGACAATTTGTTCCACGTCGCGAGCAGCCGCGGCCGCTGCGCACCACGCCTCATCGGCTCGCTCCAGTTCGACTCGAGCCCTGTCCATATCTCGTTTGAGGCTCAATCGTATCCTTCTCTCTCCATTCTCGACTGGAGAGCACTCAGATAAGAAAGCTTAGACGAGGATGAGAAACGCATCGGAGGGCGGCATTGAGCAGTCAAGGCACAGCGGCTCCAAGATCTCAAGCATGAACTCTGATATAGCTAGCTCAGGTGATTGTCAAGGATGACCTGTTGACCTCAGAAGAGGTTGCGAGAAAATCTATTGACGCTTTCAACCGCCACGACAAGGCTGCTTATGCTGCATTGATCGCGCCAGACGCGGTGGCCTATGACCCTGTCTACCCGGAGCCTTTGCGGGGCAAGACAGCGATCATGAAAGATTTGGACGCGTCTTTTGCCGCGCTTCCTGATGTCCACTACGAGATTCTGAGACTGCTCGCCAAGCATAGGGATGCCGTGGTCGAATTCAGGATCGTAGGGACCCATACCGGCTCCATCCAGGGGCTTTCAGGATCGATTCCCGCCACCAACAAGAAGGCCAGCTGGACCGGAGCCGAATTTCTCAGAATCGATTCCAAAGGACTCATCATGGAGGAGAGAAGATATTTCGATCCAGAAAATCTCCCCAAACAATTCGGACTAGCAAAATAGTTCGAGCTTCGATTGCTCCACGAGCGATCCTCGAACGCCGATTGTGGTCTGCAGTCCTAAAGGACTAAATTTCTGAGAGAGAACTAGTCTCTCGAGATGCAAAGGATCATCAAGGTTCTTCTGCTCTCCATAGCGCTCGGTCTGGTCGGACTAGGCGCCTCAACAACTCGCGAGCCTTGGGGAGTGTGGGACGGCTTCCCTTTCCAGTACGCCTATTCAAACCCAATCACTTGTTTACCCAACCCATTCAACGGATGCGGCTATTACTACGACCCAGCGATGATCGTTCTGGACTATCTCTTTTGGCTGGGAACAGCTGCAGTAGTGGTCTCCGTGATCAGCTTGTGGTGGAACCGCGTCGCTCTAAGAGGAGATGCGAGCCCCGACCACGAATGACCAAGACCCACCTGGAACGACCGCTCGATCAAAGTGATCTTTCCCAGACCGCAGTACTGAAGATAACATTCGGGTCCGCTGTGGACTTGGGTTTCCGCTCAGAATTATTAGCGCCTCAGGCAGTCGTTCAGACAGGGAAACGAAGCAGACGATTTATGGCCCGACTCCAAATTTCAGACTCCGAAAAGAAGAGAGCGGCAGTTCGGATTCTAGGAATATCTGGGAGTGGACGAAAGAAGTCGTACAACACCGCCCTGCTTGAGGGGGCAAAAACTCTCGTCCCTGAGGGTGCCGTGGTGGAGATTCTTGAACTGTCCCGTTTCCAGTTGTTCAATGAAGACCTGCTCGCTGAAATGCCTGCGGAGATACGGGAGTTCAAGGAGAGGGTCAAACAGTCGGACGCGATACTCTTCGCGACGCCTGAGTACAACTACTCGATCTCTGCTGTTTTGAAGAACGCGATCGAGTGGGGGAATCAGCCGGACAACTCGTGGGATGGTAAACCCGCGGCGATCATCAGTGCTTCTAGTTCTCTACGGGGTGGCGCGAGGGCGCAGGCGCATCTCAGACAGATAATGGTGGACTTGAACATGCACCCGATCAACCAGCCCCAGCTGCTCTTGGCAAGAGCGGGGGAGAAATTCGACGCCAACCTCAAACTCGTAGATTCGGCTTCCTTGAAGACTCTGCAAAGCCTGCTCGAAGCCCTTGTAGAATGGTCACGGAGATTCTAGTTGGGAATAGCGAGTAGCATGAAGAAGAGCGCTTCATGGCCTCCTATGCCAGGAACCTATCAGGTAGGCGATCCAAATGGCCCCGTGGCGGTTTGTGCGCTTACGTCGGAGGGTTTGATCGCTCCGCTCGTAGCTCTTCCGGGAGTGGCCATTGCGGGCATGGTCTATACGGCCAATCTTGGCATTACCCGGATCATTGTCAATATCACGTCTAATCCTGCGATTCGTTTCTTGCTAATCTGTGGCAAGGATTCTGCGTTATTCAAGCCGGGACAATCTCTTGTCTCTTTGTCCGAGAAGGGTGTTGACGAGAAACGAAGGATCATCGATGCAGCGGGCTATGACCCAGTCTTACCCTCGATAGCCCCTGAGCAGGTCGCGCAATTCCGGAAACAGGTAGAAATTCTTGACTGGACCGGCGAAGAAGATCTTCAGGTCTTACAAGAACGGGTGAAGAGTCTCTCTGACCGTAACCCGGGCGTTTTCGTGACGGGACAAAAGGAAGCGAGTTCGCCTAGAAGTCAAGAGGAGTTTGTGTCTATTCGGCCGGGTGGGCAGCGTGAGCCGTTGTTGTATGATCCGAAGGGATACTTCGTCATCACGATCGAGCCTGAGCAAGGGGAGATACTGCTTCGACACTATTTACCTAATCATACGCCGGCTCATGAGATGCGGGGCCGGGGAGCAACCTCGATGCTCCTTGGTCTCTTGCGTGCTGGACTTGTCACACAACTGAGTCATGCGGGCTACTTGGGCGAGGAATTGGCCAAGGCACAGACAGCGTTACAGTTTGGGTTGCGGTACGATCAGGACCGGTCTTTGAGGGCCAGGGAAACGGTTGCTCCTCCACCGTCGTCAGAGGCAAAGGCTCCTGAACCCGCGGCTCCGAAAATAACGCCGACCCAGGCCTATTCTCTGAAGAAACTTGGAGAGATCGGTCCCGAAACCTCGGTCGATCTGTTTTTCTCGGTAACTGACACTCCTCGGGACCATGTTCTGGGAGGAATGTTCCTCGATATGGATGAGAGTGGCGCATCCCGGGTGTACACTCGAACCTCTCAACGTCTCGAGGTTGAGTGGACGGGGTCGAGTAAGCTGATCATGGGCGGTCTAGCCGACGTGGTCGTGGGAGCGATACTGCGGGTTTTTGGTAAGCTGGACGAGAAAAAACTGGTTCACGCGGAGACCCTGATCATCCTGACCAATCTGGCCAAGATCACCGAGCCAAACAAGGGAAAGGACCAATGATCTACCATGTCTGAGGTCGTAGTAAGGTCGACGGAGAACGGTCCGAATCTTGTGATCGTTGACGGGAAGGTTGTTCAGGCATGGTGCCCGTGCGGAGGGTCCACGCTGATGCCTTTCTGCGACGGGACGCACAAGAGAAACGGGTTCATAGCCAAAACGCACGAGGTCAAAGTCCACTGATGAAGCCGTAGTGGAAGTGTGCGTGTTTAGCTCGGGCTGCGGGATGCTGGAGTTCTGACAAAAAACGGTCTAGTACTCATAGTCTGACGAAGAGAGGAACACAGTAGCCATAACGCCCGATCGCCTGCTCGGCTCAGTGTTCTCGCAGATGACTGGCCGATCTCGCTCCCGGATCACGTCCATGGTATTACTGTTTCTCGGGCTCGCTCTCACCTCGACCAGTCCAGTGTGGGTCCATGCAGATACGGAGCCTACTGGAATATTCAGAATAACGCTGATGGTTCCTCAGCCGAATCAGGCCCGACAGAGCTGGTCATTGCTCGTCCAGAGCAACCTTCAGGCGTTGGGCATCGACGCGCAGAGAGTTGTTCTTGACTGGCCCACGATATTCGATAGGGCGCTCACGCCTGCCTCTGACGTCCTCGGGAGAAGCTATGACAACGGCGGCTTTGACGCACTCTTTCTCGGCTATGCTCTCGGGATAGATGCCGATCCATATTCTTACTATCACAGTACACAGTATGCACCGATAGGTAACAACTACTATCTCTGGAACAACAGCCAGAACGACCAGCTGACCACACAGATCAAAGGAACACTAGACAAAACACAACGGTTAGATTTGCTAAAACAGTGGCAGGCGTTCACGTATGACCAGCAACCCTCCGCCACGATACTCTACACGAAGGAAATCGTTGCCTTTGATTATACAATGCCAAATGCTCAATACGTGTTCAGCACCTACCACTCACCGTATTGGCCGCCGATCGAACAATTGTCGATGCTCGGAGGATCGACGACGGGCTCGATTACGTTGGCGCAGACGGGACCGGCTCCGTCAGAGGGTTTCAACCCGGCAGTGAGCAGTTCCTACTACGACCAGACCGTGTACGGAGCAATGTTCAGCGCGTTGGCGCAGAGGAATGATACGATCTTCAAGAACATGATTCCTCAGCTGGCGACTGGCTGGTCTGTCGGGTTAGATCAGAAGACCTGGACCGTATCATTGCGTCCCGGGGTGACATGGCATGACGGGGTGCCTTTCAATGCGACAGATGTGAAGTTCACATTTGACGCGCTCCAGGATGACACTCTGGCAGCGGACAATGAGGCGTTCATCAAGGGAATAGTAGGCGGAAAAAGCGACGTATCAATCGTGGGCCCGTACACGATCAAGTTCACTCTACCGAATCCCTACGCGTACTTCGCGGAGAACATTCTCACCACCCCAATCATACCCGCCCACGTGCTAGCGAGTGTTCCATATGCAAACTGGAGAACGAACCCGTTCAACACCGGGATCGGTGGCGGGCCCATTGGAACAGGGCCCTACAAGTTTGTCAGCTATAATGCAACAACTGAGACTAATCGCCTGACAAGGAACGATAACTACTTTGATTTTCCACAGAACGGGAAGACCGCTCTTCAGAGCCGGGGAGCTTTCGAAGTTAAGGACTATTATGTCAAACACATACCCAGCTCCGATAATGCCGTTTCCGCCCTGAAGATGGGCTCGGTAAACGTTCTAGACGCACAGTACGCTCTGGAGACCCAGACGAGTTTTCTCGCCTCCTGGCCGTCGAGCCAGTGGACGTCTTACGACGGGTTCGGGGTCCAGGAGCTAGGCTTCAACATGAAACACCCAATATTTGGAACAGGCGTCAATACCCCGCTGGGCCTTAGTGATTCTTCAAAGGCCTCTCTTGCCGCCAAATATGTTCGTCAAGCTATCAGCTACGCGATCCCGAGAGATCTGATAATACAGCAACTTCTCGCCGGATACGGTAACCCAGGGATAACCACTCCGGTCGTCGGCAACTACCGGACGGGCTTCGCGGTCACCGATGGGTTCAACACTGCTCTCACCCCGTACAGTTTCAACCTCACAAAATCCCGACAGTTACTGCAGGCTGCGGGCTTCTTCCCGGCCGCCCCTCCAAGCATCTGGCAAACCTGGGGATTCGCCGTCACCGTCATGCTACTGGCAACAGCGATCACGCTTGCAGCCCTCTACGCAGTAGAGGCGAGGCGAAACCGTGCTACCCGCTCAATACCATCAACATTACAGTCGTCGGCAGCGTCATCGAGCAATCCAGTGCGTCCGCCTTCCGCCGGCTCCTAGCCGAACTCCCTTTCAACAATCCGGGACCCGCCACGAACCCAGTCAACTAAGAACGGTCCCAACCCGTCATAATCAACAGGAAGGTTGTTCAGGCTTTGTGCCGGTGCAAGTTACAAATCGATATGGACTAAGGGTGACTTTGAGAGGCTTCAAAATGCCCGAAGGACTTCCTGGTGAAAACATACGATAACAAGTATGTTCTCGTGGAACTCGAGAGTCCCTTGGACAAACTTAACTCGCCTTTCATTTCCTGTAATATTCCTATCGAGCGGGAAAAGCCAACAGTTCGAGGTATGAGTGTGTTAGGATTTTTGTGATGCTTACTAGGTCGTTTATGCGTACGTGTTCGTCGATTCCGTGGATGTTGCTGTCTTGTCGTGTAGCGCCTAGCACGGCTACGGGGATTCCTAGGTTAGTGACAACTGCCATATCGGTAGACCCTTGACTTCCCGCCAGTGGCGTGTCTCGTCCTAGAACCTTTCTCGCTTGTTTCCGGACCACTTTGACTAGCCTGTGGTTGGGATCAGTGAGCATCGGATCGTATCCGAGAATCTTTTTCATCGATACCTTAGCGGGACTACTCTTTGCGAACTCTCTTACGACTGTGTTGATCTCTTTCTCGACTATTGCGGCTTTTTCTTCTGGTATGAATCGTCTGTCGACTAGGATCTCACATGTGTCAGGTATGATGTTGCCTTTCAGGCCGCCTTTGATCATGTTCACGTAGAGGCCTGGCCGCATCTTCTTGGTCCCGTACATCGGCTCCGAGGGAATCTTCGATCTTCTCTTCCCGATTTCCTGACCTAGAGCTTTCAATTTCTCGATCAAACCAGCCGCCACCTCAATCGCATTGACTCCAGTCCAGCCCCGGCCCGAGTGAGCCGCCACACCTTTCACAGTGATGACATACTCGGCATCTCCTAACGCTGCTACATGGAGCACTTCTATTCCGCTGTCACTGGATATGCAATAATTGATATCCTTCGTAATCACGTGTTTATCGACTAGATAGTTGACGCCGGTGTACCCGCCTACTTCTTCATCGGTTGTAAAGGTCGGAATAATCACCCCGGAGAACTTTGCACCAGTCTCGACTAACGCCTTCAACGAAAAGATTGTACAAGCGTCCGCCCCTTTCATGTCAGCCGCGCCCCGCCCATAGATCTGGTTATTCCTGATTGTAGGCTCGAACGGGTCGTTGGTCCATCCTGACGGGTCCGCTGGGACAACATCCACATGCCCGTTCAGAAGTATCTTCGGCCCTTCGCCCTCCCCCTTGAGAGTCGCATACGTATTCGGCCTAGGACCCTTCAATCCGACTTCGGGGCTAACCCTCTTTTTGATCGTGGCCTCGGGAATATGGCTCACAGTAGGCGTAACACCCAGCTCCTTGAGCTCCCGAGCAAGAACCTGCGAGATCTTCGGATAGTTCAAACCCGGAGGAACAGTAGTATCAATACTGACGAGGCGGCAGGTAAGATCAACCAGATCCTTCTTGTGAGCATCA
>Ga0209806_1000103_pt1 | contig 49235 bp, 47 predicted proteins | sample GraSoiAngelo_152_FD_186166 | JGI IMG/M metagenome (GOLD analysis project Ga0209806, IMG submission 186166) | Grasslands soil microbial communities from the Angelo Coastal Reserve, California, USA - 14_1009_12_30cm (SPAdes) (version 2) | ecosystem: Environmental > Terrestrial > Soil > Grasslands ... | reverse complement strand
TCGCCGCGGGAGTGTTATACGCGTGGCGGATCCTCCTCTCACCCGCCGCCGGTGCACTGCTGATGAGCCTGTCGACGGTGATTGTTGCGGTTAACGCGATGCTGCTCCGGCGCGTTCGACTTTAGGGGAGCGGTCGTACGCTCGCCCGCTTGTCGATCGACTCGATGATCGCGCGCCACCCTTCCCGCGCGCTCGGATATCGGGGTGACCACCCACTGGCTTGGCGCAACTTCCGGTTGGAAATGCGCAGCGACCGTGCGATCATTTCGCCCAACGAGCCTGTCAGCGTTGGCACCCACCCCGGGAGGAACTTCGGCGGGCGCACTCCGAGCATGCCGGCTGCGCACTCGATCGTTCTTGCGCCACGCGCCTGGGAGAAAGGCGTGGGAGCTCGGCGGAATGCTGGTGGCGAGGTTGATGACGGCATCGTGCCCGGCCACCGCGCTGCGGACCGAATCGGGCGCGAAGAGGTCCACGTGCACAGCGGCCGCCCCCATTCGCTCAAGCTCAGCGCGCTTCTCCGGCGTGCGCGCGACCGCAGTCACTCGGTGTCCCGCGGCCACCAGAAGGGGAACGGCTCTACGACCAACCACGCCGGTCGCGCCGGCGATGAAGATTCGCAGATTAGGCTCCGGATTTGATAGGTTTTTTGACGCCTGTACGACCGACCCCCATTACTTTGAGGCGGCAGCCTCCCATCCTTTTCCATTACTGGATCTTTATCGGGGTCCGACGCACACCCATGGCTGCGGATAGGGTAGAGAAGGTCTGCCAGCGAAACTGTCCATATCCTTTAATCCAGGAAGGAAGATTGAATGAGAGCGACGTCCGTGGAGTCGCTGGTGAAGGAGCACGCGCCGGTCCGGCGGGGCCATTTCCTGCTCAGTTCAGGCATGCATACACCCTACTACGTGGAGCTCGAGGCAATTGTGCAGGATCCCAGCCTCACGGCTACCGTATGCCACGCAATCGCCGAGCGGTTTCAGGAGCAGCGGCCGCAGGCCGTACTGACTGTATTAGGACCGGATTCTATCCTTGGCTACGAGCTGGCCAGGGAGCTCGGTGCGAGGGCGATCTTTGTGGACGGGCCTCCTGGAGGCCGAACGCTGCGACCGAGGTTCCAAGTAAAGACGGGTGAGCATGTGCTCATTCTGATGGGCGTAATCGTGACCGGCGATTCGGCGCGGGGACTGATGCGGCTCGTGACCGCAGCTGGGGGGCAGGTGACCGGTGTCGCCGTGCTGGTCGACCGCAGCAGCATCCCCCTTCGGCTGGGGGTTCCCGTTGAACCGCTCGCGGTGTTTGATCTGGAAACATACCACGCACCGGTATGTCCACTCTGCGCAGAGGGCCAGCCCCTGGAACGGCGCCTGGACTAGCTGGGGGATCCGGGGCTTCCGTCGCTCACGGTGCTACCCTCAGCACGCGGACGCCAACGGACTCCGTCCTTCCCTTCAGCGTCAACTCGCGTCGCTCCAGGTTCTCGCTGGCCAGGTCCGCCGCCGCGTAGGTCGCCTCGCTCATCAGGATTTCCCCCGCTGCCGCTGCGGAGACCAGGCGGGCCGCGACGTTCACCGCGTCGCCCAGGGCCGTGAAATCGGTGACTGTTTCCGCAGATCCGATGGCGCCCACGAACGCCGTCCCCGTCTGGATGCCGATCCCAACAGGAATCCAGGGTCCGCCCGGACCTCCCTGACCTGTTGCCCGCATCAACTCCTGCCCGGCGCGCACCGCGCGCGCGGCATGGTCTTCCAGGAACGGGAGGTAGAATGCGATGACCTCGTCTCCGACCAGTTTGTCAATCCAGGCGTCGCTGTCAATCAACACCCGCGTCGCCACATCATAGAAGCGGTTCATCAGACGGCTGAACTCGGAGGGAGTCACCCGCTCTGCCAGCGTGGTGGAGCCGCGCACGTCCACAAACAGCAACGTCAGTTCAACCTCGGCCCCGCCACGATAAATTCGGGCAATCGTCTCACAATAGTTGCAGAACCGCGGGTTCTTCCGCGACCGCTGCCTTCCCAGGATGGCAGCAATCGGGCGCCCGAGGCCATGGAACGGTGCGTTGCAGAGCTTGCAACGGGGTTCACTGGGAAGCAGCTTGAGCCAAAGTCGCAGATGGCGCAACCTCGGGCTCTTCCCCGTCAGCTCCGCCCGCCACATCTCCTCCGCGTCTGGATGTGTTTCCATGGCAATATTAGAGTTGATTCAATGGAGAATGTTCGTGTCCTTGGGACACTCTCGGGCATGGGGAAGGTATGATGTCCGCATCGGATCTGGTGAAGCACGTGGTCATCATCGTGAAGGAGAACCACACGTTCGATAACTACTTTGGGAGGTTCCCCGGCGTCAATGGCGCACAATTCCCGCAGGCCGGCGATCCCACCCCCGACCCGCCCCACGACCATCGCGCCTGGCTGAAGCGCAACGGTCCGACGGGCGCCGTCCGTTTACAGTACACGCAGCGCGATATCCCTCTCTACTGGGCCTATGCGCGGAAGTACACTCTGTGCGATCACTATTTTACGGACGTTGCCAGCCAGTCGGAACCTAATCACTTGATGCTCATCGCCGCTGACTCGCCGATCATCGATAATGCCAGTCCTCATCGAGCGTATCAGCCCCAGCCTCCCTATGACCTGCCGTCTCTGCCGGCGGCCCTGGGTGCAGGAGGGCATGACTGGCGAAACTATGCCGACCAGAATGCGTCGTACTTTCACCATATCGCCAACCTGGTTGATCATCCTTCAAACGTTCCCTCAGATCAGTTCGATCGAGATGTGGGCAACGGCTACCTGCCGGCGGTGTGCTGGTTGTACGCCCCGGAGGGTCAGAGCGAGCATCCTCCCCGAAATCCAGGGGCAGGGCCGGTGGTCGGACCGGGGATGCAGTGGACGGTTGACCGCGTCAGCAAAGTCGGCAACAGCCCGCTCTGGGGCAGTACGGTCATCTTCATTACGTGGGATGATTGGGGCGGGTGGCACGACCACGTCGATCCCCCGAACGACTCATCGTGGGCTGGCGGTGGTCCGAAGGATTACACGGGCTCGCAGTTTCGCTATGGGCCCCGGGTGCCGTGTCTCGTCGTGAGCCCATATGCCAAGTCTGGATATATCTCCAAAGTGCGGCACTCCCACGTCAGTCTGGTGAAGTTCTGTTGTGCGCAGTTCGGCGTGCCGCTGTGGAATGACCGGCTGAAGAGCGCGGATGACATGTTGGACTGCTTTGACTTCAGCCGACAGGGTTGACAGATTTCCAATTCAGCACGAATGGGAGGAGACGATGGCTTCGGTTGTCGATGGGCGACGTGAGTTTCTTCGTCACACGGTCGCGACGCTTGCCTACCGCGGAGGCAAGGTCACACGCGACGCACCCGAAGGATTCGCCACAGTCCGGGCCTGCGCAACCTGCCGGTCCGCCGGAGAGATCCTCAGGCACATCGGAGATCTTCTGGAGTGGGCGCTGTGGCTGGCGAAAGGCGAACACCGATGGCGCGACGCCGCACCGCAGTCGTGGGATGGCGACGTCGATCGATTTTTTGAGGGGCTTCGACGGCTCGATGAGTACCTGGCCGCAGAGACGCCACTAGGGCACCCTGCCGAGAAGATCTTCCAGGGACCCATCGCCGATGCCATCAACCATGTGGGTCAGATCGCGACCCTGCGCCGTCTCGCCGGGTCGCCGATCCGCGGCGAAAACTACTTCAAGGCTGAAATCGTCGTGGGGCGAGTCGGCGCGGAACAGTCGTCCAAGCGGGTCGAGTTCGATTGATCGGAGAAAGGTGAGGAAGGGCCGCGATGCGCGGCCCTTCTCTCTATTTGTCTGCAAAGATGCTGATGAGCGGACAGTTCACGATGAAACCCGTGGCCTGGAAGGTGTTGCTGGCAGTGCCATCTGGCGTGATGCTCTGGGCCTGCGTGCCAACCAATGCCTCCGCCGTGGCGAAGTCCGTCTGTCGCAGCCGGTTGGCCACCGGCACCGAGTCCTTCCACTGGACCAGGTGGATGTCCCACATCGGGCTGTAGTTGAACTGGCCCCCGTTGTTGGGTACGTCCTCCAGGATGTTGAGCGGCGACTCCCCGTCGAGGAGTGCGGCATTCAAACCCTGGCGCTGAATGTTATCCTTGCCCGTTTGGCCGTTGATGAACGCGATCAGGCTCTCGCGGGCGCACCCGGGATTGATAAACGGCCCTTCGACGTTGATGTCGTTCGTTCCGCATTCGACGAAAGGCACGCTGCCGAGAGCGGGCGCATAGGTCACGTCCTCGACGGCCGCGGGACCAAAAGCGGACGAGTCGAACGAGGCGTAATGGACGCTCATGTCCTCATAGCAGCCGTTTGTCTCCTCGTAGCTCACGGTGTTGTTCACCGCATCGACGCTCTTGACTTTGTCCGCCCAGTGCGCCTTGTCCCCGGCGTCGGTGTTGACGCCGTCGCCGATTTGCGGGGCGTTGAGGACGACCCGTGTCGATCTCGCGCCGCGCCCCCCGGGCAATTCGACCAGAGGGCTATACCCTGTGTTGCCGACCGCTCCAGGCGCAGCGGCCGAAGGCGGGAATCCAGTCGCGCTGGCCACCAGCGCGTGCTCTGGGGAGAAATCGACTCCAGCCGGCACGTCAATGGAGGTGGGATCGCTCGACGACGAGCGTTGGACGGCCGACGTTCCCGCAGCATTGGCCAGCTTCGGCGTGTAGTTCACGCCGAGATCCTGCGCAACAGTCAGGTCGGAGGCGTCGGTGATGACGTAATAGACAAGATGGCCGGCGGCGGCTCCTCGATGTAGGGGCAGAATCACAACGGGTTTGGAGGTCGGCGGACCCTCCTGGAAGCTTGTCGGCCCCTGCTGAGTCTCATTGAGGAAGAAGCTGATCGGGCCGAACGTCTGGTGGAACGTGTTCCCGGTGTTGAAGCACATGAACGGCAGCTGGTTGGGGAATCCCGCGTTTGCCCCCGTTGGATGAAGCGAGCCCAGGCCAATTGAGGCGCTGAGGACGGCGCCCAGCGCCAACGCTGCGACGCGAAGCAGAGTAAGGGCACGGGTCCGCGTCGTCCTGCTCATACATGGCTCCTTTCTCTGTCAACCTATCCTACTTGAAGTTGTCGATGGAGAGCTGAATGATTGCCTTCGCGGCCGCTGCGGCTGCTTTGGCCCGGCCGAGATCCTTTGCCATCGTCTGCTGAATCCCCCAGTTCGCCACTTGATCGGCAATCTCGGCGTAGGGGGCCGCATGGGCTCCGGCCATGCCTGAGTCTTTGAGGTCGGCAAAAATCCCGTTCCCCTGTCCCTGACAGACGTTCCCGGCGCCCATATTGTAGTTCTTGCCGGCAGCGCCCTCCAGGCAGTTCACCACGTGGTGGAGATGGAGTTCCACCTCGGCCACTGCATCGTACCCGGCGGCAAACCCGGCGTGCGTCAGGGCGGTGCCGAGTTCCGTCTTGGCGGCAGCCATCATGTCCGCCCCGAGCGCGGCAGACGCCGAAACCATTGCCACCAGGCCAACAACAAGCATCACTCCCATCAGTCTCATTCAACTCGCCTCCCCATGGTGCGTCATTGCCTTATGCTTATTTGGTTATTTACTTACACGGATCCGGATCCGATGGTATCCGCTTGCCCCGTCGGGGAGCGTGCCAACCTCTTCGCGCGTCTGGAGGGTGCCGGTGCCATCCTGGGCGCGCACCCGCAGCGTGTACTCCCCCGGCGCGGTGGGTTTCCAGACTGCTGCCCACAACACCCACGTGTACTTGCCGAGCGGCGGTTTGATCTGGGCCGGTTCCCAGGTCTTCCCGTCGTCGGCGGATACTTCCACGGCTCTAATCCCCCGGTCGCCGGCGTAGGCTACCCCCCCGAGTCCCACGTCATCTCCAACCTTGTACATCATGTGCCCACCGCCGGGAGTCGTGATCCTGGACATCGTCTTCACGATGGCCTGCTGACTCCAGCCGGAGCGTTCCCAGTAGCCCATGAAATTGTAGTCTACCCCTTCAATCTTGGTGATCCACTTCGGGTTCTTCATGCCGAAATGTCCGGGGACCAGGAGACGGACCGGGAAGCCGTGCTTCGGTGACAGCGGCGCCCCGTTCATCTCGTAGGCCAGCAGCGTGTCAGGATGCAGCGCTTCGGCCACGGGGAGGGATTCCGTGTATCCGTCCGCGCAGCTGAAGGCAATCTGAACCGCTTTTGCCCCCACCCCGCCAGCCTTATTGAGCACGTCCTGGAACCGCACGCCGCGCCACATCGCATTGCTGATCAAGTCGCCGCCGACGTCGTTGCTGATGCATTCTAGGGTGTGCGGACGCTGCACCGGCGGCAACGCCTTGATCTCGTCGTAGGTGAGAGACACCGGCTTCCCGACGAGGCCCGCGATCTCCAACCGCCACCGTTGCGCATCGACGACTGGGTCGAAGCCAGGTGGGTTCTTGCTCACGACGTAGAAGTCGCCGGTGGGTGTGATTTCCGGCGGGAGCCCCTTGATGCGGTCGAACAGCGACTGCGCGAATGCGACCGTCTTCTGGCCGGCCGCCGCAAGCCGGTGGGCAAGCCCGAGGCCGCCCAGCGACCCAATGGCGAGCACGAGAGCACGGTGGAGCAAGTCCCGGCGCGTGATCCTTTCGCTGCGCACGCTCGACGCCTCCAAATCTCGCGTGATTCTTACGCTACTGCGGATGAGTGAAGCCCAGACAAACGTATTGTAACGAAATCATTATAGATTCCCCACTGCCGGCTGCACCGCGGGCGAAGAGAATGGTGGTCGTTGTCGAACCTTTAAGCGTCGAACGTATGCTAGGTTGCGCCGATGAGTCAGACCGTGCTCGTCGTTGAAGACGACCCGAAGATCGTAAACCTCTTGGGTCTGTACTTGAAGCGCGAGGGGTTCAACGTGGCGTCGGCCGCCGACGGCCGCGAGGCCCTGGACGCGGCCACCCGCATCCGTCCCAGCCTGATCATCCTGGATCTCATGCTCCCCCACATGGACGGAGTGGAGGTCTGCCGCCGGCTGCGGGCGGCGTCCGATGTGCCGATTCTCATGCTCACCGCCCGGGTCGACGAACTGGACAAATTGCTGGGTTTATCCCTGGGCGCGGATGACTACGTGACCAAACCCTTCAGCCCGCGCGAGGTGGTGGCCCGCGTCAAGACCATCCTCCGCCGCACCGCGCGAGAGCGGCCGTCGCTCGTGCTGCAGCGTGGGTCGCTGGAGATGGATCTGGACCGCCACCGCGTCACGGTCGGTGGCGTCGAGGTCGACCTGACGCCGGTGGAGTTCCGGCTGCTGCAAACGCTGCTGGAGTCCCCAGAGCGCGCATTTACTCGGGATCAGCTCCTGAACCACATCTACGCGCACCACGAGGCTGCCGTGGTCGATCGCGCGATCGACGTGCACGTGGGCAAGGTGCGGCAGAAGCTGGGCGACGACCCCGACCACCCGCGCTTTATTGCGACGGTCCGCGGGGTAGGATACAAGCTGCTATGACGGGTGAGGGCGTGCGGCGGAGTCTGTTCTGGACGCTGTTAGGCATCAATCTGCTGGTCGTCGGCGTCGCCGTGGGCATGGCCGCCTTGATGGTCGGCCGCCTGGCGGACGCCATCTTCGCCAGCCTGATGAAAGAGTTCCACATCCAGGCCGACATGCCGCACCATCTGTTTGTCACGGCGCTGTGGCGGGTGCTGCTGCTGACCAGCCTGACCGCCGGCGGGATCGGCGTGCTGCTCAGTGTCATCCTCTTCCGCCAGGTCGTCCGGCCAGTCCGCGGGATGATGGCGATGGCCGGCCGCGTCGCGGGCGGTGATTACGGAGCGCGTGTCGCCGGCGCCTCGTCGGCGGAGCTGGAGTCGCTGGCGGAGTCACTCAACCGCATGGCGGGGTCGCTGGCGAGGCTGGAGCGGCTGCGGAAGGACCTCGTCGCCAATGTCGCACATGAACTGCGCACGCCGCTCACGAACCTGCGGGGATACCTTGAAGCCATCAGCGAGGACGTCACCCCCGCATCTGTGGAGATCATCGCCTCGCTCCACGAAGAGACCATGCGACTGGTGCGCCTCGTGGATGCGCTCCATGAACTGTCGCAGTTTGACGCTCGTCTGCCGCGCTCCCGGCCGGCAGACGTGGACCTGGATGAGCTGGTGCGCAGGCTGCTGACAGTCCGGCGGCCGGAGTTCGAGGGGAAGGGGATTGCCGTCCGCACGGCGGTGGATGTGAAGGGGTTCGTGCGCGCCGACCCCGACCTGCTTGCGCAGGCCATCGGCAACCTCCTCGACAACGCGGCGAAGTACACGCCCCCAGGCGGAGACGTGGCCATCGAGATTTCCCCGATCGGCGGTGAGATCCGGGTGGCGGTGAGCAACTCTGGCGAGGGGATTGCGTCCGAGGATCTGCCATTCATCTTTGAGCGATTTTACCGGGGAGACAAATCCCGCTCTCGGGATTCCGGCGGCGCCGGGATTGGGCTGGCGATTGTGAAGGAGGTCGCCGGGCTCCACGGCGGCACCGTCGGCGCGCGCAGTGACGGGGGGCGCACGACGGTGTGGCTGACAGTGCCCACGGCACCGTGACGTGGAGTATCACACCGAGATTCTCATCGTTGGCGGCGGTCTCGGCGGCGTGGCCGCGGCCCTCGCAGCAGGGCGGCGGGGGCACCGGGTGATTCTGGCCTCCGGGCATGATCGCCTGGGCGGGCAGCTCACCACCCAGGGGGTGCCTCCCGACGAGCATCCCTGGATCGAGATGTTTGGGGCGACCGCATCGTATCGCGCGCTCCGACGCGCCATCCGCGACTACTACCGCCGCCACTACCCGCTGATCGGTCGGGCGCAGCGCGACCCCTACCTCAATCCCGGAAACGCGTGGGTGAGCCGTCTGGCCCACGAACCCCGTGTCGCGGTGCAGGTGATCAATGACCTGCTCGCCCCGCTCCAGGCGTCGGGAAATCTCGCGGTGTGGCGTGGGTACCACCCCACGCGCGTGACGGCCGATCGTGACCGCGTGCGCGCGGTGACGTTGACGGGCGCGGCCGGCGAGTCCCTGACCGTCACGGCCGACTACGTCCTGGATGCCACAGAGTTGGGAGACCTGCTCGAGCTTGGGGGCGTCGAGTACGTGGCCGGCGCCGAGGCCCAGGCCGAGACCGGCGAGCCACACGCGCGTGAGCGCGCCGATCCGCTCAACCAGCAGGGGTTCACCTGGGTCTTCGCCGTCGAGCACCGGCCCGGTGAAGATCACACCATCGAGCGCCCGGCAATGTACGAGTTCTGGCGCTCGTACCAGGCGCCGTTCTGGCCCGGTCCGCACCTGGGATGGCGTTACCCTCATCCCATCACGTCGAAGACGGTCACAGCCAGGCTGGACTTCGACGATCCCACCCAGGCGTACAGCGGGCCGGTGGGACGCGCCCCGGTGCCGGACGATGGGGTGAACTTTTGGACGTACCGGCGCATTCTCTATGGGGCGCACTTCGACGGGGACGTCCGCGACATCGTCATCGTGAACTGGCCCCAGAACGATTACTGGCTGCTGCCTCTGGTGGGTGTGAGCGAGGAAGCGCGTGCGCGGGCGAGCAATGAGGCCAGGCAGCTCAGCCTCTGCCTCCTCTACTGGCTGCAGACCGAGGCGCCACGCCCCGACGGAGGGACAGGTTTCCCGGGTCTCCGGCTCCACCGCGAGACCTTCGGCACACCGGATGGATTGGCGCAGGAGCCGTACTATCGGGAGGCGCGCCGCATTCGAGCAGAATTCGTGGTCAGGGAGCAGGACCTTTCGCTGGAAGCGCGCGGGACCGAGGGGCCGGCAAAGTATGCCGACAGCGTGGGTGTCGGCGCCTACCGCATCGATCTGCACCCGAGCACCGGCGGCGATCCTTACATCGACCTGGATGTCTGGCCATTCCAGATTCCGCTGGGCGCGCTCCTACCGGTACGGATCGAGAACGTGCTGCCCGCCGCAAAGAACATCGGGACCACTCACGTCACCAACGGCTGCTTCCGGCTGCACCCCGTGGAGTGGAATATCGGCGAAGCCGCGGGCCTGCTCGCCGCGTACTGCCTCGAGCGTCGCCTCGCGCCCCGTCAGGTGCGAGCGTCGGCAGACCTCATGGCCGACTTCCAGCGTCTTCTGGTATCGCAGGGCATCGAGCTTGACTGGCCCGAGATTCACCCGCTGTGAAGTACGACTCCTAGCGGAACACCCCCTGGAACCGCATCAGGAAGCTCTTCAGGCGCTCCGACCGGGGGTTCATCAACAGCTCGTGGGGGGACCCCTCTTCGATCAGCCGCCCACCATCCATGAACACGACGCGATGGGCAACCTCGCGGACGAATAGCATCTCGTGAGACACAACGAGCATGGTCATGCCGGTTCGGGCGAGATCTTGCATTACCAGCAGCACTTCTCCAACGAGTTCTGGGTCCAGCGCCGACGTGACCTCATCGAAGAGCATCAGCTTGGGCTCCATCGCCAGCGCCCTCGCGATCGCCACGCGTTGCTGCTGCCCACCCGATAGCTGGTAGGGATACGCGGCGACCTTGTCCAGTAGCCCCACCCGATCCAGCCAGCCCCGGGCCGTATCGGTCGCTTCACGGCGGGATTTCCCCTGTACCCGCATGAGTCCCAGGACGATGTTCCCCTCAGCGGTCATATGGGGAAAGAGATTGAAGCTCTGGAACACCATGCCAATGTGCGCGCGCTGGCGGGCGATCACTCGCTCAGGGAGGAGGGTGCGGCGCCCGTCCTGCTCGCGGTACCCGATGAGTTCTCCATCCACGAAAATCTGGCCGTGGTCATACTCTTCCAGGAGGTTGATGCATCGCAACAGCGTGGTCTTGCCGGACCCGCTTGCGCCGATCAGGGCCACCACCTCGCCGCGTCTCACCGTCAGGTCGATCCCGCGCAGCACCTCCAGCGTGCCGAATCGCTTGTGCACGCCCGCGGCCTGCAAAATAGGCGTGTCCACCCGTCTCGTCCTCAATAGCTCAGAAACGCGTAGCGCCGTTCGACGAGCGCACCAAGTCGTGAGATGCCGTAATTGACAACGAAGTACATGAGGCCCGCCAGGGTGTAGGTGGGGATGACGATGAACGTCCTCCCCACCACCTGCTGTGTGGCCAGGAGCAGTTCCACCACGCCGATCAGCGAGACCAGCGAGGACCCCTTGACGAGTTCGACCGCTGTATTCACCCAGGGAGGAAGGATCCGCCGCACCGCCTGGGGCAGGATGACCCACCGGAGACGCTCCCAGAATTGTAGTCCGATCGCCTTCGCCGCATCCCCTTGCGTGCGGGGAATGGACGCGATGCCGCCACGCACCACCTCAGTCATGTGTGCACCCGCGAAGACGCTCAACGCGACCACGCCGGCGCCGAACGCCCCGATCTGAATTCCTACAATCGGGAGCCCATAGAAGACCGCAAAGAGCAGAACGAGGACCGGAATGCCTCTGAGCGTATCCACGTACACGCGCACGGCCGCCCACAGAGGTTTCGGCCCGTACTCCAGGCTCAGCCCGCCGAGGTAGCCGATCGTTGATCCTAGCACGATGACCACCGCAGAGAGTTCGAGCGTCACCGCCAGCCCCCGCAGGAGGGCGGGGAAGGCGATCCACAGCTCATGCCACACGCGTGTCCCTCCCTTGCATTACCGGATCACGGCATAGCGCCGTTCGACCCGGCGGAGGCCGAGAGCAATCGCGTATCCGGTTACGAGATACATGGCGGCCACCACGGTCCAGGTCTCCACAACCCGAAAGGTGTTGACGTTGATCCACACCGCGCCGTACGTCAGCTCGGGGACCGCGATCGCCGAGGCCAGCGCCGTGTCTTTGAATAGCGAGATGAAAGTGTTGCTTAGCGAGGGCAACACGATGCGGAACATCACGGGCAAGACCACGTGCCGGACATTCTGCAGCCGCGTCAGCCCGATCGCCTTCCCCGCCTCGATGTAGCCCGTCGGAATGGAGCCGATGCCTGCGCGAAACACCTCTGTCAGGAACGCCCCGCTGTAGATGGCCAGCGCCATGACGAACGAGCTCACGTTGTTCAAGAAGCTGATACCTACCTTCGGGAGCCCGAAATACGCAAAATAGATAAGAAGGAGGAGCGGGACGTTGCGGATGAACTCCACGTACGCCGCAAACACAGCGCGGAGGACGCGGGACCGGGAGGTGCGCGCGAATGCACCTCCCAGCCCGATGAGACTGCCGATGAAGAGCGCGACCACGGCCAGCTCCAGCCCGAGGAACAACCCGCCGTACAGGCGGTGGATGTGTCGCCAGACGACGTCCCAGTGAAAATAGTAGCGGACCTGGAGAGCCGTCATGTGGTGTCTTCCCAGCGCCTAGAATCGATATGCGTACTCGACAGGGAACCCCACGCTCGGCTCTTTCAGGGTGATCCCAAACCACTTCTTGAAAGAATCCCGGTAGCTGGCAAACTCCACGGCGGTCATCGCTTCGTGGAGGACGGTGTTGAGGTAGTTGAGCCAGACGGGATCCCCCGGCTTGACAGCGGCCGCGTAGGTCTGCGGGTACCAGCCGAACCCGGAGTCCTTATACTTGTCGGGGAACCGGACAACGAGCCAGCGCACCGTGGACTGATCGACGGCGGCCGCGTCCACGCGATTGGAATCCAGCGCCTGGATGACTGTGGCCTGACTGTCGAGTTGGAGGACCTGGCTCCTCGGCAGCGCGACGTGCACGAAATCCTCGGCGCCCACGTTTTGCAGCACCGAGACCCTGATGCGGTTGCCGCCGGACATCAGATCGTTATAGTCCTTGTATCGACTCGCCTTCAGCATGAGCAGAGCCACCCCCTCGCGGTAGTAGGGGATGGTGAACTCGACCTGCTGGGCCCGGAGCGCGGTCACGGTCATGAACTGGAAGACCACGTCGATTTTGTTCGTGACAAGGTTTGGGATCCGAGCGTCCGGAGCTTCACGCACGAACTGCACCTTGGTGGGATCTTCGAACAAGCCCTTGGCGACCAGCCGGGCCAGGTCGATGTCCATGCCGATCAGGTTGCCCTGTTCATCCTCGAAATGCCAGGGCGGGTTGGTGCTGCCTGTGCCGACGATCAGCATCTTGCGGTTGAGCACCTCTTGGAGCTTGCCCTGGCCAGCGGGTTGTGCGAAGGCTTTCTGCGACAGGAGACTTGGCAGAAGTGTGGAGGCGGCCACGGCGCCCACCGAGAGCCTGACCAAGTCCCGACGCGAGATGCTTTCTGTTGGCGTTCCATGCTCAAACCCCATGTGTTGACCCCCCTCTCACCTTGGCTACCGAGTATCTGTTCCGTTGTGCGCGATGCTATCCGGGTCTCTCATCTCCTTTCTTCGTCCCGGCGTGCCGGCCGCGCGACGTGTCCGGCCAGCGCATGATGCCCTCCGCCCACACGTCGGCCATGCTGGGCGGCGTGATCGGGCGGCCGGGCCCCGGGGCGGTCCCCACCACGTCCGCAATCCGCGCGCAGACCTGTTCCATCTCCTCGTCTGAGAGGTTGCAGGGATCCAGAAGGATGTAGTCCCGGTCCACGTGGTGATCCCTGACCACAATGGCAGGATCTCCCTCTCCAAGGCGCCGGGCAAGTTGAAACGCCGTCACTCCCGCCTGTTCAGGCACGACATTGACCTTCACTCTGTTGATGGGGTTGCCAGTTGGGTCTGGTTCGAGGGTAACCTGTAGTCCGGAAAGACCGCGCAGGCGTCCAACGGCCAGATCCACGCGCCGCGTCTCCTCGCGCTGGATGGCGGCGTGGTCCAGGGTGTGCCATCGGGTGAGGGCGGCGATGAGGCCGACAATGCCTTCTTTCCCGACCTTCATCGCGCGGCCGATCCCGCGTTCCTGAAGGTAACACGCGCGTACCAGGTCCCGGCGTCCGGCGATGACCCCTGCGGTGAGGCCGCCGAGGAATTTGTGTGCGCTGTAGAGGACGAGATCCGCTCCCTGGCTGAGGAAGCCGCGCAAGTTGTACTCCGAGGCGGCATCGACGATGACCGGTACTCCGGCGTCATGGCAGGTGGCGCAGAACGTGCTGAGATCGATCAGCCCGCTCTGCACCGTGTGGTGGGAGACCACGTACACGGCGGCGGCGGTTTGCGGACCTATCGCTCCACGCAGCTGGTAAGCGCCGCAACTGGTCGCATTTCCCACCTCCAGCACCCGGGCGCCGGAGAGCGCGATCATTTGCGAGACGCTGGCCCCGAAATTGACGTTATGCCCTTTCTGCAGAAGCACTTCATTCTTCATGCCCCGGGTATCGGGCAGCTGCTCGATGCGGGCCATCTCGATGCCGGTCATGCAGGCCGCGACCCCCAGCGTGATGCCCGCGGCCACGCAGGCCGTGACGCATCCCGCCTCCGCGCCAGTGGCGTCGGCGATTGACCGGGAGGCAGCCGCCTGCAGCTCCGTCATCACCACGAAATGCGGGAGGATCGAAGCGGCTGCGGCGATGACCTCCGGACTGACTGCGCTTGCGCCGAGGGCCGTCATCGTCCCCGACGCGTTGATGACCTTGCGAAGCCCCAGGCTCGACAATGGCTCTGCCATATGGGTCACCTCACGGCACCTCGTGCGTCCACGGGCCACACGACGTCGACCCGGCCGCCGCGGACGCCGTACACTTCGTTGTGCAGATTGGAGACGACGCAGGCGTGATTCGGGACGATGCTGACGCGTTCGCCGATGTTCGGCGCGCGCCGGCAGAGGCTCAGATCGACGTGCCCATGTTCCTCACTCAGGGCGGCGAGGACGGCATCAGGATACTCGACAATCAAACCATGGCCGGCGACTCCCTGTCCCAGATCCGCTGCAAGGGTCTTGGATCCCGCGTCGAGGATCGCCCGGTCGGGGGTGGGGCGACTCACGACCGTGGCCATGATCCGCATCGCACAATCGCTGAGCGTGGCCGCCCCTGCCGCGACGGTGTTGCGGTCGTTGTAGACGTACGTGCCGGCCCGGTGCTCCGTGAAGCCGGGGATCTCGTGCACCGTCCACACCCCGGGGGTCCCACCGCCGCTCACCACGTCCACCAGGATTCCTTTGGTTTTCAGGAGATGAATCGTCTCACCCATGAACGCGCCTGACGCTGGCGCCGTCGGGTAGGTCATGAGTCCCCGAAGGATCAGGCCGGGAAGACGGGTGATCGCCTGGGCCAACTCGACGGCCTCGGCAGGAGTCTGTACGCCGCACCGCCTGCCGCCGGTATCGCATTCGATCAGCACGGGCAGCATAAGTCCGGCGCGGCGCATGGCCTGGGACAACTCAGCCGCGATGTCCGCGTGATCGACCGTCACGGTCAGGGAGATCCTATCGGCCAGGGCGACCAGTCTCTCCAGCTTGGCCTCTCCCAGGACGTTGTAAGTGAGGAGGATGTCGTCCAGCCCGCCTTCGGCCATGACCTCAGCCTCGCCGAGCTTCTGACAGGTGATGCCCGCGGCGCCCGCGGCCACCTGCATGCGCGCGATAGAGGGGATCTTATGAGTTTTGACATGCGGCCGGTTCCGCAGGCCGTGCAGGCTAAGGTAGCTTTGCAGCCGCGCGATGTTCTGGTCCATCACGTCGAGGTCGATCGTCACGACTGGCGTATCAATCAGCTCCAGCGTCGTCCCAGCCTGCGCGGCGAGCACTGCGGCCATTCGCTATCCTCCCCAGACCTGGCGGAAGATCCTCAAGAAATTGCCTCCGAGAATCTTGCGGATGGCATCGTCTGAATACCCGCGGGCGACCAGGCCCCGGGTCACGTTGGGAATCTTCGCGAACCCATCGATGCCCGCCGGATAGACCCACGGCGGTTTGGGGTAGACGTCTTCCTTGTACTTGAAGTACTTGTAGTCTTCCTCCGTTTCCCTGGAGAAGTCGAACCCTAGCCCCACATGGTCATCACCGACGACCCGCACCATGTACTCGATGTGATCAAGGAGGTGTTCCACGGTGGGCGCCTGGTGGCGGGCCACAAACGCCGGAAAGGCGTTGACGCCGATCACGCCCCCGCGCGCTGCCGCGGCGCGCATCTGGTCATCCGTGAGGTTGCGTGCGCTGTCGCAGACGGCCCGGGCATTCGAATGGCTGAAGATAACGGGCGCGGCGGAGGCTTCGATCGCCTCCATGCTGGTCCGGTACCCCACGTGGGACAGATCGACGGCGACGCCGAGTCGATTCATCTCGGCGATGACCCGCACCCCCAAATCGCTGAGGCCGGCGTCGGTCCGCTCCGTGCATCCGTCGCCCAGCGGGTTCCGCTCATTGTAGGTCAGTTGAATCACCCGGACGCCGAGGCGGTAGAAAGCCTCCACGAGGTTGGCGTTGTAATCCAGCGGGGTCCCACCCTGGAACTGCAGGACCACCGCCACCTTGCCCGCGCGTTTGGCCGCCTCGATGTCTGCTGCGGTGGTGGCGAGGCAAAGATCACCGCACCGCTCGCGGAGTGTGGGGAACCAGGCGGCGATCGCGTGCAGGGTTTCCCGGGATCCCTCGATGGACGCCACGGTGCCCACGGCGCAGGTGACGCCCCCCCGCCGCAGCTCGGGCAGCTGCTGGTCGATATCCTTCGGGTTCACCAGCGGGCAGGCGGCATCGATGACGTACGCCCCGCCGTGCACCCGTTCCGCGCGCCCGGTGTCCTCCGCGCTGCGCTGCGGCATCCCCCGTGGCCCCACTCGATCACCTCTCGCCGATGGTGTGCTCGTAGAGTCGGAGGAAATTCCCGCCCAGGATGGACCGGATCGCATCATCATCGTAGCCGCGCCGGATCAGCCCCTCGGTGAGGTTGGGCAGGTCTGCCGCGCACGCCAGGCCCTCGACGCCCGGCGGCCAGGGCGGGTTCACCTCCGGCTTGAAGCCCAGCGGCGCGAGCCACGCGTAGTACTCCTCTCGCGTCGCGGTCTCAAAACTCACGCCCCGATCGGTCCCGATGCCCACGTGCTCGACGCCGATGCCATCGACGATGTGGTCGATGTGGTCCAAGACGTCGTCCAGGGTCGCCTGCGATTTGTTCGTGAGGAACGACGGGACCGCCACCACGCCTACGACCCCGCCGGTGGCCGCGACCGCCCGCAGCTCGTCGTCGCGCTTGTTCCGCGGAATATCGCGCCGCGCCCGCGCCGCCGTGTGGGTACACGCGACCGGCCGGGTCGACACCGCCGCCGCGTCGAGCGTGGTCTGGCGCCCGCAGTGGCTCAGGTCGATGAGTATGCCCAGCTCGTTCAGCCGTCTGACCACCGCCGCGCCGAAATCGCTCAGGCCCGCATTGGTCCGCTCCGTGCATCCGTCGCCGATCAGATTTCGGGTGTTGTAGGTCAACTGCACCTGCCGCACGCCAAAGCCGTGCAGCAGGTCCAGCACGGAGAGATCCCGGCCGAGGATTGAGGCGTCCTGCACGTTGAGCACAATGGCCAGCCTGCCGTCTGCTTTGGCGGCACGGATGTCCTCCGCGCACGTCGCGAGGCGGAGCCGCTGGCGATAGCGCGCCAGGTGGCCGTGCCAGCGGGCAAGATCGGCCAACACGTTCTCATAGCTCAGCAGGGCCCCCGGGCCCCAACACCCGGCGGTGTAGCTGAGCGCCGTCAGCCCGGAGCGCTGCGCGTCCGCAAATGACTGGTCCGGAGTGACGCGGTCGAAGGGGACCTGGCCGAGGGCCAGTTCGCCGTTGGCGTCGATGACGATTGCTGAGGCGTGCACCGTGCGTGCATGCGCGCGAATTTCCTGATCGGTCTTGAGGTGGGCAGCCTGCGGCGTTGCCGGCCGGCGATGCTGCGTCATGCTAGGCTCGCTTGAGCAACGGGTCGAGCGCGTCGCGAAGGCCATCGCCGAGAAAGTTGAACGCCAGCAGCGTCAGGCTCACGGCGATCGCGGGAGCCAGGATCACATGAGGGTAGGACTGCACGGCCTGCACCCCCTCGGAGATCATCAGTCCCCAGCTGGGCATCGGCGGATCGACACCCAACCCGATGAAACTGAGGGAGGCTTCCAGCAGGATCGCGTTTGGCACGCCAAGCGTCGCGGCCACCAGAATGGGCCCGAGGGTGTTCGGCAGCAGGTGGGCCCGGATCACGTGCCCGGAGCCCGCTCCCAGCGCCCGCGCCGCCTCGACGTATTCCCGCTCCCGCAGCGAGAGGACCTGCCCGCGGACCAGCCGGCAGGTGGTCAACCAGCTGGTCAGTCCCAGGGCGATGAACACCCCCAGCAGTCCCCCGAGGGCTTTGTTCATCCCGGCGAACGGCGCGAGCCATCCCAGGGTGCTGCCCCCCAACTGGGCTTTCAGGTAACTCATCACGATAATGATTAAGAGGAGGTCGGGGAACGCATAGAGCGCGTCCACGACCCGCATGATGAGCGAATCCACCCAGCCGCCCGAGTACCCGGCCACCAGCCCCAATGCCGTGCCGATCGAGATGATGATACATTCCGCCACCAGCCCAACGGTCAGCGAGATCCGCGCGCCGATCAGGAGCCGGCTCAATAGGTCCCGCCCCAGGTGGTCCGTGCCCAGCCAGTGCGCCGCGCTCGGCGAGGCATAGAGCGCGAGCAAGTCCTGCTTCTCATGGGAATACGGCAGGAACACCGGCGCCACCACCGCCAAGAGGGCCAGGAAGGACAGGAAGCTCAGGCTGGCCATGGCCAGCGGGTTGCGCACCAGGCGCCGCCAGGCGTCGGTCCAAAAGCCCCGCGAGACGGAGGATCGGCGGCCGGGGGGCGAGACGATCTGCGGCTGTGGGCGCGCGCGCGATTCGCCGCTGATCCGTTCACTCATAGCGGATCCGGGGGTCCAGCAGCGCGTAGCTGAGGTCAACGATGAGGTTTACCACCATGACGATGATGGCCAAGAGCAAGGTCGTGCCCATGATGACGGGGTAGTCCCGGGCGGAAATCGACAGCACGAGGTACCGCCCAAGCCCGGGCACCCCCGTGACCGACTCCACGTAGAACGAGCCCGTGACCACAAACGCGAGGTACACGCCGGCGATCGTCACCACCGGAATGAGCGCGTTCTTCGCAGCGTGCCGGACGACGATCGCCAGTTCCCGCAAGCCCTTCGCCTTCGCCGTGCGGACATAGTCGGCGCGGATGACATCCAGCATGCTGGAGCGCGCATACCTGGCCACCGCGGCCAGCGGCCACAACGCCAGCGCGAACACCGGGATGAGGGCCTGGCGGCTGAGGAGCCCCGCCCAGCCGGACGTAGGCACCCAGCGGAGGTAGACGCCAAACACCACGATCAGAACCGTCGCCACCACGAACGACGGGGTCGAGATCCCGATCACCGCCAGGAACATCAGTCCGCGGTCCACGCGCGTATCCTGCCGGACCGCGGCAAGAAATCCCAGCGGCACGCCGCACCCGATCGCCACCGCCATCGCCGCCAGCCCCAGCCGCAATGAGATGGGGAAGAAGTCTGCGATGATCTCGTTGACCGTCCGGCCCCGCTGCCGGTACGACGGTCCGAGATCGCCATGCAGCGCGCCGGCCAGGTAATCCACATATTGTTTCCACAGCGGGTCGGTGAGATGGTACTTCTTCATCAAGTTCGCTTTGACTTCGGGAAACACGGGGCGGGTCCCGGTCTCGTCCCACGGTCCACCGGGGGTCGCGCGCATCAGGAAAAACACAATCGTATAAATCAACAGCAACGTGGGGATCAACGCCAGCAACCGCCGCAGCACGTACCCGCGCATCAGGCAGGCCTCGGCCGGACGCCGTTGATGGAAGGGCGGATCAGAAGGGACCCGCGGGCTGAGTTCCCTGCGTCCGGGGCCACCCAGCCCACCGTCTGTCTAATGCGCCAGGATCACCGCATCGCGGAGCCAGAAGAATCCCAGGATCCGCGTATGCTGGAGATCTTTCAGCCACGGCTTGCGCATCCAGTAGTCAGTGAAATACCACAGCCCGATGGTCGGACTCTCGCGTTCCAGGATCCGGTCGGCCTGGTCATACAGCGCGATGCGTTTGGCCTTGTTGAGCTCGGGAGCGGCGGCCTTGACGAGCTGGAGAAACTGCTCGTGTTGCCAGTGCGAGTTCAACCAGCCATCGACGAAGAAGATATTGTACCAGTTGGTGGGGTCCTCATAGTCCGACCACCAGCCGCCTCGCGTGTACATATCGAAGGGCTGGTTCTTCCGCGCCGACCGCCAGGCGCTGAAGGCCTTGGGCTCCATGATCTCGATCTGGGCCGTGACGCCGAGCGTCTCCTTCCACATCTGCTGGAGGAGTTCCGCCAGGGTGCGGTTCCCGCGGATATCGGGCGCGGTGAGCTTGAAGTCGGGGAACCCTCGGCCCCCGGCATACCCCGCCTCTCCCAACAGCCGCCCCGCATCCGCCGCAGTCATCTGCAGGGCGTGCCCCGGATCATACCCTTGAATTCCCGGGGGGACCAGGACCTTGGTCGGTTTGAACAGACCGCGGCTCAACGCCCGGACGACTTTCTCCCGGTCAATGGCGAGATTGAACGCCTGCCGGACCCTGGCGTCGTTCCAGGGGGCCCGGCCGGTGTCAAACACCAGGAACTGCGACGCCGACAGCAACTCCGCGGTGAGTTCTTTGCTCATCTGGGGGTGGTGCATCACCCGGTCGATGTCGGCGGTCGGGACGCACATCGCGAAGTCGGTCTCGTTCGCTTCGTACGCGCGGAAATCGGCGCCGCATAGTTCCCCCGCGGGCGCGATGCGGAAGATCACTTTCTGGAGTGTCGGTCTCTTGCCCCAGTAGCTCTCGTTGCGCACCAGGACCATTTCCTGGTCGTGTTTCCAGCTCTGCATCGTGAAGACGCCGTTACCGACGATGTTGCCGGCCTCCGTCCACTTGTCGCCATACTTCTCGACGACATGGCGCGGCACAGGGTAGAGATAGGTCAGCCCGGCCACCGCCCGAAAATATGGCGCCGGCTCAGCCATCGTCACCTGGAGGGTGTAGGCGTCGAGCGCCTTAATCCCAATCTGGCTGGAGTCCTTGAGCTTCCCACTGATGTAGTCGTCAGCGCCTTTGATCGCGACGTAGAACGATGCCACGTCTGATGCCAGCTTGGGATCCATGGCCCGTTTCCAGGACCACTCATAGTCGGAGGCGGTGACGGGCTTCCCGTCGGACCACCGCGCGGCGGGGTTGAGACGGAAGGTCCAGGTCAGCCCGTCCTTGGAAATCTCCATGCTTTTCGCGCCCAACCAGCGGACGTTGCCGTCATCCAGGATCTTGTACAGGCCTTCAAAGACCTGATCGACGTACCAGATGGAGTGGTCCCCGGCGAGGTTCGGATCCATGCTGGTGGGTTCGCGGATCACCATCCGCAGCGTCTGGTCGCTGGCCAGGTTCACCTGACTGACGGGGCGGGGTGTTGCGAAGACCGGAATCACGAGCGCCACCACCACACCCACCACCATGAATCCCACGCTCGTGCTGCGCCAGCTCATCCTCTTCCCTCCTGGTCGGCAAAAATGTGGCTTGTGTAGTTCTGATCGGTCACAACAATCTCCTGCCATATCCCTACGGACCCAACCGCCGGACCATGGACCGCAGCTGCTGCGCGAGCCGCTGGGCGTGGGGGCGGAAGAGATTGTACCGGTACTCGGTGATCACCGACCCCTGATATCCGCGGAGCGCGGCGAACGTCTGGTCATACGGGATCGCGCCCCAGCCCACCGGGAGGTGCAGGTCCCCCCGGCCCACGGGGAAGATGTCCCGGGACCGCTGCGTGCGGTAGAGCGTAAAGTTCTCCAGCCGCAGGGGATCGTACCGGCCGAAGTTGTCGGTGACATGCAGGTGGATCAGGAGCGGGCCGGCCGCCCGCACGGCCTCCAGGTAGTCGAACCCGAAGTAGCGCGCCGCCAGGAAGGCGTGCCCGACGTCGAAGGTCAGCCCGACGTTGGGGCGGTCCACCCGGCGCACGAACTCCAGCACCGGGGCCAGCCGCTCCACCTCGATGTTCTCGACCCCGATGCGCAACCGCTGGTCCTGCGCGCGGTCCGCCAGCCGGCGCGTGGCGTCCAGGAAGGCGGCCTCCACCGCCGGGTCGGCACTCTGTTGCTCGAAGTGCAGGACGAGGACCTCCGCGTGGATCAGGCGGCAGAACTCGACCACCGACTCGGCCATCTGCACCTGCAGCTCGTGATCGCGGAGATCCCGCAGGTCCAGGGCGGCCGGGCTGTGTACGGAGTAGCGAAATCCGTGGCGCTCCAGCACCGGCACCACGTCATTGACCAGCGGGGAATGCAGCCGCCCGCAGAAGATGAGGTCGAACGCATCAGGCGAGATCTCCACGGCGTCATAGCCGAGGTCGTGGAAGAACGTGAGTTCGCCATGCAGATCAGTGGTATGGCTGACGGCGATGCCGACCGGGTTGGACATGGTGATGGAATATTGGTCCTGCGCCGGAGGGAAACCTTTCGAAAGATGGGATGCCAGGGAGGAGGGGCCAGGCAAAGGGCGAAAACCACTCCGCCAATACCAGTGCGCCCATGCGGGCGAGAAAAATAGAGTAGCTTCAAACTCTGTGCGGATCCTCAAGGGGGAGAGCGCGTATGAGGAATTGCTTTCGTATCCCTAAGCGGACCACCGCGTTCCTGGCGGTGGTCGTTGTGTCTGTCCTCGGCCTGTACGGTATTCCGGCCCGCGGGCAGATGGCGGGCGTCACGCTCTACATCAGTGGCGACACGAACATCCAGGAGATGTTCGACAAGGACTTGCTCCCGCTGTTCGAGCGGGAGACCAGCGTCAAGACCAAGATGGTTTTTCTGGAGCACGGTCAGGGCGCCGAATCGATCCTGGCCAAGATCATCGCCGCCAAGCGCACCGGGCAGCAGACCGACGTCGACTTGTACGAGACCCAGCCCACGTTCATCGCCCAGGGATCGTCTGAGGGCATCTGGACGCGGATCACCAAAGACAACATGGCGAACGCCGCGAAGGTCGATCCCAACCGGCCCGAGGTGCTCGTCTCGAACGGCTTCGGCATCCCATACCGCGGGTCGTCCGTGGTGCTGGCGTACAACTCGAAGTACGTGAAGACGCCTCCGCGCACGTATGACGAGATCCTGGCGTGGATCAAGCAGAACCCCGGGAAGTTCACCTATTGCGATCCGCAGACCTGTGGGTCCGGCGCCGCCTTCCTCTATGTGGCGCTGTACAAGTATGGAAAGGCTGAGGACTTCTCCGGGCTGACCTACGACCAGGCCAGGGAGTCGGCCTGGGAGCCCGCGCTGCAGCTGTTGCGCTCGCTCAAGTCTAACATTTACAACAACGGCTTCTATCCCAACGGGAACGTGGCCGTGCTGCAGCTGCTCGGACGGGAGAACATCTACATGGCTCCGGTGTGGTCCGATCAGGGGATGAGCTACCTGGACCAGGGCCTCCTGCCCAAGGACATCAAGCTCGTCCAGGTGTCTCCGCCATTCACCGGCGGCGACTCGGCGATTGCCATTCCGGTGCACGCCGAGCACCAGGCCTCCGGCCTGATGTTCCTCAACTGGCTGCTCACGTCCAAGGCCCAAACGATCGTGGTGAACAAGCTGGCGGGCTATCCGGGCATTGACTGGAAGTACATGCCCAAGGACGTGCGGGACAAGTTCGCGGGGATCGCCCAGAACTTCAGCCCGTTGCCGAACGCGAAGTACCAGGCGGACGCCAAGCGCCTCTGGCAGGAGAAGGTGGCCGGCTCCGGACAGTGAGGTCATCGAGTCGGGAGGGAGTGACCGGTCTCGCGCTGGTCCTCCCTCCCTTTTTCCTCCTCGTCTTTTTCATTCTGGTTCCCGCCGCCGAGGCGGTCCTGGACACGCTGCGCGTGGAGCGCGGCGGCCAGATCGTGTACTCCCTGGTCCGCTACGCGGAGATGCTGCGCACCGTCTCTCTGCGGCGCAGCGTGGTGTTTACCATTCTGGTGACGCTGGCGTCGGTGGGGGTCACCTTCGCCCTGGCCTACGCCCTGGCGTTGTACCTGCGGTTTAGCAAGGGGTGGGTCAGCACGCTGCTCGGCGCGTTGTTTATCATTCCGCTCTTCATCCCCACTGTCATCGCCTCATTCGCCATGGTGACCTTCCTGGAACACCACGGCTACGTGGCCACGCTGCTGCACACCATCGGGGTGGAGGACACGCCATCGCTGGTGTTCAACGCGACCGGCATCGTCCTCACGGAGGTGTGGGCCAGCATCCCCTTTGCCACCCTCGTCCTGCTGGCGGGGCTGCAGGGCATCGATGATGCGCTGATCGACAGCGCGCGCGACGTGGGCGCCGGGGCGCTGCGGACGTTTTTGGCCGTCGTCCTGCCGCTGAACACGGTGGCGACGGTCATCACCATGAGCCTGTTGTTCATCGGCATCCTGGGGAGCTTCACCATTCCGTACCTGGTTGGCGGGAACGCGCCGCAGATGATGAGCGTGGTGATGACCAACTACTTCACGAACTACTTGCGGCCGGATATCTCCGTGGCGCTGGCGGCCCTGAGCTTTGTCATCGCCGCGCTGGCCGGGGCCGCCTACGTCGGCGGCGTCTCGCACCGGGAGCGGGGTGCGGTGTGAGCGCGGTGAGCGCGGCGCTGCGCCAGCGGGCCGGCGGCCTGTTCTGGTTCTGGTCGGTGGGGGCGTTCCGGCGGTCGCTGCCGGTACTCTTCCTCGCCGGGCTGGCGGCGTTCATCCTCGGCCCGCTGCTCAGCCTGATCCTCTGGGCCTTTGCCGGGCGGTGGTTCTATCCCGCGCTGCTGCCCCAGGAGTTCTCCCTGAAATGGTGGGACGTGGTCTTCGGCAATCGCAGCGTGGTGAGCTCGATCAAGTACAGCCTGATGACCGCCCCGACGGTCACGCTGCTCTCCGCGCTGATCTGCCTGCCGGCCGCCTACGCCTTCGCGCGCTTCCAGTTCCCCGGCCGGCGCTTCCTGCTGCTGTCGTTTCTGAGCGCCAACTCATTTCCCAAGATCGGGCTGTACATCAGCATCGCCACGCTCTTCTACCGCCTGCACCTGATGACGACGTTTTGGGGCGTGGTCCTGATCCAGCTGATGGGCACGTTGTTGTTCATGATCTGGATTCCCACCGGAACGTTCCGCGGCATCAACCGCAGCCTGGAAGAAGCGGCGCGGGACGTGGGCGCCAGCAGCGCCCGCACCTTCTTCCAGATCACGCTGCCCATCGCCATGCCCGGCCTGCTGGTGGCCGGGCTGTTCGCCTTCCTGGCGGCGTTCGATGAAGCGCAGGGGACGTTGATCGTGGGGAGCCCCAACTACATCACCATGCCGGTGATGATGTACACCCTGGTGCTGAACTACCCGCAGCCGGTCGGCGCGGTATTCTCGATTCTGCTGACGGTGCCCTCGCTGGTGCTACTGCTTCTGGCGCAGCGGTTGCTGCGTCAGGGCTATCTTGCCGCGGGCTACACCCTCTGAGGCTGCCCATGGCCGGCCTGCAGCTTACTAACCTCACCAAGCGCTTCGGGACGACGGCGGCGGTCTACGACTTCTCGCTGGATGTCCATGACGGTGAGCTGATGTGCCTGCTGGGGCCGTCGGGATGCGGGAAGACGACGACGCTGCGGATGATCGGCGGCTTCATCACACCTGACGGCGGCGATATCCTGATTGAGGGGCACAGTGTGCTGGCGTTGCCGCCGGAGCGGCGCCCCACGGCGATGGTGTTTCAGCGGTTCAATCTCTGGCCGCACATGACCGTGACGGACAACATCGCCTTCGGTCTGCGGCTGCGGCGTCTGCCCGCCGCGGCGATCCACCGGAAGGTGGGCGAGACGCTCGAACTGGTCGGTCTCCCGCACGCAGCAGGCAAATGGCCGCACCAGCTGTCCGGCGGCGAGCAACAGCGCATCGCCGTGGCGCGGGCGCTGGTCCTGGAGCCGAAGATCCTGTTGCTGGACGAACCGTTCAGCAACCTCGACGCGCGGCTGCGCGTGCGGATGCGGGAAGAACTGAAGACGCTGCAACGCCAGGTCGGCATCACGACGGTCTTTGTCACGCACGATCAGGAAGAGGCACTGACGCTCGCCGACCGGATCGCCGTGATGAACAAGGGCGTCATGGAGCAGGTGGACACACCAGGGGTCCTCTATCGCCGGCCGCAGGGGTTGTTCGTGGCCGACTTCATCGGCACCATGAATCTCATCCAGGGCCGGTACCACCGCGATCGAGGTGCGCTCGTCAGCGGCCGGCTGAGCGTTGCCGGGCCGGGCGACTGGCCCGACGGCGCGACGGTGACACTGGCGTTCCGGCCGGAGGATGTGACGGTCGCCGACGGCACCGCGGGCATCCCGGCTCAGGTCCGCCGCGTGGTCAACCTGGGGCATTACCTCGAGGTGACCGTGGACAGCCCCGGCGTGGGGACGATCAAAGTCTTCACGGACGGCCAACAGCCCATGACTGAGGGGCAGCACGTGCACATCCACTTCAGGCGCCTGCTGGTCTACGCCGAGGGCACGAGCCCCGCGGAGATCGACAAGCCCCGCCTCACCCACCTGGACACCGCCGGAGAAGCGGTCGAGCGTTCCTCCAGCGTCTAACGCACCAGGCTTCGCAGATACGTCAGGGCGCGCGGTACGGCTGTCGCTCCAGGCTCCGCACCTTCATACTCGACCGACACGTACCCTTTATATCCCACTTTGCGCAGCACCGCGACCGCGGCGTCCTGATCGACCCTGGCATCGCGTCCATCCTCTAATACCTGGGTGAACTTGGCGTGGACATGCCACGCCAGCCGGGCCGTGCGCTCGATGCTGGCCAGGCCGTCGAGATAGTTCCCGGTATCCAGCAGCAACCCCAGGGCGGGGCTGCCCACGGCTTCCATGATCGCCAGGACATCCGAGCCCGTCTGCACGAACCCGCGGTGATTGTGGTTTTCCATCACCAGTTGCACGCCGAGCAGTTCGGCCTCCCCACAGGCGGCCCGCAGCGCGGCGATCATCGGCGGCCACCGCGCCGCGCGATCGCCTTCGGGCCATCCGGCAAAGGTCCGCAGGAAGCGCGTGCGCAACTGTTTGGAGATGTCCATCCAGGCCACGGTCCGCAGCAGTTCTTCCTGGCGCAAAACGTCATCGGCCACGCCGAAGTCGTTCATGAAGGCGATGTTGACGATCTCCAGTTTGTGGCGGTCCGCCGCCTCGCGCAGCTCAGCAAGGTGTTCTGGGGTCGGCGCGCCGATGTGTTTGTCTTCCAGCTCGACCGCCTTCAATCCGAGATCCTGCGCGCACAGTTGGAACCAGTCCACCAGCGTCAGCTGGCCGGCATCAATCTCTTTTGCGTACGACTCCGAACTGCAGGCGAGATCCATGGATCACTCCGTGGGCACGCGGGTGGGGAGACCGCCCGCGGCAATACTGGCGTAGGCGGCATCCAGGGCGGCCAGGCTGGCAAATGCGTCGTCGACCGTGACCGGAGGCGGGGCCGTGCCCAGGCAGGCATCGATGAAGGCGCGATCCTCGTCCACATAGCCCCACAAACCCACCGTGTCCGACGATGGGAACTGTTGCCACTCCGCGTGGGGATTCTCGCGCGTCGTGTAGCGCGCCCGGTCCAGATCCTCGGAGATCAGCAGCGCATGATCGCCGTAGAGCTCGACGCGTTCCTGCGGCGGCGCCCACGAGGCGTGGCCGCAGGTGCTGAAGACCACGGGCCGATCTCCGGCGCACCGCAGCAGCAGCGCGATGTCGTCGTAATCCGGATAGCAACTCTGCCGGCCCAGCGCCGTCACGCGCTCGATCGGGCCGATCAGCCAGGCAACCATGTCGAACAGATGCACCGCGGTATCGTACATGAATCCGCCGGAGATGGCCACGTTGGTGTACCAGCTGGGGGTGAGCATGTCGCCGTCGTTGATCTTCACGTTGGCTGAGAATGGTACAAAGCCCGCGTCGATGTGCTGCCGGATGAACCTGTAGGCGGGCGCCCACCGCCGGTTGAACCCAATCTGGTAGATACGGCCGTCTCGGCGCACCTGGTCGCGGATCTGCCGTCCCTCGTCCAGCGTCGTGGCCATGGGCTTCTCAGAGAACACATGCAGCCCGCGGGCGAGCGCCTCGAGCACCACCGGGCCGTGGTAGACGTTGGGCAGCGTGACAAACACAGCGTCGACCTTCAATGCGGCGAGATCGGCCAGGTCGCGACACGGCCGGGCTCCAATCGGCTCAGCCGCGGCCTTCGCCGCGTCAGCCACGGCATCCGCGACGCCGGCGATCTCCACCCGGCTGTCCCGCGACAGGGCCTGAAGGTGCCGCCGGCCCATGGCCCCGGCCCCGATCAGTCCCACCCTCACGCCCACGGGTCGATGACGACCTTCATTGAGTCGGCGGCGATGGACTTCTGGATCGCGGCGTCCACGTCGGCAAGGCGGAAGCGGTGGGACACGAACTCGCGCACCGGGTAGTGGCGCATGTACCGCACCAGTTGCCGCATACTCGGTCCATAGGCGGCGGCCTCTTCGCCGCCGACGCCGAGGATGCGCACATTCTTCGAGCACAGGTGCCGGTGCGGGTTGATCTGCACCGGGCCCAGGTCGGAGAAGTTGCCGGCCTCGACCAGCATTCCGCCCAGGCGCAGCATCTCGATCGCCTCGGGAATGACCTGCGGCACGCCGGCGCATTCGACCACCACATCCGCGCCGCGGCCGCGGGTCAGGTCCCGGACCATTTTCAGCCGGTCCTCCGCAGTCGTCCTCGACGCGTCGATGGCGGCGTCGGCGCCGAGCCGCTCCGCCATACTCAGGCGATAGGCGGAGAGATCGACGGCCACGATTGTTCCGGCGCCGAGCATCCGGGCTTTCATCAGGAAGCACATGCCCAGCGGCCCCACGCCGAGCACGACGACGGTGTCGTCGAACCGGAACGACTCGTTGGGGACGGCGGAGAACTGCTTCGCCCGGTCTAATCCCACGGTGACGGCCATGACCTCTGTCAGCACGGCCACGTCGTCGGGCAGGTCGTCGGGCACGCGCACCAGGAAGCTGCCGGGCACGACGTACAGGTACTCCGACCAGCCGCCGAACAGGTGCGGTGGCTCAGCGGCGGTCATGTTGTTCCCGTAGTCCACCATGCGTTCGCAGAAGTAATAAGGAAAATCGTGCGTGCAGTAGTAGCACTCGCCGCAGATGACGTTGGCGCCCACTATCACCCGGTCGCCCACCTGCAGCGGGACGCCCTCGAAATCGGTGTAGGTGCCATCCCCCCCGATGGCGGCGACCGTCCCCACGTTCTCGTGCCCCTGAATGATCGGGAAGGGAATCGCTTTCGGCGCTCCCGTTCCGGCGTACTGGGTAGTGTAGCCCTGGTAGGTATGCTTGTCGGTGCCGCAGATGCCGGAGAGGCGCATCCGGACCAGCGCGCCTCCCGGCGCCGGCTCCGGCAGCGGGTATTCGCGGAGCTCATACCGGCCGGGTGCGACCAGGGTCGCGGCCCGCGCGCGCGTTGACCCCGCCATCTGCTCCCCCCGTTTCCCGACGCGCCCCTGCATTCGCCTGTTACTCCCCGAAGATCCAGTCCTGTAGTTCGACGCCGAGGCCCGGCGCCTGCGGCACCCGGACCATCCCGTCGACGATATCGAGTGGTTCGCGCAGCGTCTGCTGGTAGGTCGACGCGGGAAACGCCGGAGGGTCGTGCGGGAACTCGAAGAACGTCGTGTTCGAGATGGACGCCGCGAGGTGCAGATTGGCCACCATGCCCAGTGGGTCGCCCCATGTGTGCGGCGTGAGCAGGGCCCCGGCGGCGTGGGCCATCGTGGCCAGCGCCTTCGTGCGCAGCAATCCCTCGCACAGCGTGACGTCCGGCTGCAGGATATCGTAGCACCCATCGAGCAGCAGCCGCTGCAACTCATCGAACCGCTGGTTGACCTCGCCGCCGGCGATGGCGACCGGGGAGGCTTCATGCAGCCGCCGCAGTTCCTCATAGGCGTGGCGCGGCAGCGGCTCTTCCAGCCAGGTGACGCCGTACTCGGCCAGCGCCTCCGCCGTCTGGAGTGCGCGATGGTAGGTCCAGTGCGGCCCCGGCATCGGCGCGTCGGCGGTGTCGGTCTGGTTGGCGTCCACCATGATCGCCATGGACTCCCCCACGGCCTTGCGCACGGCAGCGACCTGGGCGATATCGTCGGTCAGGCTCTCGTTGTGGATGCGGAGCTTGATCGCCCGGAAACCCTGATCGCGAAGGCGCCGCGCGTCGTCGGCGCGCTGGGCGGGGGTGCGGTTCTGTCCAGTGGAGGCGTAGACCGGCACGGCATCGCTGACATTCCCCAGCAGTTTGTACACCGGCAGGCCGGCGACCTTGCCCAGGATGTCCCACAGCGCCAGTTCCACGAACCAGACCGCTGTGCCGAAGTACGGCCAGAGGTACCGCAGCGTGCCCGCGTGTTTTTCGATCCGCAACGGATCTTCGCCAACTAGATAGGTCGCGATCCGCGCCACCGCCTGCTCCTCGGCCCCATAGAACTCGTGGCCGGCGATGCCGTAAATCCCGGCGTCGGTGTCGATCCGGACGTAGGCTACCCGGATCTGCGTCTCGACCCGCCCAGGTGCCCACGCCGGATGGAAGGGAGCCGGCAGCGGGATGTCCACCTGGCGGGTCCGGATGCTCGTGATCTGCATGCGCCGTCCTGTTCTTCCTAAGAGTAAGGCCGGGAGGTGGCGTGGCCTCCCGGCGCCGACCTTATCTCGTGTAGCCGATGTCCACCAGCGCAGTGGTTGCCGACGCGATGGCGTCGCCGTCCGACGCACCCTGCACGGCCTTGGCGAACATGTTGGGAATCACGTACGTCTGATACGCCTTCTCGGCCAGGGCGCTGGGTGGCGCGGGATAGGCGACGAGGTGTGCGCTGCGCATGAACCCCACCAGCAGCCGCAGGTTCGAGTCCTTGGCGTAGGGCGGGTTCTGGTCAAAGTGGGGCAGCACCGGCATGTCATAGCCGCTGCCCAGCGTCAGCGCGGTCTTCTGACTGGCCTCGGTGAACATGGAGCGCAGGAACTGCTTGGCCAGATCGATATTCTGGCCGAACTTAAACACGCCCCAGCCGTGGATGTCGGCATAGAAGAACCGGCCCTTCGGTCCCGACGGCGCCAGCGTATGGCGCACCGACGGGGCGAACGGCATCTTCTCCCGTTGGGCCCGCAGGTAGATGCTCGGCGCGTTGATGGTGTAGGACCCCCGGCCGGACAGCATGTGCTTGTTGTTGCCGGAGTCATCCCAGGAGAGCACGGTGGCATCCATCTGGGCGAAGAGTTTGCGACCGTAGCCGAGCGCGGCGCGCGTCTGCGGCGAGTCCAGCGTGAGCTTGTCCTTGGCATCCGCCACGGAGGCGCCGAATGACCATAGCAAAGGATAGAAGATGGAATTCGCATCCTCGCACTGGCTGATCGGCAGTCCCACCGGGTGCCCCGCCTTCTTCAGCTTCCCGGCGGCGCGCAGCAGGTCGTCCCAGGTGGCCGGCGGCCGTTCGCCGACCTGGGCAAAGTAATCGGCGCGGTACACGCCGAGCGTCCCGTTGCCGATCCAGGGCAGCGTCAGCCAGTGCCCGTCCACATACCCGGAGTCTTTGGCCACCTGGTAGAAATTCCCGAACTGCTTGGCGATGTCGCCGACCACATCATCCAGCGGCACGAGGTAGTCCTTGTGAATCGTCGGCAGGTTGTCCTGCAGGTCGACGATGTCGTGCCCGGATTTGGCCTGCTCTTCGGCGGTGAGCTTCGCCGCGACCTCGGGCTGGTCGATGAAGTCGCCGGCAAACGTGGAGTTGTGCTGGGCGGCAAAGTCATTCCCGATCTTGGCGATGGCCTTGTCGCTGTCTTCGTTGAACGCCGAGTGGCCCAGCAGCCGGAGCGTGGTCGACGGACCGGCCGCAACGCGGTGCGGCCAGCGCAGCGTCCCGGTGGCCACGGCCAGCCCGGTTCCTCCTGCGGCCTTCAGAAATCCCCTGCGGGTAATTTTCATTCCCACCCCTCCAGTGTCAGTCTGGGATCCGTTTTATCCGGCCAGCGCACGGCGCCCCGCGCCGGTCACCTCCTCATCCTCTCACCGCGCCGGCGGTCAGGCCGGCCACGTAATGATCCAAGAACAGCGAGAACAGCAGGACCACGGGCAGCGACGCCACCAGCGCGCCGCCCATCAACGATCCCCAGTAAAAGAAATCCCCGCGGATGAGATCGACCACCACGCCGGTCGTCACGGTTTTCAGGCTGGTGGTGGAGATGAACGTCAGCGCGTAGATGAACTCGCTGTAGGCCAGCGTAAACCCGAAGAGGGCCGCGGTGATGATCCCCGGCCGGGCCAGGGGCAGCACCACGTGCCGCAGCGCGCCGGTCCGCGTGCATCCATCGACGAGGGCGCTCTCCTCCACATCCCGCGGAATCGTGGTGAAGTACGCCGTGAGCATCCAGGTGGCGAACGGTACCATGAAGGCCGGATAGGTGGCGATGAGCGACCACAGCGTGTTGGACAGGTGGAACAGGGCCATCAGCCGCGCCAGCGGCAGGAAGAGCAGGGTGGTGGGCACCAGGTACACGATGAAGACGAAGGTCGTGGCGGCTTCGGCCAGCGCGAACCGCAGGCGGGCCAGCGCATACGCGGCCAGCAGGGCCAGCAGGACGGAGAGGACCGTCGTCACTGAGGCGACCACCATGGAGTTGCGCAACCACAGCGGGAAGGCGGTGTGCGTGAACAGGAAATTGTAGTGCTCCCACGTGATGCCGGCGCGCACCAGAAAGGGATTCTGCGCCAGATCGTAGAGTTCCACGTCCTGTTTCAGCGACGCCATCAGCATCCAGACCAGGGGAAAGAGGGCGAAGAGGACGAACGGCGCCGCGGTGAGATAGGCGATCGCCGCCCTCCGCCGCGGGGACCTCACCACTGCCAGACCCTCCGCATCAACCGCACCTGCACGTACGTCGAGACCGCCAGCACCGGGAAGAGGTAGAGCGAGATCGCGGCGGCGTTGCCCAGGTCGCCGGTGGCCAGGCCCAACTTGTACGCGAGCGTGGACAGGATCTGGGTCGTATTCTGCGGTCCCCCCTTCGTCAGCACGAAGATCGTGGCGAAGTCGCTGCTGGTCATCACCACCGAGAACAGCAGCACTGTGGCCAGCACCGGCCGCAGCAGGGGCAGCGTCACGCGCCGGAACCGGACCAGAGAGCCGGCGCCGTCCACGGTCGCTGCCTCGTAGAGCTCCTGTGGAATGGTGACCAGTCCGGCCAGGAAGTTGATCCCGAAAAACGGCAGGCCCGACCACACATTCACCAGCACCACGGCGAAACGCGCCAGGCGCGGGGCCCCCAGCCAGGCAATGGGCCCACTGATCATCCCCACGTGCATCAGCATCCAGTTGATGACGCTGTAGGTGGAGTCGAACATCCAGGTCCAGGCCAGCATCGCCAGCGACGTGGGCACGACCCACGGGATCAGCACGGCGCCGCGGATCCACCGCATCCCGGGCGCCCGCTGCGCCAGCACCAGTGCCAGGGCCAGCCCCAACGCGAGTTTGGCGGTTACCGCGGCGAGCGTGTACCACACCGTGTTGGACAGTGTCAGGGTGAAGATCGCGGTACGCAGGAGACGGATGAAGTTTCGGACGCCGACGAAGTGCACCGGCCCGCTAACCTGCGCGTCGGTCATACTGAGGAAGAAGGCATAGATCAGCGGGTACACCGCCAGCACCAGCAGCAGCAACACCGTGGGCAGCAGGAAACTCCACGCCGTGACGGTCTCCGGCCGGATCCGGACGCCGTAGGCGGAAATCCTCTGGTGCAACACCTCTTCTCTGGAGATCATCCACTCCTCATGTGCGTCCTGCGGCCAGGCCCAAGGCCTGCGCCTGCTCCGAGACGATGGCGGCGACACGCGTGACCTCAAGGTCCAGCACCGTTCGACCAAGATCTGCGGACGCCTCACGGGGGTCGGCGTCGGGCCGGAGCGTGAAATCTGGCGTGGGTCTTCCGTCGAATGCCTTGCCGTCGACGATCCCAAATTCCTGATACCGCAGCGGCGTGCCTTTCGGCGGCAGGGTGCTGAGGTCAACGAGGTCGGGCCGGGTGGCGAGGATGATCGAGGTCTCAACCTTCTCGGCGTGGCCGGGATCGGAGAAGGGCGGCTCCGGCGGGAGAAAGGCCATCGCGAATAGGACGCGTACCCGCGGCGGGTCCGTTGCTTCCGCGGCGAGCCGCTGCAGCGCCCGCATGTGGTTGACTGCGCCGTGGCCGTTGACGAGCACGAGCAACCGGTATCCATCGAGTTTCAGCAACCGGATGAGCTCGCGGACAGCGACGGCGAACGTACCTTCCTCGAAGTACAGGCTCTTCACAGGATTGTCGGGGAAGTCCATCCCGATGATTCGTTCCGTGCCCTCGAATCCTAGGATGGCCGCACTCTGCGGCCCGCGGTCGGTGGGTCGCACCGTCTCCGAGCCGAGGTAGTAGGTGGGCAGGACGACCCCGCCGACCCGGCGCGCCACCTCCATGGCCACCGTGTGCGCATGCAGCCCATCCATCCCCATGGGGAGATGCGGGCCGTGCCACTCCAGCGGGCCGATGGGGATGAAGGCCAGCGGGAGGCGCGCGCGCGCCTGCGCGATCTCCGGCGGCCGCATCAGCTCGTACTCAACGGTACGCATCTAATGTCCTCCCACCCGGTCGGCGAGGTCGGCGTCGCCGTTGACAATGAGAGATTCGATGACGTCGGGGTCAGCGGCGCCTTTCAAGAACTCTCCGACCTTTCGGCCATGATACAACACCACGATGATGTCGGCGACGGGATACACGTGCGAGAGATTGTGTGTGATGAAAATGGTTGATAATCCCTGCGCATTGACGTCATGGACGTAATCGAGGACCTTACGGGCTTCCTTGATGGAGAGCTGGGACGTCGGCTCGTCGAGGATCATCACCTTGGCGCCGAAGTACATGGCCCGAGCGATCGAGATCGCTTGCCGTTCCCCTCCCGACAGCAAACGAATTTCTTTCTCCGCCGTCGTCAGGCTGGTGATGCCAATCTCTCGCAGGTAGCTCTCAGCCGTCAGGTGCATCTTGGCGGTGTCGAGGACCGATACGGGGCCGACGCGCCGAGAGGGCTCGGCGCCGAGAAAGAAATTCCTGGCAATGCTCATGTTCTCGACCAATGCCAGATCCTGGTACACGGTCTCAATCCCCATCTTCCGTGCCGCGGTGGGCGATTCCAGGCGCACGCGGCGGTGTTCGAACCAGATCTCGCCACTGTCAGGTTGGTGTAGGCCGGCGAGGATCTTGATCAGCGTTGACTTTCCTGCCCCATTGTCACCCACCAGGGCCAGCGTGCGGCCACGCGGGAGGGCGATGCTGACCCGGTCGAGGGCCTGCAGGCGACCGAAGCGTTTCGAAATATCGCGGGCCTCAAGCAACGGGGTCGCCATTAGCTTCTCCGAGTAAAGATCAGCTGGTCGAGCTGGGTATTGATCACGACGATCACGATGATCACGCACCCGACGAAGGCGGTGTACCAGAACGAGGGCGCGCCGGCGGCAACAAGCCCGACCTCGATGGAGGCCAAGGCGATGGTCCCTAAGACCATCCCCAACACGGTCCCCATCCCTCCGAACAGAGAGACGCCGCCGACGACCGCAGACGCGATGGCCTCAAGCTCCAACCCGCTGCGGACTGGCGAGATCGACATCATGCGGCCGAGCTGGAGCGCGCCGGCCAGGCCGGCCAGGAGGCCACAGAGGGTGAAGTTGATCAATTTCACGCGGTCGACCGGCACGCCGATCGCCCGTGCCGCTTCGGTCTTTCCGCCGGTGCCGTAGATCCAGTTGCCGTAGCGCGTGTTCTCAAGCATGATCCAGAAGATGATGGCGGCGGCCGCCCACCACGCCGCCGACACATGCAGCGAACTCGCCGGGCTTGGTGTGCTGTTCCCCAAGACGTTCAGCACCGGCAGGGGAGCGATGAAGCTGATGGGCCAGCCGCCAGTGACCCACAAGGCCATCCCGTTCCAGAAGAACAACGTTCCCAGCGTGGTGATGAATGATGGAATCCGCGTCCGTAAGGTAATCAGGCCATTGAGTAATCCGATCAGTGCCGCCATGCCCAGCACGGTGAGGACGGAGATCGCCGCTGGCACAGCTGCCTTCAAGAGCATGCCAAGCACAATGGCGGAGAATGTAAAATTCGAGCCGACCGACAGATCGAACTCCCCAGACACCATCAGGACGCCTTCACCGATCGTGATCGTGCCAATCTCTGCTGCGATGGTCAGGATACCGCCAAACGTCGCCCAGGTCAGGAACGCGGGGTTCAGATAGGCGAACACACTATAGGTCACCGCGATGGCGATCACGGCGCCGAGTTCCCGCCGCCGGGAGAGCATCAATCGTCCGAGCAGCGGAGGGACCGCGGATGGGAAGGAGCCGCCGAGAGGCGAACTCCTCCCCACCCGTGGCGAATCAGCCTTCATCGCTGCGCCAGCGGACGCCAGCACATCTCCCTACCGGAACCCCTGCTTCGCGAGCTTCGTGATGAAATCGACGTTCTTCGCGTCAACCGTCCCCCCCGCGCCAATATGGTCGTTGGGATCGAGGGCGTAGGTATTGTAGAGATAGAGCAGCGCGATGGGAAGGAAGCCGAAGCCAAGCTGCTGGAGGTCGATGGCTGAGACGACGCGTCCTCGCTTGATGGCATCGAGGGTGACGTCGTCAATATCGGACCCCACGACTCGGATCTTGTCGTTGGATGCTTTCATCTCGTCGAGGAGTTTGACCGCCGCATGGGTCCCCAGCGCGCCAAGGGTGAAGATGGCTTTGGTGTTTGGATTCTTCTGTAGATAGGCGCGGATAATCTCGACGGCCTTGGTGGTTTCCTCGCCGATGACAAGCTTTTCCACCTTAGGCTCCAGTGACGCGATCCCCTCGAGGTAGCCTCCGGTCTTGATTTCCAGGACGCGGTTCCCCGGTTCGTGGTTGACGACCACGACTTCGGCCCCCTTCGGCAGGAGCGGAACCAGCTTCGCCGATGCCCGCGCCGCGGCGATCCTCACGTCGACGCCGACAAACGCAATCGGGTTGCCGTTTGCGAACGCGGCCGCGAAATCCTTAGGCGGAGGTGTGTCCGAAAAGATCGTGGGGATGCCTGCCTGGGCGGCACGCTGTAAGGGTCCTTTCATGACCGCGGGGTCGGCGCTTGTGGTGACGATCCCCGCGGCTTTTGCACTGATGGCCGCGTTGACCATGTCCGCCTGCTTTGGCGGACTGTACCCCGATGGCCCTTCGAAGACCGCCTTGACGCCCAGGGCCTTCCCTGCTGCCTGGACCCCTCGTTGGACTACGGCCCAATAGGGATCGCCAGGTCCGACGTGCGCGACCCAGTAATACGTCCCTGACGAAGCGGACTGAGCGAACGCCTTGGCGATGCGCTGTCCAGGGGACAGCACGCTGGCCGCCACGGTCGCTCCAACGGTGGCCTTCAGTAGATCACGGCGGTTCAGCTTGCCCTGCATGCTGCTCGCCTCCCTTTGATGTGATCACGATGAGACAGGACTCGCCTCGAGCATGCCGCGCCTCTCACCCCCCCGCTATGCAGTCCGCTCGGGTGTGACCGGTCCGTCGACCGTCACCCGCCGCGCCTCGCGGGCGGCCCGGTCCAGTGCGTCGCAGATCACCGCACACCGGTACCCGTCCTCGAACGTCGCCCCGTCCGGTGCGATCGGACTCTGACCGGCCACCGCCCCCAGAAACCGCTGGAGTTGATGCACAAACGTGTGCTCCCATCCCAGCGTATGGCCGGGCGGCCACCAGGTCCCTCCATACGGGTGGTGCGCTTCGGTGACCAGCACCGTGCGGAATCCATTCGCGCCGTCCTCGCGCAGGAACAGGTCCAGTTCATTCAGGCGCTCGAGATTGAAGACCAGCGAGCCGTCGGCGCCATTGATCTCGAAGGTGAGGAAATTCTTGCGCCCGGGGCAAAACGTGCTGGCCTCCAGCGTGCCGATTGCGCCGCTGCTGAACTCCAGCACCGCTTCGATCGCATCCTCGACGTCGACAGTCCCTACACCGCCTTCGCGGCGCGGACGGCGATCAACGAAGATGCGCGCGGTGGCGGAGACCGCAGTGATTTCGCCGACGAGGAACCGCGCCAGGTCCAGCGCGTGGGCGGCCAGGTCGCCGATGACGCCGCTGCCCGCGCGCGCTCTGGTATGCCGCCAGGTGTAGAGAACCTGGGGATCGATCATCGAGTCGTCGCAGTACCGGCCGCGGAAGTGATAGATCCGGCCGAGCCGCCCATCCCGGATCAGCCGCCTGGCCAGCAGCACAGCGGGGACGAACCGGTAATTGTACCCCGTCATGTGCACGATGCGCGCGGCCACTGCGGCGTCTCGCATCTGCGCGGCTTCGCCGGACGTGCGCGCTAGCGGTTTCTCACAGAGCACATGCAGCCCGCGCGTGGCCGCCGCCAGCGACGCCTCGGCGTGCACGTCGTTGGGACCGGCGTTGATCAGGACCTGCACCCGCCGGTCGTCAATCAGCCGCTGCCAGTCCGGGTACGCCGCCTGCGCACCGTAGCGCTGGGCGGCCTGTTCGACCCGGTCTGCCGAGCGTCCGGCGACGGCGATCAGCAGCGGGTGGACGGCCGGAGGCCAGAAAATGGTCGCGACGCGCTGGACGGCCAGCAGATGCGCTCTGGCGACACCGTTGTATCCGAGAACTCCGATGCCGACCTGCTGAGGTGGGCCAGCGGTCACAGCACGGCCTGGGCCACTTTGTGGATACCGGCGGTGATGTCTGAGATGTCCTGGTCGGTGAATAAGGGGTGCACGTCCAGGTGCACGGCTCGCTGGAGAATTGCGTCGGTGCGCGGGAATTGTCCCTTCTGTAAGGTGGCGCCGCCCTTATAGTGCGGGCACTCCCACGAGCACTTCCTCGTAGAGAGCAACCGGCGGTTGATGATCTGGTCGAAGTGGTTGTAGACATGCTGGCCGCTCCACCAGGGCACGCTCGCCGGCAGGTTCTCAGCGGCCAGGGCCCGGGCGAACCGGTCCGCCTGCGCCGCGGTCGGCACAAAGAAGATGACGGTGGCGCCGGTCTCTCCCTCTTCGTCGTACAGGGTGCGAAAGGTCAGGCCGGGGATGTCCTCTATGGCATGTCTGATCCGCCGGGCGTTGGCGCGCATGCTGTCGATGATCCAGTCCATCTTCCGGAGTTGCGCCAGACCCACGGCGGCAGGGAGTTCGCCCATCCGGAAGTTGATGCCGATGATAAGGGGACTGTCCCCGGCAATCAGTAGATCGAGTTCCTCCATCCGCACCGAGCCCTGGTCGTGAAAGCGCACCGCGCGCTCGAAGAGGACGGGGTCGCTGCTGGTGACGAGGCCTCCCTCGCCGGTGGTGATGGTTTTGTGATACTGCAGGCTGTACGCGCCGAACTGGCCCCAGGTGCCCAGACGCCGGCCCCGGTACCGCCCCCCGACGGCCTGGGCGGTATCTTCTACCACCGACAGGTGATGCGTCCGCGCCGTCTCGAGGATGGGCGCCAGGTTCGCCGGTGCGCCGCGCATGTGCACGGGGATCACCGCGCGTGTGTACGGCGTGACCGCGGCCGCAAGCGCCGAGGCATCCATGTTCAGCGACTCGTCGATGTCGACAAACAGCGGGACGGCGCCGAGGATCACCACGGCATTGATGGTCGCGATCCAGGTGTACGTGGGTACCGCCACCTCGTCCCCCGGGCCGATGCCCAGGGCGGCCAGCGCCGTAATCAGCGCGGCCGTTCCCGAGGTGACCGCCAGGGCGTGACGGGCGCCCATCGCCTGCGCAAACGCCTTCTCCAGCGAGGCGGCGCGGTGGAGCGGCCGGGGACCGTAGTGACGGAAGAGGGACTGGCTCTCGATGACTTCCAGGACGGCGGCTTTCTCCTCCTCGCCGATCAGCAGGCCGCCCGGCCATCCGGGCAGCAACGGGGTGCGGCGCACGGGTGTGCCGCCGTCGATTGCCAGCCGATCGGTCATGGCCATTTGAATGCTCCTCCGGGAGATGTCCGCGATGCCTTCGCCAGGTAGCAGACGACTCCTGCCCTCCTCACCGCACGCGCCGAATGAGGTGCTTCGTAAAGGACCTCTGCCGTAGGGCGTGGAACCACTGAGCACTTGGATTGCTCCCCCCTGGATGAATACGGATGTCGATTGCGTTCGAGCGGGACTGATGAAGTCTGGCTCAGTCGCAGCATTGTGCGGGGCTCGACTCTCAGAGGGCAACTGTCTTGCTTTTCGCGCTGGCCGGAGCCCTTCGACTCGCTTCGCTCGCTCAGGGCGCTCGACTCGTCGGAAGGGCGGAGGCCGCGAGCGAAGTCCGCGGAGCGGACGAGTCGAGCGGGAGAGGGACAAAGGGTGAGGGGTACATACACTCAGCCGGAGACCGGTAGCTTTCAAGGGGGGATGAGTAGTGGGTAGACATCGATGGTCGACGGTCGGATCGCTGCTGTTCCTTGCGGTCATTCTGGTGGTCCCCGTAGGAGCGGCCAGTCCAGTCGGCTCGGATAAGTTCAACGTCCGGGCCCAGATCGATCTCAGCAAGCTCACGCGCGACAACTTCACCGCGATGGTCACGCCAGCGGCGAAGTCGCAGTCCGGTCTGGTCTTCTACGACTTCGCCGACACGCTGTGCGAGTTGCTGGCGAAGGAGAGCGCAGACTTCACCCAGCAGACCGGCATCGCGGTCAAGCACGTGTGTGTGGACGGCGACACGGCCACGCAGCAACTCATCGCCGAGGCGCAGGCAAACAAGCCGGCATCGGCGGACCTGTTCTTCGGTCCCAACAACAGTATGCGCACCCTGACCAAGGCCGGCGTCATCGCCAACCTGTCACTGGTCGACCTGCTCCCGAACGCCGCCGACGTGGAACCGGCGGCGGCCCGGGCCTCGCGGGGGTTCAAGCACAGCGGGACCGTCGTACCGTTCCACCGCAACCAGACGGCGCTGGCCTATAACAGCGCGCTGGTCCGCAATCCGCCCCAGACGTTTGAAGCACTGCTGGCGTTTGCCAAGGAGCACAGCGGGAAGGTCACCGTGACCGACCCCACCCACGGCGGCAGTGGGTCAGGCTTTCTGGAGAGCGCCCTGTTGAAGTTCTCCCCGCAGTGCAAAGACGACTACTACAACTTCGATCTGACCAAAGAGCAGGCAGCGGCCGCGGCACAGAAGTGCATGGAGCCGGTGCTGGCCTACTGGCGGGCCTTGAAGCCGCACGTGAAGTTCTCCAGCAGCAACGAGAACTCGATCAAAGCCCTGGCCAACAACGTGGCGCTGGTGGCGACGGTCTGGGAGGACGATCTCTACACGCTGGCGACCAAGGGGTTGGTCCCGCAAACGGCGCGGCCGGTGCTGCTGCAGACGGGCCAGGTGGGTGACGGCGACGGGCTGTTCATCGTGGCCTCCACCCAGAAACTGGAGGCGGCGTTGCTCTACGCCAACTTCCTGATGAGCGACAAGGTGCAGATCGACAAGCTAGAGCAGACCGGCAGCCGCACGGCGAGGGTCAACCTGCAGACCAAGGGCAAGATCCCAGACAAACTGGCGAAGTTCCTGCTCCTGGATGCCATGTATCACGACCGGACGCGGCCCAGGATCAACGGGCAGATTACCGATGCCGCGGCGGACCTGTTCGTCAAGGAGATCATCGCCAAGTAATCGCCGATGGCACGCCTCGAGCTGCGGGACATCACCAAGCGCTTTGGGCGTGTCGCGGCAGCGGACCGGGTGTCGGTGGAGGTCGCAGACGGGGAGTTCCTGACCCTGCTGGGACCCTCCGGGTGCGGCAAGACGACCACGCTGCGGATTATCGCCGGTCTCGTCGATCCCGACGAGGGGGAGGTGCTGCTGGACGGTGTCGCCGTGCAGCACCTCCCCGCCCACCGCCGGCAGACCGCGATGGTCTTCCAGAGTTACGCGCTGTTTCCCCACATGACCGTCTCGGAGAACATCGGGTTCGGCCTGCGGATGCGCGCGCTGTCCGCCGATCTGATCCGGCAGCGGGTGGGCGAAGCCCTGGCGCTGGTGGAACTCGAGGGGCTGAGCGACCGGTATCCCCGTCAGCTCTCCGGCGGCCAGCAGCAGCGGGTGGCGGTGGCCCGGGCAATCGTCACGCGGCCGAAGGTGCTGCTTTTCGACGAGCCCTTAAGCAACCTCGACGCGAAGCTGCGGGAGCGGCTTCGCCTGGAACTGCGCGCGCTGCAGCAGCGCCTGGGCGTCACCACAGTCTATGTGACGCACGACCAGGCGGAGGCGCTGGCGCTGTCGGACCGCGTCGCCGTGATGTTTGGAGGGAAGGTGGTCGAGATCGGGACGCCCCGGCAGGTCTATCGCACGCCCCGCGCCCGCGTGACGGCGGAGTTCCTGGGGGTGACGAACTTCCTGGACGGCCAGGTCGCGGCGGTGGCGGATGGGCACTGCATCGTGCAGACGCCGCTGGGGATGGTGGAGGCCGACGCGGGGCTCGGCGTGCGGATGGGCGAAGTGGTGACGCTGTCGTTCCGGCCTGAGGACGTGCGCATCGGGAGGTATGAAGGCACGGCCGTCACCGGCCGCGTCCTGCACGCCTCGTACCTGGGATCTGTGACCGACTACGTCGTGGAATCCGGCGGGATTACGCTCCGCGTCCACGAGGCCGGAGGCGCCGCGCGCGCGCCAGGTGAGGAGATCACCATCACCCTGCCAGCGACCGCGGCGATTGTGCGCGGAGGATAAGATGGCTCAGGCCGCCGCCGCGATCCCGCAGGTGACCCGCGCACCCGCTCGCCGGCGGCACGAATCGCTTGTCGACGTCCTGCTGCTGGCCCCGGGGCTGGGATACCTGCTGGTGTTCATGTGCGTGCCCCTCGTGCAGGTGGTCTTGCGCAGCTTTGGGCTGCTGGCCATCGGCGAGCCCTCCCAGTTCACGTTTGGTTTGTACCGCGAAGTGCTCGCCAACAAGATCGATCGCGATAGCATTGTCTTCAGCCTGTATTTTGCGCTCGGCACGACCGTGATCAGCCTGATCCTCTCGCTGATGACGAGCGCCCTCCTGCAGGTGCGCTTCCCCGGCCGGTTCATCATCAGTGTGTTGTACAAGATTCCCCTGGTCGTCCCCAGCCTGGTGGCCGCATTCCTGGTGCTGACGATCATTGACCAGGGCGGGATCATCGCGCGGGCGCTGCAGCCCTATGGCCTGGGGTGGCCCGAGCTGGTGCACGACCGCTATGGCCTGGGGATTATCCTGGTGCTGGTCTGGCACAATGTGCCGATCATGACGGTGATCCTGTCCGCCGTGATGAGCGGGATCCCGCACGACATCACCAACGCCGCGCGCAACCTCGGCGCGAGCCCCTGGCAGGTGTTCCGAAACGTGACCGTGCCGCTGTCGCTGCCCGGGATCTCGGCCGCCTCGCTGCTCGTGTTCATCGGTGTTTTTGGGGCGTTTTCGATTCCCTCGTTGCTGGGCGCTGCCTATCCCACGGCGATCGCGGTGGTGATGAGCCGTGAGGTGCTGGACCGCGCCAACTGGGGGCTGGCCTCCGCCCTGGGTACGATCGTCACGGCGCTGTCGGCGGTCCTGCTCTATGTGTATTACCGGTTGATCCGGCGCCAGGAGGCCGCGCTGCGATGAACCGGTCCTGGATCATGCGCGGCGCGCCGGGCCGCTGGATGCTGGCCCTGGGGTTCTTTACCGTTGCGTCGGTGGTGCTGATCATCCCGCTGATCGTCGGCGTGCTGTGGTCGCTGGTCGACCCGGATGCCGGCTGGTTCCCGCCGGCGATCGTGCCGCCGAGCCTCTCGCTGGCGAACTGGCGGGCGATGCTCGCGGTGCCGGAGATCGGGCAGGCGTTCGCGATGAGCTTCCTGATCGCGCCGATCGTGACCGCGCTCTGCGCGGCGCTCGCGCTGCCAACCGGCTACGCGCTGGGACGCCGGCAGCTGCGCGCCCGGCGGACCATCGAGCTGCTCGTGCTGGCGCCGATCATCCTGCCGGGCATCGTGCTGGCGACCGGGCTGGGCTCGATGTTCATCCGCCTCGGACTGTCGCACACCGTGGCCGGGGTCGTCCTGGTCCAGACCGTTGTCTTGCTGCCCTTCATGATCCGGATTGTGGCCGCGACCTTCGAGGGAGTGCCCCAGGACCTGATCGATGCCGCCCGGAACCTCGGGGCCAGCCCCTGGCCGCTGGCCCGCGACGTCCTGATCCCCCTGGTGCGGCCCGGGCTCTTCGCCGGCGGGCTGTTCACGTTTATCGGCAGCCTGGAGGAGTTCGTCTTGACCTTCATCGTCGGCATGCCGTACGTGCAGACCTTGCCCGTCCTGCTGTGGGCGTATTTGGGGGGCCGGTCGTCGATCTTCACCTACGCCGCAGTGGTGACGATGGTCCTGCTGGTGCCGACCATCATCCTGATGTTCGTCGCCGAGCGGACATTGAAACAAGAGTACCTGGCTGCGGGGTTCGGGAAAGTCTGATGGAGTTGCTCGCCAGGCGCGCCGGCCGGCCGCTGATCTCGGCCCATCGCGGGTTCGCGGCTGTGGCGCCAGAGAACACGCTGGCGGCGCTGGAGCTTGCCTGGCGCGCCGGTGCCACCGTGGCCGAGATCGACGTCCAGCTGACCCGCGACGGCCATGTCGTCCTGATGCACGACCGCTCGGTCGCGCGGACGACGAACGGATCCGGGTTCGTGGCGGACCTGACACGTGCGGAACTCCAGGCCCTCGATGCCGGCGCCTGGTTCGACCGGAAGTTCGCCGGTGAGCGCGTGCCGACGCTGGCCGACGTCCTGGAGTGGAGCGGCGGCCGCCTGGGGTTTCTGCTTGAACTTAAGAACTACCCGCGCCGGGAGTTGCCGCTGGTCGAGCGGACCATCGCCGAGATCGAGGCGCACCGCGCTCAGGACTACGTCGTGCTGGCCGGCTTCGACCATGTCACGCTTGCTGAGATTCACCGCCTCCGCCCCGTGTGGCCCCTGGAGATGATCGTCATCGCGCGCCTGGCCGATCCGGTCCACGCGGCGCGTGCCGCTGGCGCCACCCTGATCTCACTGGAGCCGGAATTCTGCCTGGAGCCCGACGTGCGCGCGATGCATGCCGCCGGGCTCTCGGTGCTCACCACGCTACTGGATCTCCAGCACGCCCAGGAACTGCTGCGCATCGGGGTGGACGTGTTCGAATCGGAAGATGTGGCCATGGTGGCGTCGGCGCTTGGCGTCGCGCCTCGAGTCTAGCGTGAGCGCGGGCTCAGCGCGGTGCGCAGGGCCGCGACCGACTCCCGCACGTCGCGATCCAGCCCCGCCGTTCCCTCCGGCGGGACAATCTCCAGGACCACGGCCCCGGTGTACCCGATGTCGAGCAGCGCTGCGGCGATGGGCGGGAGATCGAGATGCCCCCGGCCCAACCCGCGCCGGTTGGAATCGGCGACGTGCACGTGCCACAGTCGTGAGCCCGCGGCGTGAATGGCCGCCGCGATGTCGGGTTCTTCGATGTTGGCGTGAAAGAGATCCAGCGTCATGCCCACCAGCGGCGAGCCCACGTCACGCAGGTAGATGAGCGCCGACGGGGTGTTCGTCACCAGATAGGCCTCATACCGGTTGAGCGGCTCGATGGCGATGCGCACGCCCAGACGTTCCGCCTCGCGGGCGGCCGTGCGCATCCCCGCCACCGACCACTGCCACTCCTGCTCCCGGCTGCTGAGCGGGGCCAGCCGCGATTCCCCCGACGGCAACATCTGTACGACCGGCGCACCGACGGCTGCGGCGAACTGCAGGCAATCCACCACGTAGGCCACGGCTTCAGCCCGGATCGATGGGTCGGGATGGGCCAGGTCGCGCCGCGTCTCTGGGACTTTGCAGGAGGCGGTCAACGCCAGAGGAGCGAGACCGGTACGTGCAAGCAGGCGGCGCACCGCATCCGGTGTCCACATGCCCGGCTCGCCCAGGAGTTCCACGCCGTCGCAGCCGGACGCCGCGATGCGCCCGAGCGCGTCCTCCAGTGGAGCCCCATAGATCCAGGTGCACGCGCCGAGGGGCCGCACGCCGGGCTCACGACCCCTTCGGATCGATGAGCACGACCGCCAGGCCCACGATGTTCATGTCTGCCCTGGCGGGACGGACCCGCTCAATCTGCAGCGCGTGCGTTTCCTTCATGAGCGCGATGCCGCCCACCGGCCGTCCGTCGGACCGGCTCACCGGCTGCCCCCGGATCGTGCCGTCGAGCAGGAGTTCCAGACCCAGCGGTTCGTGGACACCGGCAAAGAGATCGTCCGCTCCCGCGTATGCCCCCGTCCGGCCGCAATAGGGGCAGTCGTCGATGTACGGGTGCAGGGGGTGTTCGTCGGCGACCTCGTAGTGCACGCTCCCGGCGAATCGCTGATAGCGGCCCATCGGTCCCCGGGCACCCTGCAGCGCGACCTGCTGCATCCTGGTCTGGCGCAGGGCGACGTAGTAGTAGCGGATGTGCAGGTCGTGGGCGTGGTGTTGAGCCGGGTCGGCGCCGCCCGTCCACGGCTGCAGGCCGCCCAGCCGCGCCTGGGAGTCCGAGGCTTCCGGCGGCTTCCAGTGGCCGAAGTCGTTGGTGATCCCGCAGTGGTCGCGCAGCCATCCGGTCACCAGTGACACCGCTGCGTCCTGGGAGGCGGCGACGCGCTCGTGGACATAAAACCAGACATTTGGATAACTGGGCGGTTCGAACACCGATCTGGCCGGCAGATCAAATCGCGCCGCGGCTTCGCTCATGCCAGTGCCGTACCAACTTGATTTCCGCATCTGCTTTTCTCAGTGTCCATGGAATCGCTCGGTAGCCACGCTTAACTATCAAGTTGGTACGGCACCAGGCGCACCGGCGCGCCATCACCGGCGGCGCTGCGGTAACAGGCGTCGACGAACTCCACCGCGCGGAATGCGTCTTCCGCTGTCGGTCCGCCGGCCTGGTTGCGCGCCACTGACTCGGTGAAGACGCGGGTTTCTTGAGCGTACCCGAGCCGTTCCGGAACCGGGAACGCGGCGAAGTCCCGGGTCACGGCTGGTTGATCCCGTGCCGGCGTGTAGGTCAGTCGCTCGAAGCCCTCGGTGACGAGTGCCGCATGATCCCCGAACAACTCGAGGCGCTCCAGGGGGCCCGTCCAGGTGGCGTGCCCGCACGTCGTAAACGCGACCAGCGCGCCGCTGTGGAAGCGGAGCAGCATGACCGCGTCATCCTGGTCTGGATAACAGGACGACCGGGTCAGGCAGCGGACTTCCTGCACCGGCCCCAGCAGCCAGCGCACCAGGTCCAGCAGGTGGATCGCAGTGTCGTACAAGAATCCGCCCGAAATCTTGGGATCGCTGAACCACACCGGCGTGCGCATGTCGCCGTCATTCATCTTCATGGTCCCCGAGAACACCCCCACCCCGCCGGCCAGAATCTCGCGCAGGCCCGTGTAGACTGGAGCGAACCGCCGGTTGAAGCCCAGCTGGTAGATGCGGCGTGTGCGCTCCACGGCGCGCAGGACGGCCCGCGCGTCTTGGACGGTCGTGGCCATCGGCTTCTCGCAGAAGACGTGCACGCCGCGTTCCAGCGCGGCGATGGCGGCGGCGGCGTGGTGGATGTTGGGGACAACAATCACTACCGCGTCAGGACGGAGCGCTAGCAGCGAGTCGAGGTCCGGGCATGGCGTCGCTCCGACCGCGGCGGCGGCCGATCGCGCCCGCCGCTCATCGGCGTCAGCGACTCCGGCGATCGTAGTATCCGGAAGCACCGAGAAGTGCCGCACGTGCGCCGCTCCCATCTGTCCTGCCCCGTACACTGCGATCCGCATTCTCGCCTCCTCGATGTGCAGTAGTGAACCCTTCGACGCGAGCTCACGCCCGACATGTCGAGCCCCGGCAGCCGCGACGGGCCCAGCCGGCGTGGGCGAGGACAGGAGAGAGCTCCGGGAGGACGAAGTAACAGGTACCCCCTGATGTCCTGGTACGAGGAGGCATAACGATGTTGATGCGCGCAGTTATTGCCGCGACTCTGGCAGCGGCCCTGGTTGGGTTGGTGGCCGGCAGTCCGGTCACGTCCGCGGCCGTACGGAATGCGGGTGTGACCTTTACCAATGTTGTCGCCAGCACGCCATTCACCGGCGGCGGTTATCCGGTTCCGCCGGGTTCCCGCGTGCCGGTCGCCGGCACCTGCGGCGCGGGGCCATTCAACGCCAACCAGTCGGAGTCGTGGATCGCCGTCAAGCCCGGAACCGAGGATCTGGTGGGCAGCTCGAAGTTCTTCTTCGATAAATACAGCACGTTTTACATGTTCTACCTGGGATCGTACCGGATCCTGAACGGCGCCCCGCTTGACGACAATCAAGTTCAGGGGTACGACTGCGTCTCCACCGGCACGCAGGAGATGCCGCCGAGCTGGACCGACACCACCGATCCCAACGCCGACTTCGACACGCAGGGCCGTGTCTACCAGACGATGCTGCCGTTCAACTCCTTTTTTGACGCCACGAAGCTCCACCCAGATGGCGAGATCGATGTGTCGTATAGCGACGACAATGGACGGCATTGGGTGAAGGGCAACGGCGGCGTGGCGCTCGAGCCGACGAACAATGCCTCGGCCAAGCAGGCCGGTCATGTCGAAGACAAGCAGTGGATCGCCGTGAACCACATCCCCGGCCACCCCTATCAGGATCACGTCTACGCGGCGTGGGCAGTTTTCAATGGAAGCTCAGCCGGCCAGGGGATCAAAGTTCGCCTCGCGGTCTCGAGGGACCGCGGCCAGACCTTTGACAAGGCTGTGACGATCAGCCCACCCTCCCAGGTCGGCCCGGCCGACACCTTCGTCTACCCGTCGATTGACGCCGCCGGCGCCCTCTACGTGGCGTTCGTCTCCTTCCCGCCCCAGGGGTCCGCCTCGACGATCTATGTTGCCCGCTCGGCCGACGATGGGGTGTCCTTCTCGCCGTTTGTGCCCGTCACAATCGTCAACATCATCACCACGGCGACCGGAGGCCTCCCGAACACGAGGTTCCGCGACGGGATCGCCGAGAGTTTCGTGGCCAGCCCGACCTATCCGGGGCATCTCTACCTCACCTATGAGGACTGGGACGGCACGCAGATGGATGTGAAGTTTACGCAGTCGACCGACGGGGGCCTGACGTGGTTGACGCCGGTCGTGGTCAACGACAATGCGGACACGGCCACTCTCCCCACGGACCAGTTCCAGCCGACCGTGGCGGCCGGGCCCGCGGGGGCGGTCGCGGTCGCCTTCTACGATCGCCGTAAGGCCTGCCCGAGCGACGCGAGTGTGCTGGCGGCGGACGTGGGACGCACGAACTTCTGCATCGACGTCTCGCTGCAGGCGTACAAAGACACCGGT
>Ga0209806_1000102_pt1 | contig 49792 bp, 37 predicted proteins | sample GraSoiAngelo_152_FD_186166 | JGI IMG/M metagenome (GOLD analysis project Ga0209806, IMG submission 186166) | Grasslands soil microbial communities from the Angelo Coastal Reserve, California, USA - 14_1009_12_30cm (SPAdes) (version 2) | ecosystem: Environmental > Terrestrial > Soil > Grasslands ... | reverse complement strand
GTCCCGTTCACCCGGATTCGCTACAAACCACTCACCACTCTGTAGTCCGGAGAGGACTTGCACCTCGGACCCGGAGAACTTGCCCAAAGTGACATAGCGAAGGCTGGCAATCTTGTTTTGGTCCAGAACGAAAACACCCTGCAATTGACCGCGTTCAATCACTGCCGAGCGGGGAATCAGCAATGCCTCCAGCGTGCCACGAGAAAACTCGGCCCGCCCAAACAGCCCCGAACGCAGCCGTGTGTCTGGGGGCAACTCGATCTTCACCAGGAACGCGCGACTCGCCGGGTCCGCGGCCGGAACGATCTGCACTACCTTGCCCTTCAGTTCTGCGTTGCCCAAAGCTTCAATCGCAACCAAAACGTGCCCTCCTGGTCGTGCGCACGACAGGTCACTCTCGTTGACAGCGACTTCCAGTCGATAGCGACCCATATCCTCAACAGTGAAGATCGGCATGCCGGGTGACGCTAACGTCCCAGAATCAACGCTCTTATGCGTCACAACACCGTTGAACGGAGCTCGAATCCGCGTATAGCCAAGTGAGGTTGTAGCCTGGTTCAATACTGCCCGCGCCTGAGCCTGGCCTGCTTGTGCAATGTCGCGACGCGCGAGAGTAGCTTGGTGACGGGCGTGCACTTCGTCGAATTCCTGCTGACTCACCACCTTCTGTTCGTAAAGGTATCGGCAACGCTTCAACGTTGCTTCCGCGAGGGCCAGATCGGAATCCGCTGCGACGAGTTGCTGCCGGGCAGCAAGCTCGGCTGCGGCGGCCCGGTCTACCGCGGCTCGAGACTGGGAGTCGTCGATGACAGCGAGCACTTGACCCCGATAGACCCGATCTCCTTCATGAACCCGGATTTCGACGATGTTCCCCATGATCTGACTCGCGAGATCGCTGGTCTGCGCAGCGCGCACCGTGCCTACCGTCTCCAGCACATCCGGAATGTATGCTTGTTTCACCCGGAGCACAGCAGCATTGCGCTCGGTTTCTTTGGATGGCACTTCCGCTTGCTGCTCAGTTGAGCAACCGCTGCCGCCGAGCACGGCGGCTACTATCAAACAGCCGAGTCTTAGTCCGAGAGTATTAGCATTCATGGCATCACCGAAAGCAATTGCGGATTCAGGTTCTGCTGGCCAACTCGAGCGCGATCAGCACTCTCTAGCGCACGTGAAAGACGCAGAGTGCGGCTTCTTCCGACTGCAACACCGTGGGTCAGGCTCGGATCGCAATCACCTCCAGATACTCCGCTGCAACTACAGTGAGTTCATCCCCTCCTCGATTGTGTTCAGACCACAACCCTTCGAGTTCGTCGCGCAACCTTTTCGCCGAATTTTCATCCAGCGAAGCGAACGCCCGATTTGTCGGCCCATAATACTGACGGAAAAATTCGACCACTTCAGCCGCCGGGAAGGGATAGGTGAAGTTATAGTGACGCCGTGTCATCTTAAGGTCCGAAACCCCGGGGCCGAGCCTCTCGCGCACCACAGACTCATCACCCCATAACACCGGAGCCGGCATGCCGGACGGAGCGATGAACTTGGCGAAGGTTTTGAACATTTGCCCCACGAACCCTTCGCGCGTCCAATTTCCCATGGCGATCGCGCCTCCGGGACTGCACACCCGCAGCAGCTCGCGAGCCACGAGTTCCGGCCGTGGGGCGAACATGGCGCCGACCAGGCTGGTTACGACGTCGAAGCTGGCATCCTCAAATGGGAGCGCTTCGGCATCGCCTTCCATAAAACGAGCGTTGAGGCCCTCCGCCTTGGCACGCGCCTGCGCGCGTTGTATTAGGTTTGGCGCGATGTCCACCCCCGTAGCTTTCACTCCATCCCGCGCCGCCCATAGCGCAACCTGACCCGAGCCGCAGGCCACATCGAGCAGCTGGCATCCTGCGGGAATGTCGAGTTGTTCGTAGAAAATGCGTGCTCCTTGTTCCATATAACGCGAGAATCGGTCGTAGTCCCCAGCCATCCAGGTTTCTTTGAGGCGTGTCTTCAGACCATTTATTTCCAGTGCAGTCGTAGTTGAGCTCATGTTTCCTCCGGTGTCTTTAGGTATTTACTTCTTGCCTGCGGTAAGGGCGATTGCTGCCGTGCGTCGCGGCGTCAAAACTGCAAGGACGGCCGCCACAACCAAGAGGGCTGGGACGTCACCCCAAAGGTGTCCTATTTGTTCAGGGTTCGCCAAAGCCTGCGCTGCCATAATGCCGGCGTGCACTACTGTGGACCACACCGTGAACCAGATAAGGCTCAAGTGTGCGAGCGGATTGCGGCTCGCAATCAACAGAAACACGCCCAGCGTTGCGTAAACCCCTAGAATCATCTGCAGGTAATGTGGCAACTGATGCGACTGTCCGGTGTGCCAGGACCAGCCGGACGGCCAAACGATGATCAATGCGTAAATCCCGGCGATGAAGGTCAAACCCACCAGCCGTAACGCGATACGCAAGTACCTGGTGCGATCGGGTTCGGCCACGTTTGTTACCGTTGAGGTCGGGGCGTAGAACTGCGGCTTTCGGGCTAAGGCTTCCCCGATTGGTTTCCCTTGAATGACTGACATACTTCATCCTCCACTATGTTCGAATTTTGAATCGACCAGCGATCCTCTGCTTCGGCTGATTCGACGTTGCTACTATGCCGCAGGATTCCTGCGGGGCTTGTCCGCGCGTCCGGCTTTCTTGCCCACGACGCAACTGCCGTATGATGGCTTGCTCTAGAGTCCGGAAAGGTTTGCCGGCGTTCTGCGGGAGACTGATATGGATGTGCTGTCCGAAGTCCTGAAAGTGGTGAAGCTTCAGGGAGCGATGTTCTACAACGGGGAGTTTTCCGCCCCGTGGAGTTTTCGCTCACCGCCATCGTGCAACGTCGCGCCCTTCGTGGCTGCAGGCGCGGAGCACGTGATTATCTATCACTTGCTCACGGAGGGGCACGCTTCTGCCCGTCTGGAAGATGGCGAGCGCATAGGTCTCGATGCGGGGGACATTGTGATCTTTCCCCATGGCGACGCACACATCCTCGAAAACGGCCCTGCGGCGGAGGCTGTGGACATGGTGAAGGAGCTAGCTCGAATTTTCTCCCAGGGGTTGAAGCTATCGCGCCAGGGTGGTGGAGGGGAAACTACGAAATTCGTGTGTGGCTTCATGGCCTGCGAGCCGCGACTAAGCCAAGTTTTTCTTAGCGGCCTGCCGCCGGTGTTCAAAGTCAGCATTCGTAATGATGCGTCGGGCAGATGGTTGGAAAACTCGATCCGCTTTTCTGTGAACGAGGCCGACGCCTCTCGCGCCGGTGGAGAAGCGGTCTTGGCCAAATTGTCGGAGGTTTTGTTGAAACACTGCGCACCTACATTGCCCACCTTCCAGCCGAGCAAACCGGTTGGCTGGCTGGTGCCCGCGATTCGGAGGTCGGAAAGACGTTGGCGCTAATGCACCGGAATCCTGCGCAGCCGTGGACCATTGCTTCCCTGGCCAAAGAAGCTGGAGTGTCACGCTCAGTGCTAGCTGAGCGCTTCCGTCATTACCTCAACGAGCCTCCAATGGCCTACCTCACGCGCTGGCGACTTCAGTTGGGAGCACAGATGCTTGGCTCGACCAGTTATTCGGTGGCGCAGATCGCATCCGAAGTGGGTTACGAATCTGAAGCTGCTTTCAACCGGGCATTCAAACGCGAGTTTGAAACACCTCCTGCGCGTTTCCGCACTCAATCGAGATCGGCTCATGCGACCGGGTCTCAAGTGAGGCCCGTCAGACACTAGTTCGCTGAGGCAACGAGTTCAAATGGCAACTGGAGACCAATGCAACGTGCATCGATTTGCCCCTTGTGAGCGCATGCAATGTAAGCTCAATTGTGCAGTGCAAATTGCTTGGGAGCGATCACGCGGCGCGGCGGCCTCTCGTTTCGACAGAGTTCAGGCGGATGATTCAATCAGGGCGCGGAACCGTGGATCATTTCGCACCGAGCACAAGTCAGGATCATTTTTGATCCATTCACTGTGTCCATAGCCGTTCTCGAGAGCCTTTTGTAAACAAGTAATGGCTTGGTCGCTGTCATTAAGTAGTGAGAAGACACAGCCGACGTTGTAGAGAATCAGGGCTTCATCAGGTTCCAAGGATAACCTGACCGATGAGTAATTGTGAACCTGATCACAGACATGGTGACGTGCTTTTCAGATAATCCAGCCCCATCTGGCGGGATAGCTATCTCGTGAGACACACGCGAATTATCGTCACCCACTACGGCGGCCCTGATGTTCTGCAGGTGATTGAAGAGGCGTGCCCCGAGCCGAAGAGTGGTGAAGTGCGGGTGAGAGTGCTGGCCGCGGGCGTGAGCTTGCCTGACGTACTGGCGCGCGAGGGCGTCCATCCGGAGACTCCACGCGTGCCCTATACGCCCGGTTGGGACCTGGTCGGCATTGTGGATCAGATCGGCGAAAGCGTCTCCGGTTTCGAACCCGGCCAAACGGTTGCGGCCATGCCGATTAGCGGCTGTTACGCACAATACGTTTGCTTGCCGCAACACAAGTTCATTCCAGTACCCGCAGGTTTGGACCCTGCAGAAGCCGTCGCGGTCGTCTTGAATTACATCACCGCACACCAGATGCTGGATCGTTCGGCGAAGGTAAAGCCGGGGCAGCGTGTGCTGATTCACGGCGCCTCAGGCGGTGTCGGCACCCCGTTCCTGCAACTGGGGCGGCTCGCCGACGTGGAAATGTACGGAACGTGTTCGGCGCAGGCGGCGGAGGTGGTTAAGGAACTTGGCGCTACGCCCATCGACTATCGCAATTCTGACTTCGTGCAGGAAATCCACCGCCTCACCGGTGACGGTGTGGACGCTGTCTTCGACGGCATCGGTGGGGACAATCTATGGCGCTCGCGCGAAGCGCTCCGCGAAGGCGGCCGCGTGGTGGTCTACGGATTCCAGGCCAAGCTGCACGGAGGAAGGATGGCTTCGGACGCGCCGAGCGGGCGGCACCCGATTCGCGAATCCGCGATCTTGGGTTGGTACATCCTGCGGAACTGGTTTCGGGCGGGCCGCAAGAGCATGGTGCCTTACAGTATCTAGTGGCTGATGCGGCTGAAACCCGCGTGGTTCCGCCACGACCTGCTCACACTGTTCGACCTACTGCAGCAGAAGAAGATCAAGCCGCTGATCGCAGAACGATTGCCTCTCTGCCAAGCGCGGCACGCACACGAATTACTGGGGAGCGGAGGCGTGATCGGTAAGATCGTGCTGATACCGAACGGGTAGCAGAAGCGTTTGAGCCTGCCTACTGCTCTTGCTTTGCCTTAGAGGGCTTTTTCGTGCTCCTTCTTCTGCCCCACAAGTGGGCTGCCCTGAGGGGTGGCATTCTCTCCATGGACGCTATCGCTGGAGTTCACGCGGAATGAAACCCTGCGAGTGCCTGAAGAAGCTTCATCACGTCACCTGCATCGTTGTAAGGAGCAAGGGATACTCGGATCCGTCCGCCGCGCGCCGAACATATAATCCTCTGGTCGCGGAGTTTCTCCACGGTTTCCCGTGCGCTCTGTCGGCTGTGTGCGAGCGAGATGATGTGAGGTGATGCGGCCACAGCATGAACGTCATGAAACGGTTCCCAGCCATATTCGCGGGCACCATCAACCAGCAGCGTGGCCAATTGACGTGCATGCTCTTCAATTCGGTTCTCCCCGAGGGACAACAGCTGTTCGATAGAAACTGTAAGACCCGTTATCGAGACATAGGACATGGTGGACTGCGTGAAGCGTCGAGCATCGGACGCGAAGGAAACTGATTTAGCGTCGAAGTCAAAAGGATCCGAGGCGCCCATCCAGCCTGGCAAAATGGGATGTTGTTTCAGTAAAGACTCAGACACGGCTGCCAAAGCGACGCCGCCGTGTCCGCCCAGCCACTTGTAACCACTGGTAACCACCGCATCAGCTGCGAGCGTCGACGCATCTACCAGCATTGCACCGGCCGCTTGGGTCGCGTCAACGATCAGGAATGCGCCCACCTTCTGAGCACTTCTGACCAGGCGACGAACGTCCACGAGGGTGCCGGTAGAGTATTGCACGCTGCTAACAGCTATGACACCGGTAGTTTCGTCTATGGCGTCAATGATCGCGTCTGTCAGATCACGATTAGGAAGGTCATCGACAAAGCGAACACGGATTTTCTCAAAATAGGACTGGCGAACCCAGGGGCGAGTAATTGCGGGAAAGTCGGAGGATACTGTGAGAATTGTGGCGTTGGGTTTGAGACGAAATAGCAAAGGAAATTGTCCCAGCAGTTCGCTTGCACCCGCAAGAATGGCGATGCGTGCTGGATCGTTATGAAACAATCTGCCGGCAACTCCCCTAAGGGCATGCCCGTAGTTGATCTCCTCGCTGTCCGACATATAGAGATTGCCGTGCCTCGCCACATTCTCAAGGAAGCTGTGCATCGCAGCGACTGCTGGCTGGCCGATCAGTCCCAACGATGCTTGATTCAGATACACACTGTCGCGGAGGCATGGATAGTAAGAACGATCCAATAGAGATGAGGTCATTGTCGAATGTAGCTTCCTCCAAATAGCGAGCAAATCTCAACTTGCGGATCACCCACAACCCTGCGAGAACACCCAGTTCGGAGACGCCACCTCCGTCAGCCAGAGAGATGTTGACGATCGATGAAAATCAAGCTTGTGTTCAATCGCCGAGGTGCACGGAGCTGTCAAGTGCGCATGAGCTGGTTCAATTCCGACGTTGTCACGCACCGGTCCAGAAAAGCGAACTGGCCTGTGTCGCGCACGTGGCGTGCGGCATCCAAGAAACCGGTCATTGCCGCGCGATAGAGCGAGGTTGCAAGACTGATGCGCCTGACACCGACCGCGCCGAGTTCATCGACCGAAAATGATTTCCCTTTTATCCCCGCCATGAAATTGAATGGTTTCGACAGCGCTCCACAGACTGCGCGCACGGCGTCAAGATCAGGGAGGCCGGGAGCGAACAGCACATCCGCTCCAACTTCTTCGAAGGCTTTAAGGCGGCCAATGGTTTCACCCAGGTCTGGATTAGCGTAGGCGAAATTGTGCGCTCGCGCGGTCAGCGTGAATGGGAAAGGGAGGGCACGGGCAGCCTCTGCGGCCGCAGCAATGCGTTCGACCGCCAAGCCGAGATCATAAAGTGGCCGATCGGGGTTGCCAGTCGCATCCTCGATCGTGCATCCAACGAGCCCCACGTTGGCCGCACGCTGGATCGTCTCAACCACGACTTCCGGTGAATCGCCAAATCCCTTTTCCAAATCTGCTGAGACGGGCAAATCCGTGTCCTCGACAATCATGCGTGCGTGCGCCAGCGCCTCATCGCGCGTCAGTTCGTGATCTTTACGACCCAGAGCACAGGCCGATGCCGCGCTCGATGTAGCCAAGGCTCTGAATCCAAGCCCGGCAAGGATCTGGGCAGAACCAATATCCCACGGATTCGGTATCACGAAAGCGCGGGGCCGTTGTGAAGCGCACGAAAACGCATTGCTTTTTCGTTCTGGGTCACGCTCATGAGGAGTCCCACGTCAGATTGCTCCGATTGTATGTCTGCCGCACGAGGATACGGTGAAAAGTCCCAAAGGTGCTAGTCCCCGCCATCCTTGACTGTGACTGGGTCACGGCAATTCGGAAGTAGGTGGAGCGAACCCCAAAGATGAGACAGTAAGCAATGACGCACTTTGCAGGAAAGGAACTGCGAGTGGCAGGGCGACGATATACGAAGGAGTTTCGTGAGTTTGCAGTGGAGCGACTGCGAGGCTGCGAAAACATCGTGGCACTGGCGAGAGAGTTGCAGGTTTCGCGCCGGCAACTTTACCGGTGGCGTGACGAACTGGATCCCGCGATACCCGGGATGGAAGCACCCGGGCAAGAGGCACGCGCCTCCACGCTGCGCAAAGAGGCGAACCATTTGAAGCGGGTCTTGGCGGAAAAGACCCTGGAGGTGGATTTTTTCAGAAGTGCCTTGCAAAAAGTCGAGGCTCGACGCCAGCAGAGCAGCAGGACTGGCGAGAAGGCATCTACGAGCAAATCCGGGAGATGATGCCGTTGCAAGGCGGCTTGAGCATCGAGCGTATGTGCGAACTCGCGCGGGTGAGTCGGGCGGGCTTCTATCGCTGGTTACAGGAACCGGAGTCCGTGGAAGAGGAAATGGAAGTGCGGTCGGTAATTCAGCAGATCGCGATCGAACATCGGCGGCACTATGGATATCGACGGATCTCTGCGGAACTGCGCCGCCGCGGAGTGGTGGTGAACCACAAACGTGTAGCGCGGATCATGCGGGAGGATAACCTGTTAGCCGTGCAGCCGCGAGAGTTTGTAGTGACGACGCAGTCGGACCACAAGCTGGAAGTCTATCTGAACCTGGCCCGGCGCCTGAAGTTAACCGGGATGGATCAACTGTGGGTGGCTGACATCACCTACATTCGATTGAAAACCGAATTCGTCTACTTGGCGGTGATCCTTGACGGATTTTCTCGCAAGGTCGTGGGTTGGTCGCTGGAGCAGACCTTGGCCAGTCGTCTCGCGCTGGCCGCATTGGAACAAGCCATCGCCGCGCGAAAGCCTGCACCCGGTCTGGTCCATCATTCCGATCGCGGCGTGCAATATGCCAGCGAAGACTATGGCGCCGTTCTCGAAAGGCATGGAATGATTCCGAGCATGAGCCGCCCGGCGAATCCTTACGACAACGCCAGCTGCGAAAGTTTTCTGAAGACTTTGAAGCGGGAAGAAATCTACGCCAACCAGTATCGCGATCTCGATCACTTGCGCGCTAACATCGAGGAATTTATCGACCGGTACTACAATCAACAGCGATTGCATTCTGCGCTGGGCTACCGTTCTCCGGAAGAATTTGAACGGCACGCGAACCATGCCGATCCCAGGACACAGTTGTGCAGTCCGAGCCTGGAATTTTTCCCAGGAAGCGAAGAGAAGACTTCTACGAGGATGCTGGAGCAGGGGATTCAGGACCGTCCCCTGCTCCAGACCTCATCCCCGGCTAGCAATGAACGACCGAAACCCAATTCAATGGCACGTGTGTCATTCAAAACTGTCTCACGTTGTGGGTTCACCCCATGGGTTCACCCCATAACAACTGCAGAGAAGGTGTGCCGCAGAATGTGCCGTACGCTTCGAGCCGATGTGCGCCAATGTGGGCTTTTTCGCTACTTCGACAAAGTGCTTCCGTGCGGGCTAGGTTGTGGGTAAGTGATTGATTTCACATAGTGATGGTCGCTGGTGAACCTGCTGAGGTGCGACAACTCTTAATCAGTAGGCTATTCAGTCCTAAAGGCTTCCCACATGGACCGCACAGACAATTCTCTTGATTAGTGTTCGCCCCGAAATGTCCCTCAAACGCAGCTTGCACCACATCAATGTCGGGCTTCCGAGTGAAATGTAAGCTTAGGCTAGTTTTCGTACATTCCAGAGCCGATCCAAGCCTTTTACCCTCAACGAAACAGCCCCGGATCGCGCCATTCCAGCGCGAAAATGTACGAATACTGACGTATCCCCGTAAGTTATTGATAATAGGTCTACAAAAGTAATTGCCATGGTATATACTTAAGTATATTCTGTGGTAATCACAATGATTCGCGCGGTCAAAATCGATGCCAGCGAATGCACTTGCGAACGGTGCGGAAATACTTGGATTCCTCGGCCTGTGCAGGATGACAACAAATGGACCACACCAATACCCATTGCGTGTGCGGCCTGTAAATCACCTTATTGGAACCGCCCCCGGAAAGAGAAGAGTAGTCGTGGCAAATAATGGGTTTGTTTTTCTGAGTGAAGACGAGTTGCTATCTGTTTTAGGGACGGCCAAATTGAAAGCGATCCGCGATTGGGCCATGATCCTGACGACATACAGTCACGGTCTGAGGGCCGCGGAAACATGCGGATTGAAGATCTCCGACCTGGATCTGAGAGGCGGTGTGCTGTCCATTCACCGGCTTAAGGGAAGCCTGTTCACTATTCAGGAACTAGAGAGGCATCGAGGAATACCGCTCCTGGACGAAGTTAGAGCCCTAAGAGCGTGGCTTGCAGTGCGGCCCACGGATTGTGGGGATGCTCTGTTTACCTCGCAGAAGGGTGGCCATCTCACCAGCACTCAGTTCTATCGGGTATTCCGGCAGATAGCTCGCGACGCAGGCTTGCCAGACCATATGCGCCATCCGCACGTGCTTAAGCATACTCTGGCCACGCACCTGGTTCGTCGGGACGTTAATCTCGCGAAAGTCCAGCGGGCCCTGGGGCACCGGTCCATTAATTCGACCATGGTCTACGTGGGCGTGTCCGATAAGGAAGCTGATAGCGCTCGTCACAACGCCTTGATGAATGCCTTTTGAACCCGGTTGCTAATCCGCCGCCTTCGACAATCATGTGGATGCCGGGGAGCTCGAGTCATTCGCGAAGAGGTGTTGGCATTCGGATTTCGGTCGGAAACGGGCACCAAGCGGATGGCATTCCTCTTGTTCCGACTGACGGCCGATCAGTCGTCCGATTCGAGGAGCCAGCATTAGATCTGGTATTACGGATCTGCTGTGCGCCAAATATGTGCTGGATTGAGGAGTCATCGAGCCTGGTTGTTTAAAAGCTTAGCGCGAAAATAAGCTTGCTCACTTAGCTCAGGCGCTGTTGCAAGGAACCAATTCGCGAAACAGTCTGATCGTGTCCCCCATCCGAGGGCTGGCACACGTCACATATTAGACCCTCATATCCAGTGACCGATACTGAATCGTCTTCGGTCGTGCACATAATGGGTTTCCCAACTTGCAAGCGACGGACTAACCGCGCGAAATCCGCCTCCGGGACGCTGTACATGCCGCCGCGAGCTCCAACGAATCCACAATTCCATGCCGCAAGTCCCTGTCCGAAAGCCAATGCTCCGAGCACCTGGTCAAACGTGCACTCTTTGAGTGCTCCCAACCCATCCCGGCAAAGGCTGTTAATCAAGCCACCGGAAAGCCAATCGCCACAACCTGCCGTGTCCTTGACACGCAACGGTTGTATGGCCTCCAAGTTCCTCCATCGTTTCTGGCTGCTATCGAGTGTCGTTCTGAAACGCAGACCGCCTCTTCCCAACGTTCGGACTTCTAACAACATTTGAGGACGCCAATCGAGTTCTCCGAAATCAAATAATCGGTCTTGCGAATATTTGACAATGTGCGCTAACTGCATCAATTCGTCAAAAAGTCTCTTCTGTGATACCGCTGACGGTTCAAAATAGATGATCGCTCCGCGTTTGGTTGCCGCCTCGGCCAAAGAAATGGAGCTCCGTGAGACTCGATCAATGAACACAATTTTGGGCCGCCGCTCGCGCTGCGAAGTCATTTCTAGAATCGAGTCAGTCCTGACAGCCTGAAAACTTGGCAGACGCTTGCCACAATTCGGGCAGCTGAACGAAAACGAGTGAAAAGGGATTCCGTTTGCATCCTTTCGTATTCGTTGAACGATGATGGGCACTCTTGCCGTCGGGCGAAGTTGCAATCGACTTGTGTCCACGTTCCATCGTTGCAGATCGCCCATCACCAGATTGGAGACACCGCCGCTTGCTAGTCGAGCAACGGGAACTGCATTCCAACCCAAACGACTGAGAATGGCCATAACATTTCCGCACGTCCCGCCCGCTGACAGCCGAGGTTTCGGATCGCCTCCATCTAGAATGAGATCCAAAGCAATCAAACCGATGCCCCATGCTGTAGGCTTACTGTGCGTCTTTATTCGCGTCTTGGCTTCCATAGGCTTCTCCATCTAACCATAAATGAACTAGTGGCGTCGCGTCTTGTGTGCGCTTATCCAACGCCTCGAAATTAACCCTGTACGCTACCGCCTCTACGTACACCACAGGGAAGTCGCGTTCTAAAGCCGCTAGCAAAGCGCCCATAGAAAGCAGCTTGCTTCCAACGGGCGACAGCACAATTTGCGAGCCAATGCGTTCAAAGATCGTCTTTCTTGCGTCGTCGATTCTCAAAATCGCTCGATAGAGGTCTAACGGGCTTCTTTCATGGGCGTACACGATATTCCTTGGATCCACTTTCCAACCACTCTCCATTTCCACAGAATATGACTCAATCAAACGATCTGGGAGTCGCGGGTCTGACCCCGGAAAAGGAAGGATGGGACAAACGTCGTGTGGCTGAATCATTTTGTAAATCATATCGAGCGCAGCGTTCTGCCCGCGAACGAGCTGCGGCAGCCAAAGTCTCGCGGGTTTCAGATCAGATACTGATCCCAGGCTGCCCCGGAATCCATGAATGCTGCTGGCCTGCTCCCACACGACAGGACAAATCTCTTCGTCTGCTGCGGGATCGTCCATCATAAACGCGTGAATATTTTTCCCTTGAGCGTTTCCCAGAAGATATTTGACAATCGGAAACGTTACGCCTCGCGATAGAGCACTGGTGTCCACAATGATGTCCGTACAATCAGATATGGAAATCTGAGCGACCGCCTTCACGGCCTCTCGGCCTCCGATCACGGCATTGTCAGTAGCGAAGATGTTCAGTGGCACGACCTTCGCACCTGGAACAAAGGCCAACAGCCTCGCAAGATTCTCGTCTGCTCTTCGACGGAGCTCCTGTTCTGCATTGGGCCGTTCTTCACGCAACAAAAGCGCTCTTAATCGCTTTTCTAGAGTCGCTGAGAGAAGTTCACAGATGTTTGTTGCACGCGGATCAAATCCTGCACCAGCAATCAGCAAAACCGTCCGATGATTCTGGCCGAAAAAGTCTTTGATGAACTCCAGGACGTAGGCATCGTGCTGCACAATGCATCGCTCCCACTTCCAAGGAACCTTCATGCCGAATTCCGGTTGTAGGACGCGAGTTCCGAAAGCGTCCCTTCTATGAATCCACCGCGCTTTAGCGTCAGGCCGTAGTGGAGCTTGGGGATTCCCCCAAGCTCCAAGAGGCACCAGATCTTGTTCTTACATTCGTATTGAGGAACAAGTGTGATTGCGTTGTACGCAACTGCGTACTTGAGGGTTCTTCCCAAATCAGGCTCTTGTGTATTAATCCTTTCAAACTCGGTTTGCAAAACTCCGTAGGCGTTAGCTCCAGCTCCGATCCATGCATTTGGCTCAAGAGAGACCGCCAAACACTGTTTGGCAATCAAATCAACAAGCGTGCGCACGTGGTCGAATTGAGGAAAATTCCAATCTTTGATAAAACTGGCAGCCCGTTCGCGCAACAAACGGTCCTGTTCATCTGAACGCAATGACGCAGGTCGTCCACGGATCAGCCTCGTTGCAATCGCCTCTACCAGAATTGCTGCCAACCGTAAGAATTGCTCAGCGTTTTCCGAACTCGCGTCGCACAGGTCGTCGATACCGAAGTAGTACGGTCGCCCATAGGAATGAAAGAGGTGTAAGCGGGACGCCTCAAAAACCGAGCTATCAACCGCTAGTGGGCGTGAAGGATCGGGATCGGCGTTCTCACTGAACAAGCCGGTCTGGGGAATCCGCTTTGCGTATCGGTGCATCAGAATAGCCAGCATCGCTAGCCGGTCGTCTTCGCCAAGCCCGGTTCCTTCGTAGGCTTCAACGTCCCGCAGGAGTCTGGCTCGACGCTCCTTTGTGAGCCGCAATCGCTTCTGAGTTGAATCCACCTTACTGCGCAAATCGGATATCTTCGCTGCAGTGATATGTTCCGGTTCGTTCGGCAATAACGAGTCCAGCGAGACAAGCTTGCGCGTGGAGAATTCTGCCATCTGCGAGAGATAGCGGTTCGCCATGTCCTTTGCCATTCTTCGGAACAGCGATCTCTGTCCCCGCCGATCGTGCGTGCTTTGCAGCGTGATTTGCGTTATTTCCCGAGCCGTGGTTATACCCGGCAGTTCAACTTCCCCGCTGTTTCCGGCGAGGATTACCCCTATACCCTGGCCAGCCGCCAGATTGTTTCAGCATGGTCCATACTTTGCTCCTGCCCACCGAACCTGTCCTCGCCGTTTACAATGAAAGGAAAGACCGTAATACCTGACCCTCGAGAGGAAGTCGTGGCTGATCCGCTTTTCCTAAGCTTGTGGTTCCCCAGCTTCAGCGAGCAAGAAATGATGTCGCATTGTCTGTCTGTGCTCCATCAGTTCCCGTTTTCCGTGCATCGACCAGGAATCGCCTACGTTGCGGTTCATCCGGTCTCGTGGAATGAGCCCACGATTTTGGAACGCAAGTTTAGTCCCGGCGTCTCTCCCGAAGAAGCAATCACGATCGCTTCCGACCTGTTGCACGAGGATTACGCCTACGTGTTTGATGCTCACTGGGATTTGTGGACAGCTGACCCGAGCGATCGCCAATGGGCGCTTACCCCGAATCATGTCCGCTTTATTGCGCAAGGTTCGGAGTTCGATGAACGCGCCTCCGAAACAACCGGCCAAATCGAAGTGGATTTCGGTCTCGACACTCCGTTTCTTGAGGAGCAGCTGCAGTTGGACGCGGAAGCGCAGGAGCGCATCCGTGCCAACGTTCACAAGCTAGTGGATTTCACGAATAAAGTCGAAAAGAACGCCCACGCCAATGGGCGACTCTTGTGGTCAGATTCGGAAGACAATCTGGCGCAGAAGCTGATCGCGCGCTTGCAGAAAGTGCAGTGAACAATTCGGGAACGACAGGCGCCTCGCGCATTCACACCAGCGGCGGAAACGCCCGACCTCACTGCGTTCCAATTCCTAAGCTGGACTACTAATTTCTTCCCGCTTCAACCCCGAGCTGAGATTCTTTGGATTATTTGCCTTCCGTGACAATCTCGGAGAAGTCCGCGATTGTCGAAAACTCTTTGAGCAGTGTCTGCAGAAGCGCGAGCCGGTTTGCCCGAAGCCTTGCGTCCTCTACCATCACCATCACTTTGTCGAAGAAGTAATCGATCGCTGGCCTGAGCTTCGCGATCTCCAGCAACGCTGCTTCGTAATTGCGATCGACACGCAAGCTTTCCACTCTCTTGGCCGTCTGCGGAACCTGTTCCGCAAGAGCCCGTTCCGCCGACTCCTTTAGCAAGGCTGAGTCCACTGCCTGGGCGATTTCCTTGCCCGCCTCAATAGCCTGCCGCAAGATGTTCTTTGTGCGCTTGAACGCCACCGAAATGGACTCGAAATCTGCCGAAGGCCTCACTTTCGTCACTGCCTCGGCCCGCGCCACCGCGTCCACTACGTCATCGGAGCCCGCTGCCAGCACCGCGTTCACCACGTCATACGCAAATCCCCGCGCGTCGCGCAGATAGAATTCCAGCCGCTCTCGGAAGAAAGCTCGCACCGCTTCTTCAAAGCTGAGATTCGGAGAGAATTGTTTCTCCGCATCCGACCCGTGATACCGGATCCGCGCATCCTGCATAAGCGCCTTAAGCTGGACTGGCAACTTGTGCTCAGCGATCGTCTTCACGATGCCATTCGCCTGCCGGCGCAGGCCAAAGGGATCTTTCGAGCCGCTGGGAATCAGGCCCAACGCAAACATACCCGCGATGCTGTCGGCCTTATCCGCGATCGAGAGCACAGCGCCCTCCACCGTCCGTGGCACCGAGTCATCCATGGATTGCGGCTTGTAATGATCGTAGATGGCGGTCGAAATGCCCTGGCGGACATCGTCATTCATATGCTCGTCCAGCACCTGCACCCGCGCGTACAGTCCGCCCACAACGCCCTGCAGTTCGGTGAATTCCTTAACGAGTTCGGTCGTGAGGTCTGTTTTTGCCAAGCACGCGGCTTTGTGCACGATCCCTGGTCGAATCGCGAACCCTGCTTGTTTCACGGTTTCCGAAAGCCAACTGGCCAGCCGTTGTGTCCGAATAGTCTTGTCGTAGTAGCTGCCCAGCTCTTTCTGAAATGTCACATGTTTCAGCAAGTCGAGACGATCGCGCAGGGATTGCTTTTGATCGGTTTGCCAGAAGAAACGCGCATCATTGAACCGCGCGCGGAGAACCCTTTCATTGCCATGTCGGATTGTGCCCTCGCGATCGGCATCGGTATTCAACACAGCCAGGAAATGGGGAGCCAGCTTCCCGCTCGCGTCCTCAACCGCAAAATATTTTTGATGATCACGCATGACCGTGACCAACACTTCTTCCGGCAACTCCAAAAATTGCGGATCAAAATTCCCCAGGATTACCGAGGGAAATTCGGTGAGATTGACGACGGTGTCGAGCAAGGCCTTGTCTTCGCGCCAGCGCGCACCCGGAATCGCCCGCGTAGCTACATCGAGTGCCTTGCGGATCTGTTGCTGTCGTTCCCCGCGACCCAGCACCTTGGCTGCCGCGACAGCATCTACGTAAGACGTTCCGGCGCTCGGGATCTGTACGGCGCCGTCCGCCAGAATGCGGTGTCCGCGAGAACTGTTTCCTGCGCGTATGCCATCGAACTCCAGCGGGATCACCTCCGCATCGAGCAACGCAACCAGCCATCGCACCGGGCGCACAAAACGCTCGCTGGACTTGCGCCAATACATGTTCTTAGGCCAGTAGATGGACTGGATTTCTTTCGGCAGGAGCTCCGCTAGAATCTCGCTGGCAGCGCGACCTTTCTTTGTAACCTTCGCAGAAAGGTATTCGCCTTTGGGAGTGCTCGCCTTTTCCAGCTGTGAGACCTCGCCTCCCGCCTTCTTAGCGAAAGCATGTGCCGCCGCTGTCGGCTGGCCATCCTTATAGGCAACCGCAAGAGACGGGCCGGTGATCTGTTCGGTGACATCCGGTTGCGCCGCGGGAATTCCCGATGCGAGCACCGCAAGCCGGCGAGGCGTATCAAGGAATGCAATCGCCCCTTTAGGAGCAAGCCGCTCTCGCTCCAGCAGCTTACCCACGCGCTCCCTCAATTCCAGCGAGCCTGCTTCAATCAGGCGGGCTGGAATCTCTTCACAACCGATCTCAAGCAGAAAGTCGGGCATCGATTAATCTTTCTATTTTCTCCGCGCAGCCACACTGGTAAATGTGGGCACGGTCACATCCAGCACTGATTTTTTGAAGCATCAGCTGGTTCTTGAATGCGTGAGTGGAGGTATTCAGCGAATATTCTGGGGGCGGTGTCCCAACGTCTACCCAACCTGCGCGGGCTCCTTCTTCCCTCGGCCTGTTTTGACAGTCTTGACGGGGGCCGCAGGTTCTTCCTCACCCGCACTCTCCGATTCCCCCGCCTGTTGCTGCAGGTACGCCTTGGCGATCCCGACCGCCAATGCCCGCACCCGCGCAATCACACCGACACGCTCCGTAACAGAAATAGCACCGCGCGCGTCCAGAATATTAAAAAGATGCGAGCACTTCAGGCACAAATCATAAGCGGCCAGTAGCGGAAATCGCTCTTTCTCGGCAGCAGGCACCTGCGGCTTAGCCTTAGTCAGCTCTGCATAACGATCGAGCAGCGCCCGGCACTCGGCCTCGTAAAGTTCGAAATGCCTCCACGTCTTTGGCACATCTGCAGCTTCAAAGTTGTAGACGGAAAACTGCAACTCTTCCGCCAACCGAACTTCACCATAGGTGGTCGGATGTCCAGTTTCCGGATCCCTTGCCCAAACAATGTCGTAAATCGAATCAACATCCTGCAGAAATGCCGCGATCCGTTCCAACCCGTAGGTGAGCTCGGCGGAAATCGGTAGCAGGTCGACTCCTCCGCATTGCTGGAAATAAGTGAATTGCGTGATCTCGAGCCCATCGAGCATCACCTGCCAGCCAATCCCCCAGGCGCCGAGCGTTGGCGATTCCCAGTTGTCTTCTTCGAACTTGATGTCGTGTTGTCGAAGATCAATCCCAATCGCGCCCAATGACTCGAGATAAAGTTCCTGAACATTTTCCGGAGGAGGCTTGAGGATCACCTGCAGTTGCGTGTGCTTAAACAAGCGGTTGGGATTCTCGCCGTAACGCCCATCTGCTGGACGCCGAGAAGGCTGCAAGTACGCTACTTTGTAAGGCTGATTCCCGAGCACACGCAGGAAGGTCTCCGGCGCCATGGTGCCCGCCCCCACTTCAACATCGTAGGGCTGCTGCAGCACGCACCCACGCTGCGCCCAAAACGTCTGGAGCTTCAGGATGAGCTCTTGAAACGTCAGCGATTTGGATTGGGAAACCATCACTTATTGCTCGTCATCCTCAGAGAAGCGAAGGCCCTGCTTTTTGCACGAGCTTCAATCGCGACCAATCTTGCTCGTAGCTCGTGGCTCGCAGCTCCTAGCTAATCTTCTCCAGCATCCCCGCAGTCACTAGCTTCTGCTCAATATGCCGCTCGAGACTTTGCAATAGAAACTTTCTCAGATCCGAGCCCTTCGATTTCGGCCACCCTGCCGCAGAAAAGCTTTCCACCGGAGCCCGAAACATTTGAGCCGCCAACCCGCGCGACTCGCTCGAAATCTCAGAAGATGCCAGCCGCTTATCCTCTGGACACATCAGCCCATCGGCCAATGCGTGAAAGTAAGCTCGGCTGCCGTTGAGCGTCCTTCCGCAAACCACACATTCGGAAAGATCCGGCAAGAAGCCCACCAGCCGCGTCATCCAGAGGTCGAAATAGGTAAGGGGCATCCAGATTTCCGGACCTCGCAAGCTCGCCAACACCGAAAGCGTGAGTCGAAAGACCGCGTCATTCGCTTCTCGATCCGGCAGCAGTTCGTCCAGCAGTTCCGCGATATGCGCCAAGGCCACTGCTCGCGGATACCCAACTTCGCTCGCCAGGGGAGACTCCAGCACCTCGAGCGCATCGAGCCGCGCCAGTTCCTGCCGTTCTCGATCTTCGTAAAACGCCCGCACCAGCGTCAAAGGCTCGAGCGCGCCCCCAAAGCGTTTTCTCGACTTCTTCGCCGAGCGCGCCACTCCGCGCACCTTGCCTTCCATCCGCGTAAAAAGGGTAACCAGCAGGTCGGCCTCGCGCAGAGGGTACGTACGCAGGACGATTGCTTCCGACTCCTTCAGTGCCATGGAAGCCCAGCAGACTAGCTTTTGATTGTAACGGATTGAGGCGTAAACCGTCAGCCGGATGGTTTAGGTTCCAGGCTCCGTTTGAGACTTTCAGATTCTGGGTTTTCGCCGTTCCCAACGAGCGCGCGTTTTGGCGTTGTCCTCGGTCTACGCCCAGAGTTTGGGCTCAAAAGAGTACCGTCTTTATGAGGTCGCAATCCGCGACCTCAAGCAAAAGGCGCAGGTTAGGACAATTCACCATGCGCCTTGAACTCAACGTAGAGATAAGAACACACTGATAGCGGGTGACTGAAAGCTGACAGCTACCGGCCGTAATACTTCGCGTTCCGCTCCGTGAAATCCTTCCACTTTTCCGGCAGATCATCGAGCGCGAAAATCGCCGACACCGGGCACACCGGCACGCACGCTCCGCAGTCAATGCACTCCACCGGATCGATGTAGAGCAGTTCTTCCGTCGCGTAAGCGGGTTCGTCTTTCTTGGGGTGGATGCAATCCACCGGGCACGCGTCCACGCAAGCGGTGTCCTTCGTCCCGATACAGGGTTCTGCGATCACATAGGTCATGTTGTGTCTGTCTCCTGAAACTCTCTGCGGGTCTTAAAAGAACCACAGATTCTAGCAAGAATCACGCTGGGAATACAGCGTGGAACTCTTGGCGAAACCGCTGGAAATGCCCGGTGAAAGACTGTTCGTCACCGTAACGCTCCGGCGATTTCGGGTGAACCTCAACCGCGGCTTCCGGCCAATTCCCGGGCCTGGCTCGACTGGTACTCCACAATGTACCCAGCAAGGGCGCTGGCAGCCACGGTCAATGGGCTGGCCAAGTACATCTGACCCGGGCCACTGCGGCCTGGGAAATTCCGGTTCTGGGCGCTGATGACGACCTGGTCCGGGCGCGTTGAAACCCCGGGCCCGGCATTGATACACGCCCCACAACTCGGTTCGATTACCCTCGCTCCAGCCTTTTGAAAAATCTCCAGGTATCCCTTCTTTAGACAATACTCGCGCGTGTCCTGAGAGCCGAACTGAATATAGAACTGCACGGACTCGGCCACTCGCTTGCCTTGCTTTAGCCCATCGGCCAGCACCTCGGCGTACATATCCATGTCTTCATTCTTGCCCGCTGTGCAGGTCCCACCGTACGCCAACTCCACCGGCACGGGAGTATTCAGATCACGAATAAACTTGCCATTCCCGGGATCGCCCGGCGTCGCCACCATGGGCGCAATCTGGGCGGCATCAAGTTCAATCACCTGCGCGTACTCAGCGTCACGATCGCTGTGCAGTCCACGTATCATTTCCGCAGCCTCGCGCCGGTTCATGCCCCGTCGCTCCATCAGGAAATCGATCACCTTGGCGTCCGGAGCGACAATTCCAGTGAAGCCGCCAATCTCCGCCGCCATATTGGTCATGGTCGCGCGCTCGTCCACGCTCAATGCCTCGACCGCTTCGCCTGCATATTCCATGACCTTAGCTAACGCCTTGCCGCTGCGCACGTAATCCAGGCTCAAGATTTTCAGGATGAAATCCTTCGCCGTCACGTTCGGCTGTTTTTCGCCGCGAATGACAATTTTCACGGACTCCGGCACCCGTACGCGCACATCCTTCGTGATCCAACTGTTAAACACGTCCGTTGTGCCAATTCCAAACGCCACGCACCCGATCGCTCCCACATGCGGAGTGTGCGAGTCTGACCCGACATTCACTTGCCCAGGCAGCGCGTACGACTCCAGCATCACCGAATGGCAAATTCCTTCCGAGCCCTTCCGATCCTTGAGCTCGCCATGCAGCTTGATGCCCTGCGCTTTCGCGAAGTCTTCCTGCTTCAACTTGAGCTGGGTCGCAAGATCGAGCAGTCCGATTTTCTTCTTCTCCTCCGAAAGCACTTCGTCCAGAAACGTCAGATGGTCCCGGAAGAAACGGATGCTGGAAGCATCGTTGACCGGCACGCCTTTCCCAACATAGTGCTCGTAGAAGATCGCGGCCATGGGCGTGACATACTCATGGCTGAAGCGTAGATCCACGCGAGTAAACCCGGTGTCTCCCGGCTTTACCGCTTCCACGCCTACCTGTCCTTCGGGCGTGACCATATGTTTCGCGAAGATTTTCTCTGCCAGCGTCATCGGCCGCTTCCCGGTCTGAATCGGCGGCAAAAACACCTTCTTCCGCATGCGAGCCACATTGAACGGGAACAACCCACCATACTCAATCACTTGACGAGTAATGTCATCTTCTCCCGCGGTGAACTCGCTGAGAGCAATCTCCTGTCCCGCGCGAATCTTGTCGATCAACGAGAAATCCGTCGAGGTCAGCAGGCCCAGGTTCTGGCAATTCTGCTTGTAAATACGCTCGATGTTCTCCGCAATTACCACCTGGATCCCAGCCGACATCTCCGCATAAGGCGACTGTTCCCGGCTCGATCCCTTCCCACGCCGTTTCCCGCTGACCGAACATACAAAACGGCCGCGCTTCACATCGCCCCGGGCAACGGGGAGCACGTTCCCGCACTTCAAGCCCATGTACGGAATCTCGCCCAAGGTCTGATCAAAGTAGAAGCAGTAATGCGCCGGTGTGATCTCGTCCGTCGAAATGTCATCGCGTAGCTTGGGATTGTTCGCAGGATTTGTCGCGTCCCACGCAAGGTCCTCTCCCGCGAGTTGACATCGGATCAGTTCGGGATCTTCGGTAAGAAACAGGATGCGTCCGGACAATCGAAGTCGGTCAGGACGTTTCGTGATATCACGTTCAAGCAGTGGTTGAATCACAGTGGAAGACCTATCTCAGAATCTTGAAGACCGCCCAGAACCGGCGTGAGGAGCTTCGCCAGGGTTCATCGTTTTGCCTTTATTCTACGCCTTGCAATGCCCCAGTACCACAGATGTGCCCGGACAAGGACTTGAAAGTTCCTCGGGGTGCCCCACCCTGAACTCGCGTTCTGTGCAAGTTTAGAGTGGGATTTTTGTCGAGACCGAACAGATTGATGGAAATCATGGAGGGACGTCGGCTAGGAATTTTCGCTGCTGCGGCTTGCCTATTTCCGATACTCTCTCGGATCCGGCAGAGGCTCTAATCCTCGTCCTGCGAAAACCTCCTGGAACTCATGCAGAATTTCCGAGTGAATGAACCCGTTGGTTGCGACAACATCGCGATCCGTGATCGCCAGGGCATGCCCATCCACTCCGGTCACCTTGCCACCGGCTTCTTCCACGATCAGGATGCCAGCCGCTGTATCCCAGGCATTCAGGTTGAATTCCCAGAATCCATCTAATCGTCCCGCCGCCACCGACGTCAGATCGAGCGCCGCAGACCCCGCTCGCCGCACCCCGTGGCTCCGCAACGTGATCTGATGGTAAAAATAAATATTCGGATTCTTGTGCCGCTTGTGACTGGGAAACCCCGTGCCTATAAGGCTCTGCACAAGCTTTGGGGTTTTCGAAACCGCGATTCGCTCCCCGTTCAGGACAGCTCCCCGCCCCCGCTCCGCCGCGAAGAGTTCGTCCCGCGTCGGGTCATAAACGACCGCCGCTTTCCGCTCTCCCTGAAACGCCAGTCCTAGAGAAACGCAAAACACCGGAAATCCATGGGCGAAATTCGTCGTCCCGTCCAGCGGATCGATATACCACCGGTAATCCCCGCCCCTCTCGATCCGGGCTCCCTCCTCGCCGATCACGTCATGAGACGGCCACTGCGCCTGAATGCGTTCCAGAATCAATCTTTCTGACGACCGATCCGCCTCGGTCACCAGATCCGCATCGCCTTTGTATTCGATCTTTACTCGGGCGCGAAAATAGTCCATCAGGAGCGCACCGGCCTCGCGCGCGATCGCAGACATCTGCGGAACGAATTCGAAATGGTCAATTTGCTGGGACATGATTCGGCAGCAACTGCGATACGCAGGAAACAGACACCGCCTGTGACCCTGGCCGAGGGACAAACGCACGAACCATCCGCGACAAAAACTACTTGCGCTTTGCCGGGTCTTCGGCGATGTACATGATGTCGTGTTTGAAGATAAACAGATTCGGCGCGCCCTCTCGCGTCAGGCGCACCATATTCTTGTCGTAGTACTCGATCCAGCCACGCACCACTTCCCCGTCCGCAAGTTTGATGCTGACGGGCTTCTGCTTTTCGCCCAGCTGTTTCAGGTAAGCGGCTTCTTCAAATGTCTCATCCGGCGGCGGAGTTTTTCCGCCACGCCGAACTGCTCCCGGAGCATTGGCATTGAAAGGCATGTCGCTCATTCTACACCGGGCTGCATACGGGCGCGGAAGGCGCCTTAGAACCAAGTTTCTCTCGCGTCGTGCTGTTGCAGATTCCTCCGCCCGCGCTCGGCGGTGGGAATGACAACATTAAGGGAACTCGGCCGAGTATCGTGTCGTGCTGCGAGTCACAACCCAATTAGGGCAGTTGAACTCCACAGGTCCCAATCCGTAACCTTCAAATACTGTCATTCCAAATATTGTCATTCCGAAGCCGAACGCGGCGGAGGTATCTCGTTCGCATCACCGGCCGATTACCAAAAGAGGCCGCCCATCTAACTCAGATTCTGCGTATCGATGAGCAAATTATCTTCGGATCAGAACGTAATTTTCACGCCGAATTCCATTTGCCGGGGCGCCCCATAGTTGTACACGCCGGATCCCGTGCCGATCCGTAGTACATCTCTCGCAGATCCCGGAGGAGTTCCATTCGCCGATCCTGCCCCCGCCGTTACCGGCTGACCCGGCCCCGGGTAGTAGTAAGCCAATTGACCCGACGCCGCCTGGAAGTTTGCGAAGTTTAGAAAGTTGTAGAAGCTCGCGCGCGGTTCGATGTTCAGCCGCTCTCCCAATTTGAGCGGCCAGCTGATGGTCGCATCGAGAGACTTAAAACCGGTATTTTCAAATTGGTCGGCTGGAGGCACGATGACGAGTGGCGTCGCCGCTCGCAATGTGGTCAGTTGCGCTCGCGTGAACAGACTGGCCGCTACCAGGGCCTGTCCAGCAGGCGTCAATGAGCCTGCCTGCGTGCTGTTGTACGTTTTAATCGCGGTCGCAAGATCGCTCGCGGAAAGCGCCTTCAACGATCCCGCCCGCACAAATGGGAACAGGTTCGCCGGCGTCCCATCGCCCACAAAGTCTGTCCGGAAAATCTCGCCTGGAGTTGCCTGCGGATTGCCTGAAGGCACTAGCAAAGATGCAACGCTTGGTGCCGGACTTGAATACCTTCCGATGAAGGAGAGCTTCGGCCCCCAAACCGAATTCAGGCTCCAACCCGCCGAAAATTGATGCCTGCGATCCAAAGGAGACGGCACTTTATAGCGCTCGGGTGCCTGAAAATCATAGGCCACGGAACTCTGCGCCGGATTGTCTCCTCCCGTTGAAACAAATTTTGAGTACGTGTACGAGAGCAACACATCGCCGCCGTGGAAAATGAAAAACTGGTGCTCCACACTCTGCTTCAGAGCAATGTGCACCCCGTTGTAGACAGCCTGTCCGATCGAAGACTGAAACTCACCCTGCCCAACCAGGGCGTTCACACCTGCAAACGCGGCTCCAAAATTCCGGGGATCAAAGGGAGGATTCGACGCTGGCACTTGCACTCCGATGGACGCGGGCAGTCCCTTTAGAAACGCTACGCCGGAATCCAGGCCATTCACGGCAAAATCATTGATATTCGCATTCGGAACGCTGGAGATGTAGCAACTGACCGCGTTTTGCACGATGGCTCCCGGCGCTAACGGCGTGGTCAGGCAACTTGGCGCTTTCTGCACAATCGTATTGGTAATGGCATTCAGCGCCGCTGTCGGAATCCCGTTGGCATCGACGTACAAGTACCGGGAATCGCCTACATGGTTTTGATCTGCAATGAGTCCGAAGCGCTGGCTCATATTCCGTACATAATCGATGGTGAAAACGCCTCCGCCCCACAATTCGCGCTGCATGCCGAAGCTGATTTGGTAGGAACGCGGTGTCCGATAATTCGGATCGAATGCTGCCATCCCGCTGACCGGAACACTGAGGGAAAGTGTATTGCCCACGAAATTCGGATTGCCCGAGCTTCCCGCGGCCGCCACGGCGGCCTGATAATCAGCCTGTAACGCGGCTACATCGCTGGCGGCGCTTCCCACGGGCGCCCCACACACTTGGGTGGCTAGATCATGGCCATTGATGGATCGGACGGCGGTCGGCAAACCCCCGGCATTCGGAAAGTAGACTGCGACCGTGCCAGCGGCAGCGCCCGGCGCACACGTGAGTACGTTGGTGCCCGAGTACAGTCCCTGGCTTAGCCGGGCGGGCCGATCCAGTCGCATGTTGCTGAACAGCGAATTGTCATAAAACACGCCCGCGCCAGCCCGGAAAACAGTTCTGCCATTGTGGAAAGGGTCCCAGGCAAATCCAAGCTGGGGACCGAAATCGTAATTTGGCTGCCGCACCGGCCGTCCCAGCGCAATACCCGGCAGATTGGAAAACTGATCCAGCAGATTGCGACCCGAACACGGCAACACATTACTGGGAATGCCCGGGTTCGCCGCGGAACACGGAATCTCACCGAGATCACTATCCACTCGTCCGGTGTCACGCAGATAGTGCACTCCCGCAGTGATTGTCAGGTTCGGAAACATCTTCCAGGAATCGCCGATATACCCCTGCAGTCGGTTGTCTGTCTGCCCTCCATGCGAGAATCCGAATGCAGACTTCTCTGTCGAGAAACCTTGCCCATTGCTGAGGGTTGCAAACAACAACGGATAATCCAGGGGATTGGGATCGGTACCACCCGCCAGTGCCGTTGTTAATTGCGGCACGACTCCAAAGCGCTTTTCGTACCCGCCCACATTGATCCGGTTTACGCTCGCGCCAAAGCGCAGTGTGTGCTGCCCAGCCCGGCGACTCCCGTCATAACGAAATTCCGTGTTCTCCTGAAACGTTTCCTGCGGCGCGAATGGGCTTCCCCCAAATTGCACCTGACCTCCGGCGAGATCGCTGAACTGTATGTTTGCAGGCAGTCCGAATGCCGAAGTCCCGCCAAATGGCCCCACCGTATCGAGCAGCGAGTTGTGGTAGCGCAAAAATCCGAATCGCAAGCTGTGAATATATTTTCCCCGCGTCAAATCCACGCCGACCGCGTGCGACGGAGAATTGTTGCGGTTCTGGTAAAGCGAATAGTCGTCTCCGAAATTATCGACCGACTTGTTCCAGTTGTAGGCAAACCGGTAGAACGCCCGTGTCTTCGACGATGCTTGCCAATCCAGCTTCCCGATAGCCGAAGTATTGCGGAACGGCGAAGAAAACGAACCGCTGAAAGCCTGAAACGGCGACGGCATCACCACTGCCCGGTTCGCGTCCTGGATCACATGCTCCGCATCCAGAAAGAAGAAAACCTTGTCCTTGATCAGAGTTCCGCCCAGCCTGCCGCCAAAATCCTCCCGCCGAAATGGAAGATCTTTTCCCCCGGGCTGCCTCGCAAATCCGATGCTCTTGTCGCGGAATAAACCGAACGCCTCTCCGTGCAGTCCGGTCCCACCTGACCCTGTCGTCAGATTGACGGTGCCTGCAGAGGTTGGCCCCGTCGAGACATTCATCATCGCCCTGCTGATTGCAATCTCGCTCGTGGAGCTGAGCGCAACATTCTCAGTCGTGCCGCCCCGGGTCTCGTCATTGAGCTGCACACCGTCCAAAATGTAGAGAGAGTCGAGTCCGCTCTCTTTATGGATGGAAAGCGCGAAATTTCCGGTCTTGGTTGCATCGAGAGACCGCCCATCTTCGATCAACACTCCGGGCTCGAACTGTGCAGTATTCAGGACATCGCGACCATCTATCGGCAGTTCAGCAATCCTCTCTGGAGCGACTTTGCTCAGAAGGGTCGGCGTCCCCGGATCGACCCGAACCAACTTCCGATCCCCATTGGAGGTCTGTCCGTTTCGAACCGTCACGAAAAAGCGGTTGCTTTTGAAATCCTTGACTTCGATCAGGATCGTATAGCTTCCCGCATTGAGAGGTCCGGTACTATACTTCCCATCTTTATCGGTGGTGAGAGCAACTGGAACTTCGGCGGAAATGGAATTGATAGCCACCTTGGCTCCGGCGACGGGCGCACCGGAGGAATCGATTACCGTTCCCTCAATCGAACCCTTGGGCAATTCGTCTTGAGCAAACCCAATCGTGCCGCTCAAGACCGTGAAAAGTATCAATGAAATGAAGACCAGAGTAAGGCTGGGTTGCCCCCCGCCCGAAGCGCGCAATTTCGACAAACGCTTTCTCCTTCCCACTCCTGAACATGCGGGTATTGCCACATGGAATCGCTTCCCGCGGGAATGGTTGCTTCCGCTTTACAAAGTCGAGTTGACTATCTTACTAAACATGTTGAGAATCTGCCTGCGAAGTGCAGGCAAACGGAAGTGATACGAGTCCCGCGGATTCGTTTGGCAGTCGTCCGGCTGCAATCCAAGAAAAAAGGCGGCCCCGAAAGGAGCCGCCAGGATTGCGGAATTTCTACGCCGTTAGAACTTAACCTCAAGTTCAAGTTGCAGCACGCGTCCGGATACCGCCGATCCCTGGAAGTTCCCGTACGGGCTGCTGGCAGGCGTTACCGTGCTTTGAATGTGGCCGAAAGCACTTCCATCGGCCAGATTGTTGTCGGGGTTCGCGAAACGTGGATGGTTTAACACGTTGTACGCGTTAGCGCCCATGCTGACGGTCAGCCCACTCTCCGTAATCCGGAAGTTCTTCTTGATGGTCATGTCCATGTCGAAGTATCCCGGTCCACGGAACTGATTCCGCGTGGTGTTCCCGAAGGCTCCAAAGTTGTCTAATGCGGGTGGGTTCTCGCTGAACTGGGCACTGTTCAGACAGGTGATGTCCACCTTGCAACTTGGGATTGACCCTCCGAGGAAGAAGGGCATTACGATGTTTGCTGAGTTATTGCCGGTGGTGTGACTCGTAAGCCCGGTATCGACCACGCTGTAAGGCTGGCCGCTACGCTTGTAGATCACGCCCGACGTCACCCATCCCCCGACCACGCTGTTCAGCAGCCGGTTCCCTTTGAACATGCTCGGCATTTCATAGATGTAGCTGGCCGACAGGTTCTGGCGGAAATCGTAATCGGCGTTTCCATAGTTGTAGCGGCGCAGGTTCTTGGGATCGACCTGATACAAGAACGCTTCACCAGCAGTGTTGAAGCTGTACTGATCGAATCCCGCGTTGGAGATGTCGTCGAGAGCGTGACTCCAGGTGTAATTGATCGAACCCTGCAAGCCTTTGGTCAGACGACGATTCAGCGTCGCTGTCATACCGTTGTAGTTGGAAATACCCTGGTTGGTGAGTTCGCGAATTCGACCGAAACGAGGATCTGGCGCCGCGGAGGGCAAGGTGCCGAACGGACACACTTTGCAGTAGGCATTGAGACCGTTCTGCTGAACCGCGAGATTACTGCCGTGGTTGCCGACATATCCCAGCGTTGCCACCGTCTTGTCACCGAACGCCTGCTGCACTTCCAGGTTCCATTCTGCGTATCGGGGATTCTTGAAGCTGGGCACGACAGTGTAGTAGTTGGGACCCGTAAAAGTTGGAATTTGAGCCTGAATGCTGCTCAGTGTTCCGCCGTTGGCAAATGCGCTTTTGAAGGCTGCGTTATCGGATGCAGCCAGGTCAAAGCCGCCACCAGAGCCGAAGACCGGTATCCCCGAGCCTGTGACGAGGAACACCGAGACGGTGGGCGCATTAGTGACGAGCAGGTCGGTCAACTGGGCGGGATAGAGATCGCTGAAAATCCCCGCTCCGCCACGAATGACCATGTTCCGTCCTTTCGGCGAGAAGGTAAATCCGAAGCGAGGCTGCCAGACCACGCGCTCCAAGCCGTCAAAGAGTTGACTTTGTCCGGTCCGGATCGACTGATTGTAGGGAGTATTCATGTCGTGGCTGATCGCGTCAAAACCGCCTGAGAATTTGGCGAAGCAATTTTTCAAGCAGGTCAGGTTGCTGTTCCGATCGATTCGCAACGAAGCCGTGAGCTTCAACTGGTTGTTCACTCTCCACTCATCCTGGGCGTACCAGCCCAAACTGTAGCTGTTGAGCGGATAATGGGTCTGGCCCGCGAACTGTTGAGTGACGTCGCTACCATTCGAAAGTGTGCCGAACGCGAAGTCCGTCATGCTGCTCACATCGAAAACTCCGGTCTGATTTCTCGCGGGCCGGTAAGTTGAGAAATTAATGCGACGGAAGTTCACCCCGAACTTCAGGTCGTGATTCCCCCGGCTGTAGGACAGGTCATCGACAATCTGATACTGCCCGACATTGCGGCCAGAAGGATAACGGCTGTATTCGCCGCCCAAGCACGTCAACAAACCATCGAAGCTCGTGCAATTGTTGCCTCCGTTGTGAAGACCGCCAACCTCCGTCGGAAAGACCGCCTCCGAAGCCGGCAGATTCGGAACGCCGAAGATGGCGCCGTAATAGAAGCCACCGATAATCAACTGGTTGATCAGGCGTGAACTAAAGACGTGGGTTTCGGTCAACTGCCCCGCGTCCTGAGGCTGATTACTGAGCGCGTTGAAAGCTTTATTGATCGGATCGGTGAACGTCGGTTGGGTTCCGCGATCCTGCCAATAGCGGGCGTTCAGGCGGTCTTTGTCGGAAAAGTTGTAATCGACCCGAATTGACATCAAGCGCTCGATGTTGAGATTGTTCACTTCCGACCGGAAGGTCGCGGTACACGGAGCGGCGCCGCTGCCAAACGCGATTCCGTTAATCAGCGTCGTCCCATTCGCGGCGAGGTCTCCACACCCGCCTGTGCCAGGATTTGCTACGGCAGCCGATGCCCCGGGAGCTCCCGCATACAGTTGGAACATCTTCTGATAAGTCGCCAACTCGTTTGGTTGGCTGGCTTGGATGTTGGCGAGTACGGCGTTCCCAAACTGTGTCGTTGGGATATATACAGGAGTGCCGCCACCAGGCAGCACGTAGCGCAGTCCTTCCGAGTCAAAGAAGAAGAACAGCTTGTTCTTTACGATCGGCCCTCCGAACGATCCGCCCCACTGATTGCTGTTCGCGAATGGTCGAGGCGTGTCCGTGTGATTGTTGAACCAATCATTCGCGTTCAGATATCGGCCGTTCCAATCCCATTTCGCGTTTCCATGGAAGGAATTGCTGCCGGCCTTGGTGGTGAAGTTCATGTTGACCCCGGCAGCGCGGCCGTACTGCCCGGTGTAGCCGTTGTTAACGATCGTGAGTTCCTGAATCTCATTTGTGCCGAGCATATTGTTGCTCGATCCCGAGTTGTTCAGGTTGCTGTAAGGATCGTTCATGTCCCCGCCGTTGACGGTGAACAGATTCGAAGTACCAGGCATCCCGTTCGCAGTGAAGTTGCCGTACCCCGCACCGGTACTGAGCACGACGCCGGGGCTCGACAATGCATAGTTCGTCAAGTCTCCGCCGGGATTGGGAGTCAACTCAATCTGCTTGGGACTGTATGTACTCGTTAAGTTCGCGCTCTCTGTTTCCAGCAGCGGCGCTGCGCCTGTTACTTCCACAAGCTCAGAAGTGCCCTTCAGGGACACTCGCACATTCGCAGATACAACTTGCCCGACCACGGCATTCACGGTCTGAGTAACCGCGGCAAATCCCGTTGCGGCTACTTGCAGCCTGTAAGCTCCGGGGCGTAGCAGTGGAAACCGGAAGTTTCCCGTTGAATCGGTGGTTACGGTCTGGACCGCTCCTGAATCCAGGCTGGTAAGTGTGACCGTGGAGTTAGGGAGGGCTGCGCCAGTCGGATCGGTCACAGTCCCCGCAATGTCTCCTGAAATGATGGTCTGTGCTGATGAGGAAGCGGTCAGCGCAATCATGATCCCCAGACACAACAACCACAGGGACACGTACACACTGATTTGTCTGTTCATAAACTCTCTCCTGTGAGTACAGCAGTGCTGCGAAGAGCAGCGATTGACTGTCGTGGAGTGAAGCAATCGGCAGACCACCAGAACATCACGCCACGTAACTCGCCAGTCGCAAGTGTTTTAGACAAATTCGCGACAACTCAACACAAAGCCGGCAACAAATTGTCTAGCGCTGAAAGCTACTGAATCCCGTACACGAATCGGGGGACAAATACTAAGTTGCGGATCAGTGGAAGAAAGCTGCGAAGGACAAAACGAAGGTCGACTGTTTACGAGATGTCTAAGGCGGATAAATCAAAAATCAGTTTTCGAACTGTAATATCCCGTCCGGTGCCGTACTCGATAGTCGGCACCCTCCGGAATATCGTGAACACTCACCTGCAATCGGCGAAACTCGGAATTGGAAAAGCGGCGAGACGGATAGTATGCGAGCAGGTATTGGGTACGCAGTTCATCACTGATCTGGTGAAAAGCATTATCCAACTGAGGGAGCGAGCTGGCATAGTAATACTTGCCCCCGGTGTCTTCGGAGAGTTGGATCAAAGCGTGCTCCCCGCCGGTATCGCGGCCCGCGCTTGCCTCTACCGGGACAACGATGAGGCTGTAGACAATCGCCTCCGCTTCCTGGGCCGCCCGCACGGCGTCGCGATAATCCATCTTGCTCACGGTGTCGCCGCCATCGGTGATCACAACCATCACCTTGCGCCCTTGGCGTTTTCCGAGCGCCCGCGCTCCCAGGTACAGAGCGTCGTAAAGCGCCGTTGCCGAGCCTACGCGAATCCGGTCAATGCCCCGATCGATGGCCTTGAGGTCAGGTGTGAAGGGCACCACTTCGTTGACGATTTCGCTGAACTCATATACTGACAGGCCATCCACCGGCCGCAGAATCGTGTGCGCGAAACGTCTTGCCGATGCCAGTTCCAGGGGAAGGTCTTTCTTCGTACTCAAACTCGTATCAACAGCCATGATGATCGACAGCGGAAGCGCAGACTCCTTATCGAAGACGGAGATTTTTTGTTCGATCCCGTCCTCGCTCAATCGGAAATTGTCTTTCGTCAGATGGCCGATGGGCGCTCCATGTGAGTCGGTAACGGTTACGAATACGTTTACCAGTCTCACATCCACTTTGACGGTGCTGGAAGGCTCTTCCTGCGCGAAACTGACGCAGGCTGCGCAGAAAATAAGCAGAAGGAACAGGCTGGCGGGTTTGATCATCGAAGGTCGCATCATTTAGATGCAACTGGCCTGATGGGGCTGCCTTGAGCGCGAGGAATCTCGTCCGGAAACGGCTCTCCGTCGGCCCAAACTGCTCCGTCCACGAAGTACTCCTTCTTCCAGATCGGGACCTTTTGCTTCAACGTGTCGATCAGCCAGCGACTCGCCTCGTACGCGGCCCCCCGATGGCCTGATGCAACCACGATCAGAACGCTGGTCTCGCCGATCTCGAGCCTTCCCAGCCGGTGTACGACGGCGACATCTCGCACATGGAATTGCTCAACCGCCTGTACCGCTAATTCTTCCATCTGCTTCAGGGCCATCTCCTCGTACGCCTCGTAATCAAGGTAGAGCGTTTTCCGACCTCGCGTGTTGTTGCGAACCACCCCTTCGAAAACGATCGCGGCCCCGTCTTCCGGACGTTTGATTCTCTCCAGAACAGCTTGAGTATCGATTGGTTCGCGCACAATGGCAGCTCGGCTCACTGCCGAACCTCCGCTTACGGGAGGAAGAAGCGCAACTTCATCATTGTGCCCAAGTACCGTTCCCGGCCCCGCGTAGTGTTGATTGACCGACAACGCCAGCGATGGCAGAAGTTCCTGTAGCTTCGGGATTCGTAGTTCGTAATGCTGTATGAGGTCCGCCAGTGTTGAGCCGTCCGGCAACTCCAGCCATTCGCTGGACCTTCCAGCCGCGTCCTTCAACAACCCGAAGAATAGGACCTGTATCCGCACGAGAACTAGTGTATCCGTTCAGTAAGCTGGCAGAGAAGAACCGCGAAGAATGCAGCGCAAAAAGAAACCGCCAGTCCCCAAAGGTTAGGAACTGGCAGTTGATTTTGCCAACAACCAACGACTATCGACCAACGACTATAATCAACGACCGCTCTTACGCCGGCTGCCCGCTGAGCACCTTCTCCCGCTCTTCCGCATCCTGCTTCTCTTCCCGCGGAGACGATGGTAAGGCCAGTTCCAGCACCTCCTCGATGTTCTTCACGTAATGAGCGCTCAGGTTTTCGAGTTGCTCGGGCGTCAGATCTTCCTCAACATTCGTCTTATTATCCGCCGGAAGGATGACATCCCGTACCCCCGCCCGTTTGGCCGCGAGCACCTTTTCCTTGATGCCACCCACGGGAAGCACATTCCCGCTCAGCGTGATTTCGCCGGTCATGGCCAGGTACGGCCGTACCCGGCGATCAGTCAACAGCGAGACCAGGGTGGTTGCCATGGTTACTCCCGCCGAAGGACCATCCTTCGGAATTGCGCCCGCCGGCACGTGCATATGAATATCGTGATCCGAGAAGAAGCTTTCCTGAATCCCGAGCCGGGTTGCGTTCGACCGCACCCAGGTTAAAGCCGCTTGCATCGACTCCTGCATCACCTGACCGATCTGTCCGGTCATGGTGAAGCCACCCTTGCCTTTCATGGTGTTCGCTTCCACGAAAAGGATGTCTCCGCCGGTGGGCGTCCAAGCCAGCCCGACCGCCACGCCTGCGCGTTTGGTGCGCTCGGCGATCTCGCCTTCGGTCCGGATCTTGATGCCACCCAGAAATTCCTGGACGGTTTCCGGCGTAACTACCAGCTTTTCCGTCTTTCCTTCCGCCAGCCGTCGCGCCTGTTTGCGGCAGATTGTGCCAATCGTGCGCTCCAGGTTGCGCACGCCCGCCTCCCGCGTGTAGTGCCGGATCACATGCCGTATCGTCTCCTCCGGAAATTCGATCTGCTCACCCGTCACACCGTTTTCCTCTTCCTGACGAGGAACCAGATACTGAAACGCGATGTGAACCTTCTCTTCTTCCGTGTAGCCCTGCAGTTCGATGATTTCCATGCGGTCGCGCAGCGGCTCCGCAATCGGATCGAGCATGTTCGCCGTCGTGATGAAAAGCACCTTCGATAAGTCGAACGGTACATCCAGGTAGTTGTCGCGGAAGGTCGAGTTCTGCTCGGGGTCGAGCGCTTCCAGCAAGGCCGATCCCGGATCACCTCGAAAATCCCGTCCTACCTTGTCGATCTCATCCAGCATGAACACCGGATCCTTGGTTTCAGCGCGGCGGATTCCCTGGATGATCTGCCCAGGCAAAGCACCGATATAAGTGCGACGGTGTCCACGAATCTCGGCTTCGTCGTGCACGCCGCCCAACGAAATCCGCACGAATTTGCGCCCCAGGGCACGCGCAATCGATTTCCCCAGCGAAGTCTTTCCCACGCCCGGGGGGCCGACAAAGCACAGGATTGGCCCTTTCATGTTCGGCTTCAAACGCCGCACCGAAAGATAATCGAGAATGCGATCCTTGACCTTCTTCAGGTCGTAGTGGTCCGCATCCAGGATCTCCTTGGCCTTCGGAATATCCACTTCCCCGCCGGAAGCCTTCGACCACGGCAGCACCGACAACCACTCAATGTAGTTGCGAGTGACGCCATAGTCTGCAGCCATCGGGGACATGCGCGAAAGCCGGCCTAGCTCCTTCAGAGCCTCTTTCTTCACCTCATCGGGCATGCCGGCGGCTTCAATCTTTTGTTTGAAATCGTCAATATCGCGTTGGCCTTCGTCCTGCTCGCCCAGTTCCTTCTGAATGGCCTTCATCTGCTCGCGCAGGTAGTACTCCCGCTGCGTCTGCTGGACCTTGTCCTGCACTTCCGACTGGATCTTGTTGCGTAGTTGCTGAACTTCCAGCTCCTTGGCCAGGTGCTGGTTGATCCTCTCGAGCCGCACATTAACGTCGGTCGTTTCCAGCGTCTCCTGCTTGTCGGAAGTCGAAAGCGATGGGAGGGACGAGGCAATGAAGTCCACCAGGCGGCCCGGTTCTTCGATATTCATGGCCACGGTCGAGAGCTCGTCCGACAACGTCGGCGAACCCGCCACAATCTGCTGGAACAGCGTCAAAACATTGCGTTGCAGTGCTTCGATCTCTGCCGTCTTGGTCGGGACCGTCTCCGCAATGGACGTGAAACCCGCCCGCATAAACGGCGTCAACTGCGTAAATTCGCTCAACTTCACCCGCTCCAGGCCTTCTGCGAACACGAATAGGCTCTGATTGGGCATTTTCACAACTTTGTGGACCACTGCCAGGGTGCCGACACTGTACAGATCACTGGGCTGCGGAGTATCCACGCGCGCCTCGCGCTGCGCGACCACCACAATGGTCTTGTCCTCGCCTAGTGAATTGATCAACTGAACAGAACTTTCCCTTCCCACCGTCAGCGGCAGCACCGCATGCGGGAATAGAACCGTATCCCGAACCGGCAACACCGGCAGAGACCGCTCGTCCTGCTGCTCTTCCTTCTCTTCTTTTGCTTTTGTGGGGCGCTCGGAGCGCGGCTGCTGTGCCATTTTTCTCCTTGAGTGTATCTCGCTCAAGTTTTGATGAGTCTGATGCTTAAAAAGATGCAGGCCGGACGGGATATTCCCCGTAGAGCGTTGGATTCTAAACCTCTTCCCTCAGGTTTGCACCGTTCCTATGGTACAGGTTACCCTCGCCGCCATGGCCGCTTCCCGATCCTACGGCGACCTCGCGAGCATAAAAAAGAGGGTACGGGCGGGAAACTGTGTCCTTCCTCACCTGTTCAGGTGACGATCCCTGTGATCGATCTATGCCGCCGGGTAAACCCCTAGCACCTTAACCAGGTCAGCGACCTCCCCAAGATGCCTCAACGCGTTCCGGGCCGCCTCGTCGTCTCCCCGCAAAATGTCGACATAGAACACATATTCCCAAGGTCGCCCCCGCACCGGCCGCGACTCAATCTTGCTCAAACTTATGTCCCGCAAGGCAAACACGCTCAGGGCTTTGAATAATGCTCCCGGGATGTTTTTCACACTGAATGCGAGCGAGGTCTTGTTCGATCCACGACGTACGCGCCGTCCCTTGCGAATGTGGAAGAAGCGCGTGAAGTTTCGCTTATCATCTTCAATCCCTGCTTTCAGGATGAATCCTTCATACACCCTGGCGGCCTGCTTGCCCGCGATGCCTGCCGCGTTGTGGACACGTTGTTCCACGACATATTTGACGCTGCCCGCTGTGTCATAGAACGCGACCGGCTCGATGTGCCGATGTCGCCGAAAGAACTCACGACACTGGTCCAGGGCCACCGGATGCGAGTACACCTTCTGCACATCTCGCAGTTTGACTCCAGGCGCCGCAATCAGGTTGTGTGCGATCCTCAGGGGAAATTCCCCCTGAACAAACACATTTTTGCTAAGCAGAAGATCCAGGTGTTCCCCGACCGAGCCCGCCAGCGAATTCTCAATCGGAATCACCGCCCCGTCCACCGATCCTCGCTCGACCCGCTCGAAAACCTCGGCCGAGCGCGCGCAGGGAACAATGGTGCATCGTGGCACCATCCTCGATGCAGCCTCATGGCTGAACGCGCCCAACTCCCCCTGAATCGCAATTTTCATCGGATATCCCTGGAGCAGCCGCCAACTGCAGCAAAATTCATTAAGCCCTGGGGAAAAGCAGAAAGAATGCAGCCCAGCAGGACGGTACCAGCGTCCTTCGCCGCAGCAGTTGAAAACCGATGCCTCGTCACGTCGTGACCTTATCGGTTCACACCGTCCGACAGCAAATCCTTTTTCAGCACGAATGCGTCGACCCCGGTCGAATAGTAGCGTGGGATCGTTTTCACCAGGAAATAATGGTGCTTCTTGTAGAACGCAAGCGCAGCAGCATTGTCAACCGCCGTCTCTAACGAAACGGCACTGCAGCCTTGCGCGCGCAGCCGCTCCTCCGCCGCAGCCATGAGCCGGGAACCCAGCCCGCTGCGCCTGGCCTCCTCGAGCACATCGATGGTAATAATGTGCCCGGTGACTCTTGCGGCCTCGGCCACAATGAAACCCACGGTTTCCATTTCTGTGCTCTGGACTCCCGTACCGTTTCCTGAGACGTCGCGCTCCGCCACCAGCGTGAACGCCCGCGGCCGCCGCATGTAAAAAAGAAGCTCCGGCTGAGAATAGGACACGCCAGCTGCGAAGCACTTCTGGTCAATCTCCCAGAGCCGGAAGAAATCCGCCCGCCGAAACTCTCGGATTCTGAACTCCGGGCTCATCCGCTCCAGTGTAGCGCCGCCCGATCTTGTCCATTCTCCCGGGACGTGACCCACAACCGTCTCCCAAGCGCATTCGTAAGTGCCAATAAAAATTAGCTTTCCCGCTCTTGCCCTTCGTGCATATTCGGACGTACCATCTCAGTAAACGAGGTCCTCTGTGGGGCGCCTGTTACTGATTGACGCGTTGGGTGCCATCGTCTCCTTGGGCATTTGGTACTACGCCTTCGCGCGTTATAACCGGCGCAAGGGCGCGGCCGCCCTCCGTTGGGTCCAGATCGCCTGCCGCGGCCGGGGCAAAGTGGTGGAAAGCCGTTGGTCCGGAAGTTCCCGCCTGCACGCCCGCTTTCAGTTACCTTCGCGCTGGTTCGAGAATGCCCGCCTGACCCTGGACCTTCGCCCGCGTCCTCTGCCGGTGCAATGGATTCTGAGCTACTGGCGCAAGCAGAAAGAGACGCTCACCTTCGAAGCCGACCTCGATTGCCGTCCTGCCTTCCGGCTTGAAGTCATGAACCACCGCTGGTGCGGCCACAGCAACGGCAAGACCTCCGACGACACCCGCCATTGGGAGATCTCCCGCCCCGGGCCGGTCGTCCTCACCACCCGCGCGCAATGGACCCAGGAACTCACCCCGGTGGTCAATGCCCTGATAGCCTCCCGCGAGCACAATTTCCTGAAAGTCCACTTCCGCCCCGACTCCCCGAACTTCTCAGCCACGGTGGATCTCGAAACCCTGGCCGATCCCGAATCAGCTTCCGGATTCTTCACGGTACTGAGGGAACTGGCGGCGGGAGCTTCGGCCAAGCAGCTTTAGCGACAGTTCTCAGTTCTCAGTGAGCTAGCGGCTATCCAGCACAATCCAACATCTCTCGCCTCGCAACTGTCATCTTTAGCGGAGTGAGGCGCCTGCCGAACGCAGTCGAAGGATCGCACGATCGCCTGCATCGCCCGTGCCGCCGATCAGCTTTTTCACCACGAACCCAAGCCCTTCCGATTGAAGCCTCCAGCTACCTGCCATCAGCTATCAGCCATCAGCTATCAGCCATCAGCTATCAGCAACTAGCTATCACCGACTTCCGGCTCCGCCAAGAACCTGTACCCCACCCCCCGCACCGTCAGCAAATGCTGAGGCTTCGCGGGATCATCCTCGATATACCTCCGCAATCGCACCACGAAATTGTCAATCGCCCGCGTGTCGGTGTCTTCCTTCAGGCCCCAGACTTCCTCAAGGATCGACTTGCGCGAAACTACGCGGCCGTTGCTGCGGATCAGGTGCCGCAACAAGTCCGCCTCCATGAGCGTGAGCTGAATTTTCCCCCCGCTCGTGCTCAATTCCAGCGTGGAAAAATCGATGGATTTGCCGCGAAACGTGAAAACATCTCCAGCTTGCGCCTCTGGACCACTGCCTTCAGGGGCACTGCTGACTGCTGAGCCCCGACCCGCGTGCAGCCATTCGCTTCGCCGGAGCAACCCTTTCAACCGTGCCAGCAGAATCGCCAGTTCAAACGGCTTGGGCAGGTAGTCATCGGCTCCCGACTCGAAGCCCTTGAGAACGTCCTCCGGGCGCCCACGCGCCGTGAGCATCAACACCGGAACGAAATTCCTCGCCGCCCGCAACTCCGACGCCACCTCGAACCCATTCTTGCCGGGCAGCATGACATCGAGCACCACCGCATCAAACTTCTCTTTCTTCGCCAGCAGCCGCTCCAGCGCGGCTTCGCCATCAGCCACAATCTGGACCGAATGTCCCTCGGCCTCCAGGTTGTACGCAAGTCCGTCTGCGAGATGGCTCTCGTCCTCGACCACCAGAACCCGGCTCATGCCCGCTCCGTTCAAGCTAAGCTCCGCGGTAATTCCAGCGTTACGGTAGTTCCCTTCCCTTCGCCCGCGCTTTCAGCAAACACCTTTCCTCCATGCCTGCGGGCAATCGAGCGCACGATAAACAGTCCCAAGCCAGTACCCTTTACGTGCGCCAGCGCCCGGTGCGACACCCGGTAGAACCGCCTGAAAATGCGTTTCAGCTCTTCTGGCGGAATGCCAACTCCGCGGTCGCGTACCTGCAGAGTCACATTCTTATCATCCGTGGCCACCCGAACCGCGACCTCGACCTGACTGCCGGAGTACTTCACTGCATTGTCGAGCAGGTTCGAAACCGCCGTGCGCAGATCTTCCACGTTCCCCAAAACCTGTGCCCGATTGCCGTTGCTGCTGGCTACCTCATACTGCAAAGCGTTCTGTTCCAGGTGGTGCCGCGTTCGTACCAGATCGATGCATTCCCGCACCAGTTCATCGAACGCAATCTGAACCCGCTGATGTTTCGCTCCCCGCTGTGCCGCCTGGCCGGCCTTCAGGACCTGCTCGACAGTACCCAGCAATCGGTCCGTGTCGCTCAGCATGAGGCGATAGAACTCCCGCCGCCGTTTGTCATCGACCTCCCGGCTTTGCAAGGTTTCGAGGTAAAGGCGAATCGAGGCGATGGGAGTCTTTAATTCGTGAGTTACGGCGTTGATGAAGCTGTCGTGCTGCTCGTTGCGCCGGATCTCGCGCACCAGAAAACTTGTGTTGACGATCAAACCCGCAATCAGCACCGCGAATAAAATCACGCCCAAAAACAGCATGACTCCTTCGCGCCAATTCAGAATGATCCAGCCGACATTAAGCGCGACCGCCAGCGCCACCAGGCCCACGCCCAGCACGATGAAGAAGGCAATCGTTTTGCGGCGGCTCGAAATCTGCATGCAACCCTTCGCTCGTGACGATTGTATCTCGCAACTGGAATGCAATGGCGAGAACGATCCATTTCTGGCCGATAGACCGACGAGGTGTCCGGCCCGTGGAGCGACGGGCGTCCTCGCCCGTCGATACAGCTCCCAAATCGCAAGCGGCCTTCAGATCGCAACCCGATTGGAAAACGAAGTCGCGAAGCGACGCCAACATTAACCCCGCACGTCAGTGCGGGAAACATTGCAGGGAAGAAGCCGAGTCCCCTTCAGGGGGCGACACCCGACGGGCGAGGACGCCCGTCGCTCCAAAAGCAAAAAGGGCGGCCGAAAGCCGCCCTCAAAAACCACCCAAAAAATCCCTAATCTGTGAACTGTGCCGCCACCAACCCGCCATTCGGCGCGGCTACCAACCCTTCTTTGATCTCGGCCAAATTCACCTTCCGAATGTCCCACGCCAGGCCAAGCGTCTTCAAAACCCAGATTCCATACCAATTCAAATCCACTTCATACCAGGTCAACCCATGCCGTGCAGAGGTCGGATGCGCATGGTGATTGTTATGCCATCCCTCGCCAAAGGTGAAAATCGCTACCAGGAAATTGTTGGTCGAGAGATCGCGCGTCGAAAACCGCCGCGATCCCCACATGTGCGTGATCGAATTCACCGCCCAGGTCGCGTGCAGCCCGATCACTGTGCGCATGAAAATTCCCCACATCACAAAGGGCAGGCCGCCAATCGCCAGCAGAATCACGCCCAGTACGATCATCGGAACATAGTGATATTTGGTGATCCAGACATGGAACTTGTCCTTGGCCAGATCAGGGACGTAGCGTGCCAGAGTGGTCGTATCATGGTGCATCGACTTGCCCATGAGAATCCAGCCCATGTGCGCCCACCAGGTGCCATCGATCGGCGAATGCGGATCGCCTTCCTGGTCCGAATATTTGTGGTGGATGCGGTGCGTGGCCACCCAGAAAATCGGGCCACCTTCAAGCGCCAGCGTCGCGCACACTGTCAGGAAATATTCCACCCACTTGGGCGTCTTATAGCCACGGTGCGTGAGCAGGCGGTGGTAGCTCATCCCAATTCCCAATGAGCCCGACACCCACCATAGAAAACAGGCTACAAAAAGAGCCTTCCACGAAAAGAAGAACAACGCTGCAATCGCGCCCACATGGAACATCGCCATAAAAAATGCGGTGATCCAGTTGATCTGATCCTCGCCAGCGTGCTTACGGCCGATCGCTTCCAATTCCATTTTAGATTTTTCCCCGTTTGGATTCTTCTCGTAAGGTAACAGGGAAACTTGGTTGGCTTCTGTAATAGTTCTGTAATAGCAAGCACTTAGGGCATTACGAGGGTAACGGCTCGCTCCAGAGAGTGCTATTGCAATTGCGCCCCTTTGCTCGGGCGTTGATTCATTTCGCGCAGTGGATTGGCAATCTCCCGACAACACCGGCGCGCATTCTGGATCAGTGTCGTTACAGAATTTGCGGCCTGGATTTCCACAATCAAAGGTGCATGGCCTTCCGTGACGCTCTGGTCACGGTCAAAGCCCAGTGATGCCGCTTCAGCAGTTTCGCAAATATCGAAGACACGAGAGCGGACCAGTGTTGATGCACTCGAATGCAACTCAATCAATGCTCCGCTCGCTTTTTCCATCTTCCCCATCCGGTAACCGGTTACCCGCCCCACCCGCGTCGATCGCAACGAAAACATTCTGATGTACTTCCGTGTCTCGACGGTCCAGTGCCCTAAGGTTATCTATGTAATCCAATTGTTGCTCTTTAAAGTCTGCAACAGGACTCGTAACGCTGAAGTCCCCCAAAAAAATTCGTTCCGAGGACGGTGTGATGTTTCCCCTGGTTAGCTTTCAGTCCCGCATTTTTCGTGCCTCGTCAAGAAACCGACCTTCAACCGAGTTTTCGATCGTACTCGGATTTCTTCTAATCGGATTAATAGCGCTTACCAGTGCATGCTCCTCGCTGAATGCTGGCACGCCCTCCAGCGCGACCAGTAAGCCCGCGCAGCCGATCGCGATGTCCGCAAAGCTGCCGCCAGCGACCGTGGGCAGTGTATACCGCGCCGTGATCGCCGTAAGTGGGGGAAGCGCGCCCTACAGTTTCTCGATTCGCGCAGGGAAACTTCCTCTCGGCCTCAATATCAATGGTGTCACGGGATCGATTTATGGCCTGCCGATGCACGCGGGCACTTATGCATTCGTGATCGCGGTGCTGGACAGCAAGCACACCGCAGAGGGACTGCAGAAGTTTGCTTTGACAGTGAGCGAGCTCTCAGCGGCCCAAAATGCGGTCCAAGTCGCGATTGCACCAGCAACTCTTACGTTAGCGGCCGGCGGAGGCCACCAGTTCGCCGCCCAAGTTTCCAATACCAGCAATCACGACGTCACATGGTGGGCATCTGCGGGGAAGATCACTACCGCAGGCTATTTCACTGCGCCGACTGTCAACGCATCTACAAGAGTTCAGCTGGTGGCGAGCAGCAAAGCGGATACCAGTAAGCGCGCATACGCGTACGTAGATGTGACTGCGGTCCCCGCATCATCATCATCATCAACCCCTCTGGCTCTGACAAGCACGCCTCTACCCCAGGCAACAGAAGGTGTGCCCTACTCTGCCGGCCTGCGCGCTACTGGTGGGAATGCGCCTTACCGCTGGAAGATCGCAGCTGGTTCTCTGCCTTCCGGCTTCTCGTTTGACGCAGCCGCAGGAAGCATTAATGGAACCGCAAGCCAGAGTGGCTCGTTCCCCTTGACGATTCAGGCAGCCGACACGGCTGGGCATACCGCTTCTCAACAGTTCGCCATCAACGTGTTGCCTGCCGCGAACGGAAATTTCGACGGTCCGGCTGAGCTTCCGCGCGTTTACGTGAAAAGCTCATTGGCGGATACCCCAGCTCCGGGCAATCCTCACACCGTAGCCACGATGGCTGGCCTGCAGTCCGCACTTGGTTCCGCCCGCTGTGGGGACACCATCCTTTTGCAGGCCGGTGCCACCTTCCAGGGCACCGTGGTGCTACCCGCCAAAAATTGCGACGACAATCACTGGATCATCCTTCGCACCAGTGCACCTGACAGTGCTCTTCCACCCGAAGGAACGCGGCTTACGCCTTGCTATGCGGGCGTAACTTCTCTCCCGGGACGGCCGAGTTTTGCATGCTCTTCATCCCGAAATGTGCTGGCCAAAATCGCGTTCGCCGGCACCGGTAGCGGTCCCATTATCCTCGCCGACGGCGCCACTCATTATCGACTGATCGGCCTAGAAATCACCCGCAGTGCTCCAAAAGCCCTTGTCTACAACCTGGTCATCAACCAGAGTGGAGGCACCACCGATCACATCGTCATTGACCGCTCCTGGCTTCATGGGACAGCGCACGACGAAACGCAACGCGGTGTAGCCCTGGTTGGCAGTACTAACTTTGCCATCGTCGATTCCTTTTTCACTGATTTCCACTGCATCGCGGTCTCAGGGGCTTGCGGGGACTCGCAGGCGATTGCTGGTGGCCTCGGCGACAAGACTATGGGCCCTTACAAGATCGTCAACAACTATCTCGAAGCGGCTGGCGAGAACATCATCTTTGGTGGCGGCGGGGCAACCCGTACTCCTGAAGACATCGAGATTCGCCACAATCACTTCTTTAAACCTCTCATTTGGATGAAGGGGACGCCCGGGTTTGTGGGCGGACAAGACGGGCACCCTTTCATCGTAAAAAACCATCTTGAGTTCAAGAACGCTGCTCGTGTGCTGGTCGAAGGCAACGTCATGGAGAATTCCTGGGGAGGCTTCTCGCAGTTTGGCTTCTCCATTCTGCTCACGCCAAAAAATCAGAATGGCAATTGCCCTCTGTGTGTTTTGCATGACGTGACTATCCGTTATGGCACCATCTCCAATGTCGGCAATGGCATCACGGTTGGCAACGGGATCTCCGATTCCGGCGCCGTGTCTCTGGGCGCATGGAACGAGAGCATTCACGACCTCGTCATTACTCACGTGAATGCAAAAACCTACAACGGAGGCGGCCACCTCTTCCAGGAAAGCAATAACAACGAGCAGAATCCGATTTACAACGTGGCCATCAGTCACGTCACCGGTATCGGCGACCCAACCGCTGCCATGCTGGTGCTCGGCAATGCTCTGAACAAGCCCCTTGCCGGTTTCAGCTGGACCAACAACATCCTGGCCGTGACGTCCGACGGCATCACCACAACCGGAGGCGGCGCGGCCAACTGTGCCTACCCTGGCTTTGGGGGTGGCCCCGCGGGCAAGCTTGATCGCTGCCTCAAAAGCTACGATTTTTCAGGGAATGTGCTGATCGGAAATAGTGGACCGTGGCCGAAAAACAATCCTACCCCAGCCACCTTGGCGAACGTCATGTTCTCCAGTTCTAATCTGAGCCTTCTCCGAAGCCTGCAACTTCTACCCGCCAGCCCCTTCTCCAGTGGGGGTACCGACGGTAAGAATCCAGGCGCGGACATTGCTGCGGTTCAGGCCGCCATTTCTGGAGTGGCTCCGTAATCCGTTCGAAACCGCGAACCGGGCTTTGACATCGCTCTTAAGCGCTTGCCATAGCCCGGTTCGTGCCTGTCCCCTTGCCTTCGACGCGGGTATTTTCACCTTCTTCTACACAGTTCTGCTTCAGACGCGAAGGGTTCGGGTGCGTGGGAGGCGACCACTAGTTACGGGGCTGATGCTGCGTGTTGCTGCTGGCTGGTCTCGACCTTTAGAACCCGCCAGCGCTTTGCGCCTTTCACTTCGCTCCAAACCTCAACGGTCGGGGCCAGGACTTGCACAACTTTGTGCATGCCCGGCGCGTTGTCTTTCTCCGAAACCGCTTCAGCGATGAAATCAATACGATGTTCCTGAAGAAACTGGGAGGTGATCGGACCTTGCACTTCGAAATCCGCGACCACCCGGTTTGTAAGTTTCTCACCCGCTAATGAGAAATTGGCCTCCTCGATTCCTGTATCGTTTAAGACGCCTGCGCCGCGAGGCAGCTCATCAAAGAAATGAGGATAAACATACACATCACACCTTCTCCAGGCGTGACTGCGCGCCCTGGCCGCAAGCTCTCTGAGCGGCACGAACAGCGAAATGGTGCAGGTTGCAACAACACTGGCTACGAGTAAAAACCGGAACCCTCGTGTCGCGGACCGGTCGAGCAACTCAAACAACGGCACCGCGAACACGCATCCAAGGAGCCATAATGGCAACCCGAACCTCGGCATTCTCTGCAGCCCTATCCACCATAGAGCAAGCAGCCCGAGCCCTACGGGTATCAGAATCCGCAAAATTGGTGCGCCTCTTCCCCGCACCGCCTGGTATCCAGCCCAAAAAATTCCGAGCGGCACAAACGCCGCAAACGCCGCTCCCAACCCGCTACCTTCGCTATAAGGAATGAGTTGGTCCCCGGGATTGCGGAACCATTCCGTCCAGGGATAGATCAACCACTCCGCGCGCCGGCGCACAAATTTGTCACTGAACTCGTTGTGTGTAATTTCAGAAGGCGCAAACCCCTGGAACAATACGTGAGTCCCCACCTTGACCTGAAGAGGGAACACCGGGTTGTGCGTCTGCACGAAACCTCGGCCAAACCAGAATAAGCTGGGAACCAGCACAGCCAGGGCAAACAAACATATTCCGGCCAGCGACGCCCGCCAGTGTCGCCCGCTTTCCCAAATCAAAGTCACGGCGACGCCCACGCACAACACGGCGGCATACACATAAAACACCGGCTTGGTACCCACCGCAAGCCCGCATGCCAGCCCGGAGAGTAACAACATACGAGCCGACGAACGAGTCGGCCCATTGAAGGCCGTTGTCTTCTCCAGCGCGGGCTCTCTCCGGTATAGAAACAAAGCCAGTGAGGCCAGAAGAAATGCTGTCCCGAACAAATCAACGTAGGCCGAGAACGTTTGAAACTCGACAATTGGAAGGCTGAGGGCCACGATTGCAGCCGCCATGGCAGCTTCCCGTCTGCGCGTCATCCGGCGCCCAATCAGGTAAACCGCCCCTGTCATGGTAAGCGCGGCGAACAAGTTCACCGACGGCACCAGCCACTGCCGGCCCGTGCTCAGCAGCAGCATCATTCCAATTTCCGCATTGCCGGGCAAGGCGTACTGCCAAGAACCGTACGTTGGACTGCTCATCGTGCCGGTCTGTATCCAACGCAACGCGACCGGCAGATGGTAGGCCAGCGCATCCCAACCCGTAGGATACGAACTCGCGAGATTTGCATAGAAGACTGCGTACGAAGCGGCGAGGACGCCGGTGCAAACCCAGAGATACGCCGGGAAACTGTCTTTCCAGTTTTGTTCCGCTCCGAGGGGAACCGGTTGATCTGACCTGGATACTCCCTTATCGTGATGCGCAGTCACGAGCCGGGAACTGCCAAGAATACACAGAACCAGGATCACCAACTGCGCAGCCGCCAAAGGCCAAATCCGGATCGCCGAAATCCATCCCGCCATCTGCAAGGCCGCCGCGACATGCACCGGCACAATTACAAATGCGGCCCACAACACCATGGCCGCGAGGTAACGCACCATGCGCGTCGATACCGTCCTGAAAAAATCACTCGCGAGCCATGCCGAACATGCCGAAGCCAACAGATAAAGGCCAGCCGCCATCCTGTTTCCAATCTCCCTGGTTAACGCGCTAGTTTATGGGCGGTTTGTTCGATCGCTAGCAGCAGATTTCGCACCGCAAAGCTGTGCACCAGCCAGACGAACGCGCTCGCGCAAGCGATCCCGAGCAAGATCTGCGCCCGCCGACTTTCTTGAGGCTGCTCCGGTGGCATCGATGGATCTCCTTCACTGTTCGCAACCCGCTCAAGCTGACCTAAGCCCGGATGTTAACCAACTCGCGATCAGATGGACAGCATACTCATGGATGCCAGCCAGTCGCATCCAGCCATGCAATAGCAGGTAGCAAAAAGGAGATTGTTATGGTTGTGAGAGAGTCGGCTGCGCCGTGACGGGGAGGAGTGCTCATGGAGTCAAACTTAATCAACCCCCGCGGTGGCGGCGTTCACAGCGTCCACATCCGCTCCTGGGTCCTTTCCTCCGGGACTCGCTCCCGCGAAGGCTGGTGCCTTCTTGCAATGGGACTGGCCACCACGACACACTCGATAGTTCCCGTTCTTCCCGCCCTGAAAATCTTCCACTACCGAGGACGGATCCCCGGCATAAAAATTTCCTGCCGGCCATCCCTTCGACGAAGCGATAAAAACGTTCCGCGTCACCGCGGAATCCTCGAAGCACTTGCTCACGACACCAGCCGGGCCTTGTGCGCGCGGTTGAAACGCGCAATTCGCGGGTCCGCCCCCGGTTGGGAATATCTCCTGTTCTCCCACTCCGACCAGGTTGTCCGTAAACTCAAAATTCGGGATTCTCCGGTCCACTCCCGCACCCAGAATGAAAAGGGTCTTCGGTGGGAAGGCTGTGTTGTGAGCAATACGAATGTCTCGCAATGTCGGCACCGTCGAACTCACCTGCGCAAACGCGCCAAACCCACCGTAATCCTTACCGCTAATGTCGTTGAATATATTGTCGTGAATGCTGTAACGCTCTCCACCGCTCGAGGCACCGCCCGCATCCGACAATCCCGTGCCCATTTGCATCCCGCTCGCCATATGACTGATGCGGTTGAAACGAATCACCACATCCGTGGTCTTGCAGATGGGGCAGTGGTTCTGCTGGTTCTTCGGCGTTAATAAAATCGCGAATCCCGTCTGGCTAAAACCGCCCCAGACATTTTCCATGATGTTGCCTTCAACCAATACCCGTTGAGCGTTTTTCAACTCGAACAGATTTTTGACGATGAACGGTTTTCCTGAGGCGCCACCGATGAAGTTCGCAGCTCCCGGCCTCCACGTCAGCGGCTTAAACATATGGTTGTGCCGGATCTCGATGTCCCCCGGTGTGACGGTCGCGCCGCCTCCCCCAAAAATCAGGCTTTCCCCGGCTGCTTCCAGAAAATTGTTGACGATCTTATAAGGCCCTCCGTCGTGGCTACTGGTGCCGCCCGCTATGGTCTGCGAATCCACGCAACTCCCCGTGACGGCCACACAATGAAAGTCATTGAGGTAGGAATCCACTACTGCCACGAACTGGCTGCCGCCCAGTGCTACGCCCCGCGTGGTTTCATCTTGCGCCGTGCCGTGCATCCATACCCGGTCAAACACGATGTGGTCGGCACCTTCGCCGGGAAGCAGCACCAGATTGTAGACAGTCTGGCCCGGCACAGCGCGGGTAATCTCGAGGCCAATGAAGCGATAGTGATTCGCTCCCGGGGCGAAGCTGAGGGGGCCGCTTCCTCCCTTCTTATCAAAAACAATCTTTGCCATCACATTCGCCGCAGACGTACACGGGTAAGCCGGCCTTCCCGGCAAGGATGCCACCGCCGCATAGCAGGGAGTGATGCGTGTTCCCTCCGCCGGAAGATCCTTGTCGGGCGCACTGGTGCGTAGCACGATCCAGTGTGCGTCATCGCAGTGTTTTGCCGGAAGAGTGAAGTTCCCGGCGAATTCTGCGCCGGCTTGGAGGCGAATCGTATCCCCGCAAGCCGCCTTCTCGATCGCTGCGCCGAGTTCCCCAGAATTCTTCACCAGGATCGACTTACCAGGTGTGGGCGTATCCGATAACGCCGTCTTTACCGATTGCCGAGGCAATTCCGCTGGACCATCGAACCGGCCGGGGTCAGCTTTTGCCTGCGCCCAAATCGAAACGCAACTCGAGAAAGAAAATAGCAGCAGGAAGAAAGCCTTATGAACGCCACAATTACGCATGGCACCTCCATAAATCAAATCGTTCGGACCATAATGGAGAGACGGGCGTCCTCGCCCGTCCGGCAGGCGAGACGCCCGCCGCTCCATAAGCTCATTTTGCCTGTCGTACGGCGACCCTGGTTTCGCTTGCTTCTCCGAGGCCATTCCCTGCAAGCCAGTCCGCCATTCGGCCAACATTGTCGTCGCTCGTGTCAAATTCGAGTGCCGCCTTCACCTCTTCGTAGTGCTCGCGCACGAACTGAAGCTTCTGCACCATATCGGCCGCGCTGGTATCAGAATAAGTGACCACTCCCGCAGGCCGGCGCCCGTTCTCGCTGGCAACCACTGGTACGCCCAGCGCTAAGGACTCCAGCACCGAAGCCGCAACCCCGTCACAAGCGGGTGTCCTCAAGTATACGAAGCACCTGCTCAACAGAGTGAGGAACTGGTCATGCATGAGATTCCCCAACAGCAGCAAGCTCGCACGCTCCTCTTCTGACCATCCTCTGACGAACTCCTCGGCAGCGGCCATCTCTTTGCCAGGAAACCCAAGCCAGATATATCCGGCTTTAGGGTCCTGCTCCCGATATCGCCTCATTCCCTCGCGCAAGATCTCCAGCCTGTATTCCGGACGGAAGGAGACGTACGAAAGGAATACTCGAGAATGGTTCTGGAGAAAGCTCTCGATCTGCTCGCCTAAATTCACGTGAGAGAACTCCAGGTACTGCGGTGAAAACGTCGCGATCGACCGCACCTTCTCCGGATTAATCCCGTATTGCACAATCGCATCCTGAATCGGCTCACTGTCGCATGCGATCTCCCCCGCCAGCTGAAAAAGCGCGTAAAACGCAACCTGCGCGAGACTCCGGTCATTGCGTGGAAAATAGTCCTGGGAAAGTCCTCCGTGAAATGTCACCTGTGCAGGAAGGTTTACCGCCCGCCCAGTCAGCGCTGTTGCCAGAGCCAGCAGATATCCTTTCTTCGACATACCGTTGACGTGCACATTCAACCGGTAACCGCGAAGAGCGTAGGACCAGATTTTCTTCAGGAAGTCGGCCCCACCCTGCACATCCACGTACTCCGGGCTCTTGATTTGCCGCCCTTCGTTGATCTTCAGCACTTCACAAATGTGACCACGGCGCCGCAACTCCTCCGCCACCAGCTTCAACTGCATCGCCCAACCGCACATGGGAGGCGGATAGTTTCCGATCTGGAGAATTCGAACTGGACCTTCCAGCCCATCGCCGGAATGCGTCGAGTCTTCGCCCCCCAAGCTGAGGTCCAGGTCGCGGCTC
>Ga0209806_1000100_pt1 | contig 50374 bp, 48 predicted proteins | sample GraSoiAngelo_152_FD_186166 | JGI IMG/M metagenome (GOLD analysis project Ga0209806, IMG submission 186166) | Grasslands soil microbial communities from the Angelo Coastal Reserve, California, USA - 14_1009_12_30cm (SPAdes) (version 2) | ecosystem: Environmental > Terrestrial > Soil > Grasslands ... | reverse complement strand
ATACTGCAGGGTCACCACGACATCGGTGATGCCGTGCTGGCGCAGCAGCCGCAGGATGTGCTCCATCACCGGCTTGCCGACAACGGGCACCAGCGGTTTCGGAACGCCGCTGGTCAGCGGCCGCAGCCGCGAACCCTCACCACCGGCCATCACCACTGCCTTCACGGAGAACGCCTCAAACGCTCGCCTGGCCCGCCGGACGTCTCAATCGCTCGCATCGCACTAAAGCGCGGCTCGCGAGGGGCGACGCCCCGCGCGCCGCTCGCGTCGGCCGGCGGGCCGGCGCCTTCTGCGATCCGTTCGCGCAGGAACGCCGCCGAGTCCTCGGGCTTGACGACGTTGATCCAGATCCCGGTGCCAAGTTCGAAGCCGGCCGCGATGCTCAGCTTGGGAACGATCTCCAGGTGCCAGTGATAGGCGTCGCTGATCCAGGCATCGGCGACGTTCCCCTTCAGCAGGGCGCTGTGGATGTAGTAGTTGAACGGCGGATCGTTCAGCCCGTCATAGAAGGCCCGGAGCGTCACCTGGAGCGCCTCCGCCAGCGCCGACTTCTCGCGCCCGGTGTCGAGATCTCCGAATGACGCCACGTGCCGCCGGGGCGCGATCCAGGTTTCGAACGGCGTTCGGGCGGCGTACGGCGCGAAGACGGTAAAGCTCTCGTTCTCGAAGACCACCCGAACTCCGGCGCGGCGCTCGTCGGCGATCGTCCGGCAGAAGACACATTCGCCTTCCTGCTCGAAGAACCGGCGGGCTCCCTCCAGCTCCTCCAGGTAGGTGGGCGGAAGAAGGCCGATGGCATAGAGCTGCGAATGCGGGTGCTCCAGCGAGGCGCCCGCGGGACGCCCATGGTTGTAGAGGATCAGGACGTGCTCCAGTGTCGGGTTGCGCGCGTGCTGCCGGTATCGGTCGACATAGGACTGCACCATCTCCTCGACCTGGCGCCCCGGGAGCAGGGGCGTGGGCGCGCGATGGTCGGGGCTGGAGATCAAAACCTCACAGGCGCCGATGGCGTCTCGCTGCCAAAACCGGCCCGCGCGCTGTTCCTGGCCGTCCGGCTCGAGCCGAAAGGCGGCGTAAAGGTTCGGGACCACCCGGATCCACCAGCCCTCGCTATTCGGCATGGTGCCGGGCGGCCGATAAGCGAGCACCTCCGGCGGCGTCATCGACTCGTGTCCGGGGCAGAAGGGACAGACGTCACGGGCCGCGATGCTTTCCTTGGCGGCCTGGGTGAAGGAATCGGGCCGGCGGGCGCGCTCTGTTGCCACGGCAACCCAGCGCCCGGTAATCAAATCCTGCCGTAACTGAGGCAACCCGCAAGCTCCTGAGGGCTAAACGCCCGAACCCGTCCTAGGTTTTCATTATCGCTGCCACCGTTGAACAACTCCCTCAGGCGATGCGTTCGCCGGCCTTGAAAACCGCCCAGACGCGCCATAACGCCCGTGGATCGCTGAGCGGGTCGCCGTGCACCAGCACCAGGTCAGCGGGGTCTCCCTCGCGCAGCCGCCCGGCATGGTCGATGCCCAGTAGCTCGCCGCCTCGCCAGGTGACGGCCGCCAGGGCCTCGTGCGGCTCGAGCCCCGCCTCCACCAGCAGCTCCACCTCCCAGGCGAGGTGGCCGGCGCGCACCGAGCCGCCGCCGAAGTCGGACCCGGCCGCGATCCGGGCGCCGGCCCGGTGGGCGGCCTTGATAGCGGCGAACGCGCCTTCGCGTCGGGCCGCCAGCCGTTGCCGTCCCTCCTCGCTCGTGAATCGTTCGATCCGCGTGGTCCGTTCGAACGTCGCCCAGCTCGCCAGCACCGAGAGGGTCGACACCAGCGCCACGTTCTTCGCGTGCATAGTCCTGGCAATCGCATCGTCGAGCTCCATCCCGTGCTCGATGGAATCCACTCCGGCCTCGGCGCCGACCCGAGCTCCGTCGAGGATGGTGGCGTGCGCGGTGATCTTCCGCCCGCGGCGGTGCACCGCCTCACACGCCTTTCGCACATCCTCCACGGTGAAGGGACAACGGTCGGATCGGTCTGGCGGATCCAGCATGATCTTCACGAAGTCCGTTCCGGTATCCAGCTGGGCCGAGACCGCCGCGACCAGACCATCGCCGTCCTTGACGGCGACTGTCATTGGGAGGTAGCCATCGGCGGCGATCCAGGTGCCGGCGACCCGGATGTAGGGAGCGCTTGCCTTGCCGGCCAACTCCTGGCGAACCTGCAGGCTGACCGCCCGACCGTCAGGCCCGGCCGGTGAGCCCACGTCGCGAGCCCAGAGGATGCCGGCCTGGGCCAGGCGAGCGGCGTTTGCGCGGGCCACCTCTCGCAACCGATCGGGAGGATCCGATCCACGCTCGATCCAGTGGCTGCCGCCCGGCATCGTCAGGTGGCTGTGGGCGTCGACGAACGCCGGCACGATGGTCGCGCCGCCGCCATCGAGCGTCTCGGCGCCGCCGGCATCCGCTTCCTCGTTTGGCCGTACCCACGCAATCTGGCCGTCCTCGATCATCAGGCTGACCCCCATTTGCAGGGTCGACGAGTAACCGTCGGCCAGGCACGCGTCGCGGATCAGGACTCGTCCCGTCATGCCATCACGGGCGCCGGCTGCTCCTTGAGGCGGATGACCGGACCCAGGAAGATCCACAACGCGGCCAGCAGGGAAACGAACCCACCCAGAACGAGGGTTTGCACCAGGCCGATGCTGGTGCCCAGGATCCCACCGATGAAGGCACCCACCGGAATCGTTCCCCAGACAATCGTTCGCATGGTGGCGTTCATCCGGCCCTGGACCCGGTCGGGGGTGATCGCCTGCCGCAGGCTCACTTGCGCGATGTTGTAGACCGGGCTCGTGATACCCCCGATAAAGCCGGTCACCGCGAGTACCAGGACCGGCGCCGCGACGGCCGCGATCGGGGTCGCCAGCAAGGCCAGGCCACCGATCATGATCGAGACTCCGAGGGTGGGTCCGATGCCGAGCCGGCGAGCAACCCAGGCGGCGATCAACGCGCCGGCAAGGCCGCCAACACTGGTGATCGCGAAGATCACGCCGACGACAGCCGCCGACAGATGGAGCTGCCGATAGGCAAACACCAGCAGGACCGCCCCGAACACCATGTTCGAACCGAGGTTGCTGGTTGCAGTGCAGCCGGCGATCCGCCACAGGATCGGGCTCCGAAAGACCACCTCGAGCCCCTCTCGCATCTCGGGAATGAAACCGGTGGCTCCCGACGCCGTGCTCGGGCGCGGTTCAGGCTCGGGTGTCTTGATCAAGACGAGCGCGAGCGCCGAAAAGAGGAACGAGACCGCGTCGACGGCAACCGCCTTTGCGCCCCCGATCAACTGGATGAGGAATCCGGCGACCGCCGGTCCCGCGACCTGCGCCGTCGACCGAGTGATTTCCAGCTTGGTATTGCCTTCGATCAGATTCGGCCGATCCACCAGCACCGGGAGATACGACTGATAGGACACGTCGAAGAAGACGGTGAAGATGCCAGTGAAGAGCGCCACCACGTACAACTGCTCGAGCGTCAGCAGGTTGAGGACGAAGGCAATCGGGATCGAGCCGACGGCGACAAACCGGCCGAGGTCGCACACGATCATGATGGGTCGCCGCCGGATTCGATCGGCATACACGCCGGCCACCAGCCCGAGCGTCGGAAAGGCGAGAAACTCGAGCGCGGAGAGAATGCCCACCTGGAAAGGGCCGGCGTGAAGGATCAGGATGGCCACGGTCGGAACCGCCAGCAACGTGATCTGGCTGCCGAACTCGCTGACGGTTTCGCCGGTCCACAGTTTCAGGAAATCGACGTGACGCCACAGTTTGCCGCGGAACATTCGGCGATTCTATCGAGCCGCTTTCGCTACCAGCCGTGAGGGCCGGTCGAAGCCGTCGAGTATTCACGCGCCTCGGCATGGTTGGCCATGGCGGTACGGTAGAGCCGGACATACTTGTCAGCCGAGTTCGCCCAGCTGACATCGGTCGACATGGCGGTGGCCTGCATCCGGCGCCAGAGGGCCGGCTGGCGGAAGGTTTCGACGGCGCGCACCACCTGGGCGTACAGGTCCCAGTGATCGTAGGCGGTGAAGACGAAGCCGTTGCCGGTCTGGCGCACCGGGTCCCAGTCGTCGATCGTGTCCGCCAGGCCGCCGGTGGCCCGCACGATCGGGATCGTCCCGTAGCGCAGGCTGATCAGCTGCCCCAGTCCGCAAGGCTCGAAACGCGACGGCATCAGGAACATGTCGGAGCCGGCGTAGATGTGCTGGGCCAGTACCGGCTTGAAGCCGATGGTGGCCGAGACCCTGGTCGGGTTGTCGCGGGCGTTGGCTCGGAACAGCTCCTCGTAGCGCGCGTCCCCCGCACCGAGAACGACGAGCTGGACGTTGAGCCGCATCAGCCCCCACATGATGTTGGCGATCAGGTCGAGGCCTTTCTGGTCGTAGAGCCGCGAGATCAGCCCGATCACCGGGACGGCGGCGTCCTGCGGCAGCCCCACTTCCTTCTGCAGGGCCAGCTTGTCCTCCACCTTCTTCTCGATGCTGCCGATGTCGTAGCGAGCCGCGATCGAGCTGTCGGTGAGGGGATTGAACGCTTCGTAGTCGATGCCGTTGATGATCCCGTGCAGCTTTCCGCGGAACAGCCGCAGCAGCGGATCCATCTTCTCCCCGTACTCCGGGGTGAGGATCTCCTCCGCGTAGCGATTGCTGACGGTATTGACCACGTCGGCGAAGTAGAGGCCACGCCCGAGCAGGTTGACGATGTCGTCCAGCCCGGGCATGCCGGTCTTGATCAATCCCCACTGCTCGAGGTCGGCGAGGTGCAGCGTGCCGTAGCCGAACACACCCTGGAAGGCCAGGTTATGGATGGTCAGGGCGGTGGCGATGTCGGCGTACAGGGGATCCGAGGCATAGAGACGGGCCAGCATGTTGGGAATCACCGCCGTATGCCAGTCGTTGACGTGGATCACATCGGGCTGGAATCCGATCGGGCGCAACATCTCGAGCGCTGCCCGGCTGAAGTAGATGAAGCGCGCGTCGTCGTCCCAGAACCCGTACATCCCCTCCCGACCAAAGAACTGCTGGTTCTCGATGAAATAGATCGGCACGTCGTCTCCGATGCGGCCCTCGAGCACGTCGGCGTTGACCGGCTGATGCGCCAGCGGCACCCCGAGATTGGTGACGATCCGCCGCAGGCCGTATTTCTCCACGTCGATGCCGCCGTAGCGTGGCATCACCACTCGGACGTCGTGACCCATGGCGCGCAGCGCCTTGGGCAACGCGCCGGCCACGTCGGCCAGTCCGCCGACTTTGGCAAAGGGAGCCACCTCGGCGGAGACCAGCAGGATCTTGAGCGGCTGGTGCTGCCGTCCGGCAAAGACATCACCCGGAACCCGCACCGCGATCGAGCCGGTGGGCGGCAGCTGTTCGACCGGCTTTCCATTCTCGAAGGCGACCGCCACCATCTCCAGGGTCTGGCCGGGCTGGTGACCGAGCGCCTCGAACGGAACCGCAAAGACCAGCGCCTCGCCGGCAGTCGCGCGACCGGTCCAGCGGGGCGCGTCCCCCTGCCCCAGGTCGCTGAGTTCCAGCTCGAAGTCCGAACCCGCCCGCCGGGCCGCGAGCCGGGAAGCCGGGCCGCCACTCCCCGAAAAGCGCATCTCGAGCTCGATCGCGCGCTCGGCTTCGCGAGCGCCCAGCAGGTCGAATCGTAAATAGAGGTTGCGCTCGTCGTGGCCGAACCAGATGCGGCGGACCGCCCCTTTGGGCGGGTGCATCGCCCCAAACAGCGCGGTGACGTCGACGTAGCCCCCGGCGTTCCACTCATCCTGGTCGACCACCCCGTTGAGCTTGGGCGTGATCCTGCGGTCAGGTCGCTTGGACGCCGAGCCGTCGGCCTCCTTCACGATCGGCTGGTAGAAGAGCGCGGGCGGCTGTTGCTCCAGCGACATATAGATGTTGCGCAGGTGAAGCCGAAACAGGTTGTCCCAGATCTGGTCCATGCCCGAGTCGTGGGAGCGGCCGAACCACCAGAACCAGTCGCTGCCTTCCGCGATCAGGGCCTCGCGCCGGGCGGTGGCGAGACGGTCGGGGTCGTCGGCAGCACGTTCGCGCTCGCTCAGGAACGCCCTGGCCTCGGCCAGCCGGTCCCAGGCCGCATTGTGCGCCTGGTCACCGACCCAGGTGTCGAAGTTGGCGTTGATCCAGGACCCGGGATGAATCCGGGAGAGCGAGCGGTTCGCCGGAAACTCGGCGAGAAATTCCGAGACGGTGACCGTCTTGAGCTCCTCGTCGCCGCTCAGCCGGCGATAGAGCGCATGCAGAAAGGCGTTGCCGTTCCCCTCATAAAAGTCCCAGCAATTCTCGCCGTCGAGGGCGATCACGGCGAGCCAGGCGCTGTCCTGCTGCCGCCGCCGGATGTCATGCAGCCGATCAACCAGGTCGGTTGCCGCCTCTTCGGCGCCCCGGTTCTGGTACTCGAACCCGATGGCGTTCGACAGCCGGCTGTCGCGGAAGAGCACATGGATCGGGGGGCCGTCGGTCTGCGCCCGGTAGGGGACGTAGAGCAGCTCCGGCTGCATCACCCGGCCGTCGCCGTCGCGGTTGAGGGGACTGCCGAGTGAGCGCGCCAGCACCCCTTCGTCGCTGACCATCCATTCCAGCCCCTGCTCGGCAGCGAGGCGCGCGACATCGTCGGAGATGGACGCTTCGGGCGGCCACATCCCTTTAGGCCGAGTCTCAAAGACGCGGGTGTGGGCCTCGATGCCGCGACGAAGCTGCTCCGCCGCGTCGTCGGGATGTTGAAACGGTCGGCGCGGCATCGCCAGATCCGGGCGCGCCACCCGAGCCACGTCGAGGCTGGCGATCAGCGGCAGGATCGGGTGGTAATAGGGGCTGGTCACCAGCTCGGCCTGCCCGCGTTGCTGGAGCTCGCGATACTTGGGCAACACCCTGCGGGTCTGATCGAGCTGAAGTCCCAGCACCGGTTCCTTGTCGGCTTCGTTGAAGTCCCGGCCTCTTTGGACCAGCTCGGCGACTCGGGAATCCTGGGCGATCGTCCCCGGGTCAACCCATGAAAGGTTGAACCAGACTTGCAAATCGCGGAGCTCCGCATCAGTAAAGAGCGTCGCCAGGTCCGCGCGAGCCCCTGCCTCCTCGCGCTTGCGTACCAGCTCGAGGTAACGGGGATACTGACGCACCCGGCGGATCTGGCTCGACTCGGTCATCCAGCGGGTGATGAAAGCGCGCTCCTCGCCGGCCAGGTCGGTGACCGGGCGGCGGGTCAGGTCCAGGTACACGTCGGTGAAGCGTGCGTCGGCGTAGTCCTGCACCTGGGCCACCAGTGCCGGCACCAGGTTGAAGGTCTGCTTGATCGTCGGGTACTCGTCGAGCAGCGCGGGCATTCGGTAGTAGTCCTTGGCGCAGCGCAACCGGACCCAGGGCAGCAGAAAGGTGTTCTGCAGGTCATCCTTGTAGTACGGCTGGTGCATGTGCCAGACGAACGCCACATGCAGAGGTCGCGTCACGGCTGAGAGTCTAACTAACCAACGGCTTTTTTCAGCGGTTCAGGCAGAACCGTGTTGTAGACGTAGCGCAGGCGCGGAGAGTACTCGACGCTGATCTTGTCGCCTGGGCTCAGGCGTTCGAAGGTGGCCTGGTTGACCCGGAACGATTCGGCCCACAACCGCTTGGCCATTGCCCGATCGCCGGCCTGCACCGCGATCCGGTAGGTACGGCCGAAGACGCCGGCGTCCCGACGCATCCCAACCACCAGACCGACCATCGAACCGCGGCGCGCGGTCATGTCGAGCAGGGCACGGACCAGGACCGAGAGACCCAATGGGATCAGGACGGTGGACACGGCGACCGTGAAGATCATCATCATGGTCCACACCGAGGCCACCGGCCGGAAGATGGAATCGACCAGCCGGGGGGCGACGGCGGCCGCGGCCGCGCAACCGAGGGTGACCGAAGCGAAGCCGCCGATGGCCGCCAGACGCGGCGGTTCGCCGCGGCTGATCGACCACAGGTGCCACTTGACGCGGGGTCGCATCAAGCGCCCGTCCGGCCCGACCGCGATCATCAGGTGTCCCCAGGGCAAGGCGCCATGCGCCAGGCGCAGGATCAACAGTGAACCCAGCGCGACCGCCACCAGTGACAGATCGATGACGGCGGGTAACGGAGGCAAGGGAAAGGTGGGCACCCAGACGTATAACCGGACCCCACGAGCCGACCTTGCAGCGGGCGAATACCGCTGATATTCGGAATCCTGGAGGCGTTAGCGGCCGGGGCGGGCGGTCGTGTACTGGCGGACCTTGTCGCGAAGCCGCGGGAGGGGGTCCGTCTTGAGGAAGTACTCGTCGCAGCCGGCCTTCTTCGCCTCTTCCGGCGTCGCCATCCCGGCGGTGTAGACGATCACCTTGATGTCGGGCGAGTACTTGCTCTGCCGGATCCGGCGGCAGAGCTGCAACCCGTCGAGACCCGGCATCTGAATGTCGGCGACGACCACCGCCCGCACGCAGTCGACACAGAGCTTCCAGGCCTCGTCACCGTCCTTGGCCTCGATCACCTCGTGACCGTCCAGCTCGAGGAGGGTGCGAAGCATCGTCCGGACATCCTGGTCGTCGTCGGCCACGATGACCGGGGGGAGATCGCTGGCGGGAAGAGGTGCAGGGACACCACCCTCGCGGAGTCCCCTCCTCATCATTCCTATCGGATTCTATGTGGGCTGAGTATCAGGCGGCAAGGGTTCACCGTATCCCGGTTTTCCCCGCGTCGCAATGTGCCTTACCCGGTAACCGCGGGCGGTCGTTTGGCCAGGTGACCGGCGTCAGGCGTACTCGTCCATCGCGCGCAGGAAGTTGACGTAGACCCGCTGCTGCTCGCGCAGGATGCCCAGGGCGCCCAGCTCCCACCACTCGTCGGGCGTGAAGTAGGCGGAGACCTCCGCCTGGCTGCCGGCTTTCGAGAACCACTGGATCAGGTGCAGGTTGTCCGACTGCAGCAGCCACATGGCGATGTCCATCAGGTGCGGGTGCTTGGTCAGCTTGGCCTTGTTGTAGATGTGGTGCATCAGGCGGAAGATCCCCTGCTGCGCCTCGTTGCCGAGAAAGAAATCCATCCCCCCGTCACCGGCCCAGGTGCACCCGTATTCGGGCAAGGGCATCTCGTGCGCATCCGGAAACGTGGCGACTGCTTCGGAGGGGGTGAGGTACTGCATCTTGTGCTTGACGAAGTCGTCGTGGAGCGCGTGCATGAACGGGAAGATGCCCGAGTCGGCTCGATGGTGCTCCCCGAAGGTTTCGAAATCCCAGGCCAGGAAGACGAACTCCCCCATCGCCTGGCGCACCCAGGTGGCGTAGGTGTCCGCCATCAGCGGCCAGCCGTTCCATTCCCGGTTGCTGAACCGGTAACCGACATCGTCACTGAGCTCGTAATGCCGGGTGAAGAGTCGCATGACTTCGTTCGGATACCGATAGAGATGCGTCGGCTCCCGCCAGCCCATCACCCAGGGCCGCCCGTCCATGACGGCGCCCTTGAAGCCGCTCAGTTGCAACTGGAAATAGATGTCGTTCGACATGAACATCTCGGTGGTATCCGTCACCGCGATCGGCTTCTGGAACGTCTCTTCGAGCTGTCGCTTCCCCCAGGCCATTCGCTCGGCGAAGGCCGCGATATCGAGATAGAAGATGAAGGAGTGGTAGGGTTCGACCGCCACCAGCTCCACGTTCGGGTGGCTGACCAGTTTCTGGAAGCCGGTAAGCACGTCCGGCCCAAAGCGCCGCATCTGCAACAGCAGCGAGACCGAGAAGCCGAGAGAGATCTTCATCCCCTTGTCGACCAGCGACTGGAACAGCTCGGTGGCCGGACGGTAGCAGTATTTGGCCACCTTGTCGAAATAGCGCCGGTCCATCTGCTCGTCGAAGATGAGCGTGTCCATCTTTTCCGGCGCGGTGCCGCGGGGAATCAGCTGCGCGGGGAGGCGGACCCGCCGCGGTTGATGCGCGACCATATAAATGACCAGGGAATTCGGCACGAGCTCTATCCTCTCATTGCTTGATCGGGCGATGCCGGCGGCGGGCCGTCGGCGGCTCCCTTCAAACCCTGCTTGATCGCCACGTACTCCAGCCGCTGCAGCAGGATGTCGATCACGCGCTGCCAGGTATAGTCGCGGGCGGTCCGCTGGGCCGCGATCCGCAGGTTGCGGGCGGTCTCGGGATGGTCGGCCAGGTGGGTGACGTAGGCGACGATCTCAGCCGCGTCGTCGGTCTCGATGACCATCGCGTTTTTGAACGGTTCCGCATACTCCTCCCCGGTGGCGCCCACGAACGCCACCCCGCCCGACGCCATCGCCTCCAGGCCGACCAGGCCAAACGGCTCGTGGCCGCTGTTGGCCAGAGTCGCCGTCGCCGACGCGTACAGCACCGGCAGCAGGTCATCCGGGAGAAACGCCGTGACATTCCAGATGTCGGCGTCGGCGTTCTCCTTCAGGGTCCGGGCCAGGCCGGCGACATCCTCGATCCGGGTGGACAGCGGGGCCACCCGAAGGCCGCGCTGCGCGGCAAACTCGAGCACCTCGCCGCCGAACGGTTCCAGGCCGCCCCGGATCAGCATCCGGGTCGTCACGCCGCGCTCCTTCAATTGCGCCACGGCCGCCATCGCCTGGTGCCATCGTTTATCCGGGCTGAAGCGCCCGATTTTGAAGAGAAACGCCGGCGCGTTGACCGCCGCCCTTACCGCCCGCACCTGGGCCTGGCTGACCCTGGCCATCATCGACCCCGGAATGCCGTTAGGGACGACGATCGGGTTCACCCCCCAGCGCCACATGATGTGCTTCATGTAGCGGCTGACCGTCAGCAGGGTGCAGGTGAACGCCAGCTGACCCCAGTTGATGCGGTGGAACGCGAAATGGTTGTTGGCGTTCCAGAGCAGCAGGCAACGATCGCGCAGCCCGGCGAAGTAGAGCGCATCCGAGATCAGCGTCATGGCGTGAGCGATGTGCCATTCCTCGCCCAGGACGACCACTGTGTTTCCCCGCGCGATCGCCGGCTTGATGAAGTCTTTGACCACGGTGTCGGGAAGGCTGCGGTTGAGGTCCGCCACCTTGTCGTCCTCGCCGTCGTAGACGCCCACCGGATGGTAGCGGCTGATCCACTGACTCCAGCGATGCAGCCATAAGCGGCCCTCCAGCGCGCTCTCATCGGCCGGGAGGGTGGGGTCACCGACGAAGAAGAGGTGGGTCTCGTAACCCCGCTCGGCCAGCGCCCGCGACAGTTCCTTCACCCGAACCCCGAGCCCACCGGCTTGCGAGTACTCGTCGGGGCCTTCGAAAGACAGCAGGATGAAGGTCGTCTGCCCGGGTTCGAGCATCAGGAGACGCGCGCTCCCAGCAGCTCGAGGGCGAAGGCATGAATCGCGGGGGAGAGTGACGCCAGCAACGTCGTCCGCGAGTCCAGGCGGACCGAAACGCTCTCCAGCGGACGACCGGCGAAATCGGTGGCCACCCCGCCGGCCTCGCGCAGGATCAAGAGCGGCCCCGCCAGGTCGAAGGCGCGGACCGGGGCCGGTGTCGCCTGCAGGGCGATGCCGCCGGTGGCGGCGTGGCACAGGTTCAACGCCGCGGACCCGAGTTGACGAGTCTTTTCCGTCCTGGCGAGGATCGGCCCGGCCCCCTCCCGGGCGTCGACTCCACTCGGCGCATCGACCTGGACCAGGGGAATGGACGTCCCGTCAAACGGCGGCGGATCCGGGCGCAGCGGCTGACCGTCGCGGAAGGCGCCACCGCCCGCCACGGCATGGAACTCGTCGCCGGTGGCCAGGTTCTGGACATAGCCGAGCCGCACGTCCTGAAATCGGTCACCCTGCGTGGCGGCTAGCACGACGGCATAGTATGGCAGTCCCATTTTGGCGTTGAAGCTGCCGTCCAGCGGATCGACCAGGACCAGCGGGTCGCCCCCGAAGTCCCGCTCGCCCAGTTCCTCGGAGATCAGCCGGAAGCGGAAACCGCTGCGATAGGCTCTTTCCAGGTGCTGTACCACGATCTCTTCGGCGACCTGATCCAGGTAGATGGTCTGGTCGCCGCCGGCGCCGCTGCCGACGACCTGTCGACCTTTCGTCGTGCCGGCCACTGGTGGGATCGCGGCGCGAACCTCCGCGGCGATGGCTCGGAAGATGGGAAGCCAGTCTTGTGAGGACACTGAGTGAAACGGCGGGCACGCCGTTGACTCGCTATCCTACGCCAAGCTCGCTCGAGCCCCGATCGCGAGCCGAACGCCAGCGCCCCTGGCTGCGGCTGGCCGGGCTCGCCATCCTGGTCAAAGCTCTCCTGGTGGCGCTCACGCTCGTGGCTTACGGCGCCAGCCCGGATCCCCTGACCGCCCTCGGCCGGGAGTGGAACCAGTGGGATGCCACGCACTACCTGTATCTCGCCACCCACGGTTACAGCGCGACGGGCGATGCCCGGAACCTGATCGCCTTCTTCCCTCTCTATCCCGCCGTGATCAGCGCCGTGGCCGCCATCGGGCTGCCCGCCCGACTCGCCGCCCTGCTGGTGAGCAACGTCGCCGGGGTGGTGGCGGCGATCGTGCTCTACGAGCTGGCGCGAACGGATGGTCGCGAGAAGGCGGCCTTCAGGGCAGCCGCCTTCTTCCTGGTTTTTCCCACGGCCTACTTTCTGATGGTCGGCTACACCGAGGCACTCTTCTGCGCCCTCGCCTTCGGCGCGGTGCTTCAGGCCCGACGGCAGCGGTGGGCCGCCTCGGGGATGCTCGGCGGACTCGCCGCGGCCGCCCGTCTCACCGGCGTCGCCCTCCTTCCGGTGATCGTGATCGAGATGATCCTGGCGCGCCGCGTCCTCCGTCCGGTCTGGCACGCGATCGTGCCCCCGCTCCTGGTCCTCCTCGGGCTGGCGACCTATCTGATGACCAACGCACTGGTGCTGGGCAACCCGCTCGCGTTCGTCGCCATCCAGCGCGAGCACTGGTCACACTCGCTGGCGGCACCCTGGGTCGGCCTCGCGTCCGCGATCCACAGCATCAGCTGGCGAGTGCCCTGGGAGAAGCTGACGGTCGGGGGTGGCGAGATCGCCGGGGGGATCATCGCCTATGCGAGTACGACCTTGAGCTGGTTGCGGCTGCGCCCGTCGGACGCCGCCTACGCCACGGTGCTCACCGCGATGGTGACCTTTCTTCCCTTCTGGCTGAGCATTCCCCGCTACCTCCTGAGCCTGTACCCACTCTTCCTGCTGGTGGGGCGAATCCGCAACCAGTGGATCTACCTCGGGCTGCTGGGCGCCGCGTTCGTGGCGCAGATCGTCTTCGGGCTGGCCTTTGGCCGGGGCTACTGGGCGTTCTAACGGAAGAGGTTGGTCAGCACGGTGCTGATCACGACGTAGACCACGTAGCCGATCACGATCTGCCAGAAACCGACGTCGAAGTGCACCCCCAGGAGTCCCTGCAGCACCGCGAACGACAGGGCGAAGAGCAGCGCGTTGAGCACGAGCACGAACAAGCCGAGCGTCAGGATGGTCACCGGGAGCGTCAGGATCAGCAGGACCGGCCGGATGATGGTATTGATCAGGGCGAGCACCAGCGCCATCACGACGGCGGCCCACAGAATGCCTCCGTGAACGTGCCAGATGAAGGCGAAGACGAAGAGCAGCGCTACGACGTGGATCAGGAACCGCGTCAGCACGCGTGCATTCTAGGTCCTGTCAACCTGACGGCACCGCGAACACCTGGTAATTCGCGGTGCGCAGCGCGAGCCGAAAGGTGCTGTTGAAGTAATCGAGATTGGGGCTCAGCGTCGCCATCTCGTTCGGACCGACCATGAGGTAGTCGGCATGGTATTGATGCAGCAGCCGCAACGCTACATCGCCACCTCGATAGATGCGGCGAAGGTCGTCCTCGCGCCGTGAGTAGTTGACGCCCTGGCTCCAGAGCCAGCCCGGATAGCTGATCAACACCGACCTGCCGGCCAGATCGGCGATGGGATTGTTCGGCTGCTCACCGGTGACGAAGATCGCCTTCGCCGGCGTGGCCTGCCGAACCTGGGCGGCCAGCTGGACATCCTCGGCAGAAAACCACACATAGGCCGGCCCCTGCGGCGGCAGGAATTGGAGCAGCGAGAGCGCGCCGGCGGCGACCAGGGTGAGCCACACGATCGAGGCTCCGATTACTCCAACGACCGTTGCCCGCCAGATCCGAAGCAGCAGGGCTCCAACGGCCACGGCGCTGGCCAGGTACCAGAAAACGAGGAGCTTGCTGTTGTCCCAGTCCCACGGCTGGAACTTGATCAGGTTGGCGACCACAAACACCACGCTGAAGGGGGCGATCAACAGCCGTGCCCGGCGGTTGAGCGCCAGCGGGCTCAGCAGGGCGAGCAGCAGCAACGGCCAGAACAGCCCGGTGTTCTTGATCCAGAACCACGGCGGAAAATCCGTCCCCGACATCCAGCCGATCAGCCAGCGGGGATACTGATGTTCCGGCGGCGCCCCCGGGTCACCGGGGACTGCCATCAACAAGCGCGGCACCGCCACGACGAGCATGACCGTGAAAAAACCAATCCAGGCGGGCCGAGGAAACAGCAGCGCCCAGCAACCGGCGACGAGGCCGATGACGACGAGGCTGTGAATGTGGAACAGCGGCAGCAGGCCGGCCAGGGCTCCCGCGACGATGAAGGCGACGGCTTCGCTCTTGAGCGCCCACCGTCGCCATGACCGCCGGATGGTTGTCAGCGTCGGACCCCAATCGAAGAAGGGCGTGAGCTGCAGGCCGGGGGTCAGCAGCAGCAAGACCGCCATCACGATCGCGGCGCCGAAGACGAACGACCGCTGCGGGAGGTAGTAAGAAAGGATCGGGTTGTACCACTGGATGTTGGCGAGCGGGTCGTGGACGCCCACCTGCGGGCGGTCATAGGTTTGCGGAATGTGGGTCAGCGCGGTGGTCAAGCCAAGCCGCGCGGCATCGCCGAAGAAGAGGAGGAACCCGAGCCCACCACCCAGCAGGGTCAACGTGACCGCGATCACCCCGGCGGCGATGCCACCGGTCAGACGCCGGGCCCAGAGGATCAAGCCGCTGAGCGCGAGCACCGTCATCGCCCAGCTCGGCCAGATCAAGGCGGCCGGGATGCCCCAGCCGCCGGCGATCAGCAGGGCGCTGGCGAAATCGGGAGCGAAGGGATACCGGAATGGCGTCCCCGCGAACAGCGGATTCTGCGGCGGCAGGTTCTGGCCGTAGGCAAAGCCGGTGGCGGCGCTGGCGTGGAACGCCCAGTCCGACCAGGTGTTGTTGTAGTGGGCGAGCCAGGCGTCCGGCGTGACCTCGACCGCCCGGGTGAACAAATAACCCATCGCCAGGGCCACCAGCGCGACGGCGGCCAGCACCCCCCATGACGCCGGCCCGATATTCTGGCGCAATCGCGGAAGCTGCCGGCTGATCAACACGCCCCCGGACAGCCACCCGATCGCGGCCAGCACGAGAACCAGGCCGACCGTCACCCCGATCAGCAGCGCCAGCAGGTATCCGACCACGGTCAACGCCACGACGGCGACCACGATGCCGATCACCAGCCGCTCCCCCGCCAACAGCCAGGGCGGCCCGCCGGCGGCCAGGCCCAGGCCGAGGACCAGGCAGCCGGCCACGAGCGCTAGCCCGGGGAGGTCCAGTAGCAAAGACACCAGTTGGGCCAGGGCTTGATGAACACGAACCAGACGTGACTGTTGAGGGCGTCCGAGGTCATGGGCAGCCCGGTCCAGAGCGGATAGAAATAGACGAAGAACGCGATCACCATCAGCAAAGAGGCATAGGCAGGCACCGCGCCGCTGAGCCGCATCGCGATCCCGGGCAGCGCGCCGCGCCGCGACCGGAGATAGGTGAGCGCCAGGCCCAGCGCCAGGAACATCGCCGGCAACCCGCCCAGCATGTGGTAGAGGAAGAGGCCGCGGGGAACGCGCGACAGGGGCAGCCAGGCGGCGGCGAAGGCCACCAGGATGAAGATCGTGGTGTAGAGCCGCTGGTCGACGGCCCCGGCGAGGTCCCGACGCACCACCGCTTCCGTGTCGAGCTGGTGCCGGACGCGGTAGTCCTTGATCAACGCCGGGAGCCCGACAACGAGGCCGATCAACGCCGCGCTCGCCGCCCACCAGGTGAGCGGGTTGCCCAGGTTGAAGATCTCCGCCACCAGCGCGGACCCGGTCGACTGATCGATGCCCAGCCCCTGGTTGGTGTAGTAGTAGACGACCGGGCGGAAGTCGAGCGGCCACGACCACCAGGGGCTGTAGAAGATATGGGGCGCGGTCAGCGTGACGTGGTAGTGCCAGGTCTGCCAGTGCCACTCGCGCAGCTCGGTCCAGGCCGAACCGAGGTCGAGGTGGAAGGGCGCAAACGACAGCGCCGGCTGCGACAGGTGGGTGATGTCGTGCGTGATGGTGAGGTACCTGATGAAGGACAGCCCGTAGAAAATGGCCGGCAGCAGGGCGAGGCTGAGCAAGGCGATGGCGCCGGTGCTCCGGTCATAGCGGGTCCAGCGCACGGTCAACCGAAACACCAGGATCACGATGATGGTGCCGTAGGCGGCGAGCGTCGTCCATTTGGAGCCGATCGCCAGCCCCAGCACGACCCCGGTGGCAATGATCATCCAGCGTCGCCGCCACACCGTGTCGGCGTTCAGATGGAGGTGAAAGAGCAGGTAGGCCAGCACCACGAACGTGATCGGGATGATGTCGATGACGGCCGTGCGCGCTTCGACGAAGGTCAAGCCGTCGAACGCCGCCAACACGCCGGCGGCGACGGCGAAGAATCGCACCGCGAGCAACTGCCGGGCGAGCAGGTAAATCAGCGGAATCAGCGCCGTGCCGAAGAGCGCCGGCATGAACCGCCAGCCGAAGGAGTTGAAGCCGAACAGTTTGATCCCGATGGCGATGATCAGCTTGGCCAGCGGCGGCTCGGGATCGAAATAGTCCTGGCCGAGCAGGTCCTTGTGCGCATCGTTGGCGAAATAGAGCTCGTCGAAAACGAAGGGTGAGTTGGGCGCGATGTCGTTCGGCTTGCCCAACCCGGGTAGCGATGGATCCTGGTAGTTGTGCCCGATCCCCCAGGCGCTGATCGGCGCCGCGGTTCCGGGGTGAGCGAAGATGTCGAGAAAGATCGGACTGCCGAACCGCAGGATGCCGGCGACGAGCGTGAGCGCGATCAGCCAGTAGAGATCGTTGCGCTCGATCTGCCACCAGGCCGCTCTCGACCTCCGCGCCGCCCTGGGCCGCGCGGCGACGACGGGCGCATCGATGCCCATCAGCCGGCGGATCCGCGAAGCCGGCCCTTCACCTCGTTGACGAATGCGTCGGCCTCGAGGATGGGGACGACGACGTCGGCGCCGGCCACGAAGCGTGGCCCGAGCCGCCGCTCGGCCTGCTCGACCAGGTTGTCCTGCCGGCGGTCGAGCCGGATGTAGACGGCAGGCTCGCGGGCCAGCCGCCGGACGAAGCGGTTGACGAACCGTCGTCGCTCGGCCGGCTGGAACGCCACCTCCAGCGGCTGGCGCCGGACGCGGGAGACGGCGGTGTAGGGAAGGTCCAGGCGCCGCAGCAGGTAGCGAACGCGCAACCCCTCGTCAGACATTTCGACGTAAGAGGAGAGCCGCATCAGCCAGAAGACGACAAGGATGCCGCCGTCGAGCACCAGCACCGGAATGAAGGAGATGATCGGCTGGTTGGTGAACAGCTTGACGACGACCAGCACCACCAGGATGACGAAGAAGCTGCCGTAGAACCAGATGCCGTCTTTCCACCGTTGAATCGAGTAGCGAATTGGAAAGCGGCGGGTCCCGCCCTGGGTCATCGAGCCACGCGAACGGTCCCGGTGCGCTCCATCAGGTATTCGGCGCCTTCGAAATACGAGTCGAGGTTGGGTTGCTCGTGCAGCCAGTGCCAATACTCCCTCGTCATCGCCTCCAGGCCCGACTGCGCGTCCCAGCCGGTGGCTTTCAGCCGGCTAACGTCGGGCACGGCGTGCCGCGCGTCACCGACCCGGTATCGGCCGGGCGTCTCCGGTGTCATGGCGCTGTCGGCGGCGCGCAACAGGGTGCGGGCGAGGTCCATCACGGTATGCGCCCGGCCGCTGGCGACGTTGTAGGCCCCCGTGGGGAGGTCGCTGAGCGCCGCCAGGTTCGCTCGTGCCACATCATCGACGTCGACGAAGTCGCGCAGCTGGTTGCCGTCTTCCAGCAGCAGCGGCGGTTGATGATGGTAAAGACGCAGGGCAAAAATCCGCAGTGCCCCGTAGTACGCATTCTGAAACGGTTGGGCTCGGCCCTGGACCGCCCCGTAGCGGAGGATCACCCACTCGATCCCATGGCGCTCCCCCAGCAACCGGACCAGTTCCTCCTGGGCCAGCTTGCTCAGGCCGTAGGCGCTGGTCGGGCGCGCCACCGATTCATCGGTGACCATGGGGGTCACGGCGCCGCCGCAAATCGGGCAGGGCGGATCCCAGACGCCGCGCTCGAGCGCATCCACCCGGCGCGGCTGCGGATAGACATCGCCGTCCTTGCCGCAGCGGTATTTCCCCTCGCCGTAGACCGCCATCGACGAGGCCAGCACCACCCGTCGCACCGACGTTTTGCCTTCGAGCAGCAGCTCGAAGAGAATCGCGGTGCCGACCGCATTGACGTGGAAGAGCTTGCTGAACGCCGGCAGGTAGTCGTGGTGGTCGGCGAGGTGCAGCACGACCTCGTTGTCCTTGAGCGCTTTGACCCAATCTTCGCGTTTGCGGATGTCGCCTTCGACCAGCTCCATCCCGGCGGGCAACGCCGGCGGCCGGTCATGCGCCGGCGGCGAGAGGTTGTCCAGAACGGTGACCTGGTGCCCCTGCTTGAGGAACAGCTGGCCGGTGCGCTGACCAATAAAACCGGCCCCGCCGGTGATCAGCACCTTCATTGCTGGGGACTATAGCTCACGCCTGATCACGCCTCGATCCACAGCCGTGACAGCGCCGTTACCGGCTCTTCACGGCTCCTTAACAGCCCCACATTTATCGTGATCCCCGCTTCCCCTTCCTTGAAGGCCGAGACCCCAATCTCGGCCTTTCTCTTTTTCTCGGGCTAAACCCGAGCCGCTGCGAGGGATCGCTGGCAGTTGCAGCTCGGGCTCATCGGTATCAACGGGATCAGCGTCGCGAGCAGGTTGCGGACCCGGGCAATGTTGTCCGCCAGTACCCGCATCACGTCCTGGGCCTGCACCGCCGCCACGTCTGGCGAGCCTTCGAGCCCGGCGTCATAGTCGGTGACGAGGGACAGGTTGAGGTAGCACATCTCCAGCTCGCGGGCCAGCATCACCTCCGGATACTGGGTCATGCCCACGATGTCCCATCCCATCCGGCTGAACCAGCGGCTCTCCGCCCGCGTCGAGAAGCGCGGCCCCTGCACGACGACCACCGTTCCCGACGGCGAGAAGTGCAGCGATTGCTGCTCGGCGATGCGACCCGCCAATTCGCGCAACTCCGGACAATACGGGTCGGCGGCGCTGACGTGAACCACGTCGGGGCCGGGGTAGTAGGTGTCCGCCCGGCCGCTGGTGCGATCGAAGAACTGATCAGAGATCACCAGGTCTCCGGGGTGCAGGTTGGGCTTGAGGCTCCCTACCGCCGATGGGCCGATGATCCGTCGCACCCCGATCTCGTGCATCGCCCAGACGTTGGCGCGGTAGTTGACGAACGGCGCCGAGACTTCGTGGTTGGGTCCATGGCGGGGCAGGAACGCCACGCTGCGCCCGCCGACCTCGGCCAGCGCGATCGACCCGCTGGGTGGCCCATAGGGCGTCGCGATCTCGACCTCGTCGCCGGCGTCGAGCCACTCGTAGAAGCCGGACCCACCGAAGATGCCAATCTCTGCGGTGATGGGCTTCACACGAGGACCTGACCACGTGGCGAGACCTGTTCCTCGTAACGCGCCAGGTCCGTGATCAGTGCTCGCGGGGAGCAGACGGGGCAGTCGGGATCCCGCGGAAAACTCGTGACCCGGGACTCGCCAGCCAGGCCGTCGTGCTGAAAGATGCGGCCGCTCAGTGGCACGCCGGCCTTGAGCAGCACCTTGAGCGCCTCCTCCGCCATGACGCTGCCGATCACTCCGGTGGCCGAGCCGATGATGCCGGCCTCCTCACAGGTCCGGATATCGTCGGGATCGGGCGGGCCCCCAAACAGGCAGCGCAGGCACGGCTCGTCCGGGAGCACGGTGGTGACCTGGCCGCCCCACTGCAGAACGGCGCCATGAACCAGGGGTTTGTGCAGCAAGACCGCGGCGTCGTTCAACAGGAACTTCGTCTCGAACGAATCGGTGCCGTCCACGACCAGGTCGTACTCCGCGACCACAGCCTCCACGTTCGACGCGCGTACGTTCTCCTGGCGCGCATCCAGGCGGAGGCTCGAGTCGAGCGCGCGCAATCGGCGGGCCGCCGCGTCGACCTTCGGATGGCCGAGGTCGCCCTCCTCGAACAAGATCTGCCGGTTGAGGTTCGAGCGCTCCACCGGCTGGTCATCGATCAATCCAAGCCGCCCTACCCCGGCCGCCGCCAGGTAGAGGGCGACCGGTGAGCCGAGTCCCCCCAGGCCGACGATCGCCACCGAGGCCCGCTCGAGCCGTTGCTGGCCGGCCTCACCGACCTCGGCCAGGATCCGCTGCCGGTGATGCCGAGCATCGTTCATCGCGCCACCTCCACGCCCCGGACGGCGTCGTCCGCGAGCTGATGAACCGTGGGCCGGTCACCGCAGACCGGGCAGGCGCGATTGCGACGATATCGAACCTCGTGGAACGTCATGGCCATGGTGTCGTGGAGCAATACCCGGTTGACCAGGCCGTCACCGACGCCGGTGATGAGCTTGATGGTCTCCGCGGCCTGGATGGTGCCGACGATCCCGGGTAGAGCGGCCAGCACGCCAACCTGCTCGGATTCCTCGATCGCGCCGGGCGGCGGGGGTTCCGGGTAGAGGCAGCGATAGCATCCGCGGCCGGGAATGAAGACCGTGACCTGGCCTTCGATCCGAAAGATGCTGCCGTGCACCAGCGGTTTGCGCAGCAGGTATGCGGCGTCGCTCAGCAGATAGCGGGCGGCAAACGAGTCGGTGCCATCGACGATGACATCAAAGGCACCCAACAGCTCCATCGCGTTGTGCGCGTTGACCGTCTCTGCGAAGGTCTCCACGGTGACGTCGGGGTTGAGCGCGGAAACCGTACGGGCCGCACCATCGACCTTCGATTGGTCGAGGCCTTCCATCGAATGGATCACCTGCCGCTGCAGGTTGGAGAGCCGCACCCGATCGTGGTCGGCGAGGCCGAGCGTCCCCACCCCGGCGGCCGCGAGGTACAGCGCCACCGGCGAGCCGAGAGCGCCGACCCCAACGACGAGCACGCGCGCGCGCATCAGGCGCTGCTGGCCGGCGGGACCGATCTCGGTCAGTGCCAGGTGTCGCGCGTAGCGCTGCCGCTGCTCGGAAGTCAGCGAGGATCCGGCCATCAGCTGCCTTTCGGCCCCGCGGGAGCCGAGTGAAAGATGCCGTGGAAGACGCGGGGCTCCACCCGCCGCAGCCGCAGGCAATCCGCCAGCGTGTGCGAGGCGAAGACGTCGCGGGCCGCCTGTTCGGCCTTCTCACTTACCTGGGCGAGCACCCGGCTGTCACCGGCCGCGGCCCCATCCGGCTGCCGGCTGTCGCGTCCATTTCCCTCGAGGCAGGTGATGACTTCGTCGAGCCGAATCTCGTCCGGCCGTCGCGCCAGCGTGTGTCCGCCGCGCGGGCCTCGCGTCGACGTGACCAGGCCGGCGCGCCGCAGCGTCATCAGCACCTGGTCGAGAAACGGGCCCGGGATGCTCTGGCGCCGTGCGATCTCGCCACTCTGGAGGGCGCCGCGTCCGGCGTTGGCGGCGAGCTCCACGATGGCCCGCACCCCGTACTCGGTTTTCATCGAAAAACGCATTCGCATCGCTGAGGTCCTAAAAGTTGATCAGACCGGTCAAGTATATCGTAGGCCGCTGAGGGAGCGGGATGATCCGCCTCTCAGGCGATCCGAAGCGCCAGGACGAAAAAGAGGGCGCCCAGCACGACCAGGGGCACCGTGGTCGCGATCAGGCTCAGACTGCGCAGGCCGATCGCGCGCCGATCTTCCGTCGACGAATGAACGCGACCGCGAAGGATGAAGCCTTCGATGGCGAGCAGCAGCGACGCGCCCCCCAGACCCAGGGCCACCATCACGATCGCCCAGTTGTTGTTCGGCGTCCCCTCGGTACCGGTGAAGGCGTTGAAGCTGGCGGCCAGCACCCCGACCAGCGCGACCAGCACCCCGAGCGGGACCAGCGTCAGGTTGATGCCGCGCATCGTCCGTCCCGGCTCGGGGCGGCGCGAGAACTGCCAGGCCGAGGCGAGGACGAAGGCCATGTAGGCGGCGATCACGACATAGAAGAAGAGAGGAGTCATGATCTCGCCGAACGTGATGGCAGCCCGGACCACGCCGTCAATTTAGTCTTTAGCGAGCTTCAGGTCGCCGCCTCAGCGACCTTCAGGTCGCCGCGCTTTCGCGCGCAGGCGCCGGTGCCGGATGCCGCTCGTGCGAGCATATGAGCGCACGTTCTTAAGCGCGAATGCGTCGCGAGCGGCTGGACGGCGCATCGGCGCGTTTAAATCCCCGTGTAACCGTGCCGGCGAGTGACTAACTCAGAATTCGATACAAGTTATTCAGAACGGCGAAAGTCGTGATCCAGGCAGCAATCAGGTACGCATTCCAGATGACCGGTCGTCGCCGCCCGAACATCAGGAGGAAGGCCACCAGCGCCGCGACCAGTCCCAGCTTGATGGCGTAGACCGCCAGCTCGCCTTCGTTGTTGATGATCCAGGCCGCCACCCCGTTCAACTCCTGCCTGCCCTGGGCTAGCCCGATATGAGTGGTCGTGACATCGAGCAGCTGGGCGCTGCAGAAACCGGTGAGGATGAACGCCTTCTTTCCGGTGGTGACCTCGCGCTTGCCGATGCCGCCGACGCGGCGTGCCACCACCGCCCGCGCCTCCCCGATCATGCAGCCGACTCTACAGCGGCGTTATCAGAAAAGCAACGGCCAGAATGGTCGTTTTCGAATACCCGGTGCTTCCCCTCCATCCGACTGCCCGGATTATATGGGCAGTTTTAGGCTCCGTCCAGAGCCAAATTTCGCGACTTTGGATCAGGCGGCTTTTTTGCCGCCCAGGATCTCGCGGCGGCGCTTGAACAGGTAGGGCGCCGCGATCAGCAGGCCGCCCACCGCCAGCGCGCCGGCCCCGAGGCGCAGATAGAACGTCCACTCGGCCGGTGGATCCGTCGTCGGGTCGTAGACCGTCCGGGCGCTCAGCCGGAAACTCAGTGCCCCGACGGCACCGTTGAGGGTCCAGCTTCCAACCGTGCTCTCGGCATGGTTCCAGCGCTGGTCCTCGGTAACGGCCGGCAGGCTCGCGCACGGCCAGGCGCCGGCCAGGTGCACGGGAATCGGCGGCCGGGGAGTCGCGGATTTCGTCGGCGCGGGCTGGGGCGCGAAGCGGAAGGGCTTCGGCGGCTTGCTCAGATCGAAAAGGATGACATCCTGGCCGGTCTGATTCTGGAGCATGAGGTCGCATCCACCGGCTGAGCCGTTGATGGTGAGACCCGGGGTCTTGGGCACGATGCCGTCGACCACGGTCTTGAACGGCTGGTCCTCGGCCAGGGCCGAAGCGGAAAACACGAGCGAGGCGCAAAGCGGCGCAAAGACCACCGCCAGCCGTTTCACCCCCGTATAACGCCGATCCGGCCTGCGGCTGGCAGTAAACTCGGCCGCATGCCCTACGAGTTCGTGCTGACCGAGGCACAGGGACCGGTCGGCATTGTGACCATCAACCGACCCCAGGTCCGCAACGCGCTGAACCACCAGGTCATCCAGGAGCTGGTCGATGCCCTCGAGGGCTTCGATCGGGACGATGCCATCCACTGCATGATCCTGACGGGCGACGACCGCGCCTTCGCCGCCGGCGCCGATATTTCGCAGATGGTCGACGCGGGCGCGGTCGAGGTTCTCGACGACGACAACTTCGCCCGCTGGGCCCGGTTCAAGGCGATCCACAAACCCGTGATCGCGGCCGTGAGCGGGTACGCGTTGGGCGGCGGCTGCGAGCTCGCCTTGATGTGCGACCTGGTGGTCGCCAGCGAGACCGCGCTCTTCGGCCAGCCCGAGGTGAAGATCGGCATCATCCCCGGCGCGGGCGGCACCCAGCGATGGACACGCACCAGTGGCAAGGTGCGCGCCATGGAAGCGGTGCTGATCGGTGAGCCGGTCCGCGCCGTCGACGCCGAGCGGATGGGGCTGGTCAACCGGGTGGTGCCGGCCGGCGCGCAGCTGGAGGAAGCGCTCCGCCTCGCGAACCTGATTGCGGCCCGCCCGCCACTCGCCGTGCGGCTGGGGAAGGAGGCCGTCAACCACGCGATGGAGGTGGGGCTCGACGCCGGCCTCGAGTTCGAACGAAAGCTCTTCTACCTGCTGTTCGCGTCGGAAGACAAACGTGAAGGCATGCGCGCCTTCCTGGAAAAGCGACCCGGCCGCTTCCGCGGGCGATGACCGACACCATCCTGAGCTCGCGCGACGGCGCGGTCCTGACCCTGACCATCAACCGGCCCGACGCCCTGAACGCTCTCAACCCTCCCACGATGCAGGCACTCCGAGCTGGCATCGAGGCGGCCGGCCGCGATTCGGCGATCGGCGCGGTCATTCTGACCGGCGCGGGCCGCGCATTCTGCGCCGGGGCGGATCTCAAGGATGTCAGCGCCCGGCTCGATGCCGGCGACACCGACGTCGGCCGGGACCTTCGGGAGAACTACGTCCCGCTGACGAGGGCGATCCGCTCCTGCCCCAAGCTGGTGATCGCGGCATTGAACGGTATCGCAGCGGGCGCCGGCCTGAGCCTGGCGCTGGCCTGTGACCTGCGGATCGCGGCGGCCGGCGCGCAGTTGATCGTGGCATTCGTTCGGGTCGGCCTGGTTCCAGACGCGGGCAGCCTGTTCTTTCTCACCCGGATGCTCGGCCTGAGCAAGGCCACCGAGCTGGCCTTGACCGGCGAACCGCTGCCGGTGGAAGAAGCCCGGCAGCTGGGACTGATCGCGGCGGTCGTGCCGGGCGATCAGCTGATGACCACGGTGATGGAGCGTGCCCGCCGTCTCGCCGACGGGCCGCGGCAGACTCATACCTTGATCAAGCGGGGGATGGAGCGGGCGATGGATCTCGACCTGGATCAGGTGATGGAACTGGAGTCACACCTCCAGACGCTGGCGGCGCGCACCCCCGACACGCAGGAGGCGATCCGGGCCTTCATCGAAAAGCGCAAGCCCTCGTTTCGCGGCTAGAAAAAGAAAGAGCGGCGGTATTACCCGCCGCTCTCACTTAAGTCAATTAATGCCATGGGCACCACCTCCCAGACCTTAGGCGGCCATTGTATCAGTTGCCGGCCCGGATCCGATCTTCGACCAGGTCACGGGAGATTAAGATCTGGCGGGCGCCCACCACCGAACGAAGTTGGTGCAGCAGTTCGGCCGTGGTGCGGCCTTGCGGGAGGCCGACGTCGATCTCCAGCCGGTCGTCGGTCTCGTTCAGCTCGTGAATCCGCAACGATTGGGGAAACGCACCGATGGCGCCGAGCGCCGAGCGGACTCGTTCGATCTCGGTGTCGGACCGCGGCAGGATCAGGCTGACGGTCGCCTCATTCGGCCGCTTGAAGAAGCGGCGCTCGATCGGCTTCAGCACCATCAGCACCGCCAGGATGAGCAGGGTGGTGAACGCGGCCTCAAAATACTGCGCCGTCGCCGCCGCCATCCCGATCGCAGCCGTCGCCCAGATGGTGGCGGCGGTGGTCAATCCGCGCACCAGGTCCTTACGCAGGAAGATGGTGCCGGCCCCCAGGAAGCCGATCCCGGTCACGATTTGCGCCGCCACCCGAGAGGGGTCGGTCTGGCTGAAGCCGTAGGCGCCCACGATGGTGAAGAGGCACGATCCGAGGGACACCATCGTCACCGTCCGCAGGCCGGCCGCCCGCTCCTGGCGCTCCCGCTCCAGGCCGATGATCGCCCCGAGCAGGAGCGACACCGTCAGGCGGAGCATCAGATCGAACGCGTTCGGCGGCACGGCGCTATGGTACTGCCGCGCCGACGCCGGTGAGTTAGTTGGTCGTCAGGCCGCCGTGAAGAGCCCGCCGTCGAAGGCGTCGCCGTCGGGTTCGACCGAGGCGCCGCGACGCTCGGTGAAGAGCGCCTCTTCGACCGCGAACAGGGCGTCCATCAGCTTGGCAATGCCCACCTTGACCTTGATGTTGGCCAGCTGGTCCGGTATCGACGGCACCGGCCTGACCAGGGCAAGGATCTCCTCGAGGCGCGGCTCATACGAGATCGGCACCCGCTTCATGCCCTTCAGATTCAATTCCTCGAGCTCCTGCAGCAGCCGGTCGATCAGCTGCACGGGCCGCCGCAGCCGGTCCTGGCGCGCCTTCAGGTCGCGGTACTGCCGCTCGGCGTCACGGATATTCGCATTAGTTTGGGCAATCAATCCTGTCATCAACGAACCCTCTTTTCATGCGGCCGACTTTGCTGTATACGCTTGCGAATCGCATTCGTGCCTCATTTATTCCCGTCCGGCCGGCTGAGTTTTTGCGCCGATCACCCCGAAGCCGGGCCGTAGACTTTCGGTGAAATGCCCTTGCTGAGGGTCGACCGGCTCAACCTGGTTTATGGCGCGACTGACGTGCTGAACAATCTCACCTTCCAGCTGGAGCCCAGGCAGCGGCTGGGCATTGTGGGTGCCAACGGCAGCGGCAAATCGAGCCTCTTGAAGGCCGTCTCCGGCGAGTTGACCCCGAACGCGGGCTCCGTGACGCTGGCGCCCCGAACGCGAACCGCCTACCTGGCACAGGAGCTGGAGGCCGGCCCGCATGAGAGTGTCTACGCCGACGCGCTACACAGCCGGCCCGACATCATCCGGTTGCGCGAGCGGCTGGCGGGGCTGGAGACGGCCATGGCCGGCGCGGGCGGCGCGGCGCTCGGAGCACTCGTCGAGGAATACGGCGATGTCCAGCACGAGTATGAGCGCCTGGATGGCTACGCCTATGACAACCGGGTCGCCGAGGTGCTCCACGGCGTTGGCCTGACCGAAGCCGATCAGGCACTCGCCCCGGGCGCGCTCAGTGGCGGGCAGCGGCGTCGCCTGGCGCTGGCCCGGCTCCTCCTCCAGGACGCCGACCTGTTCCTCCTCGACGAGCCCACCAACCACCTGGACCTCGAAGCCATCGAGTGGCTGGAAGGCTTCCTGCGGTTGTCGCGGGCCGGGATGCTGATCGTGTCGCACGACCGCCGCTTCCTCGAGCACACGGCGGACGACATTCTCGAGCTGCAAGCGGGGGCGGGCGAGTGGTACCCCGGCAACTACCGGCAATACCTGCGGTTGCGGCGCGAGCGGCGTGCGGTTCGACAGAAGGAATACGAGGCACAGCAGGAATACATCGCCCGCACCGAAGAGTTCATCCGGCGCTACAAGGCCGGCCAGCGGGCCCGCGAAGCGCGCGGGCGGCAGACGAAACTCGACCGTCTCGAGCGGGTTGCCCCGCCGGCGGACGACCAGCAGATCCGCATCCGGTTACGGGCCTCCAGCACCAGCGAGCTCATCTTTCAAAGCGACGGCCTGCGGCTGGGATACGGCCAGCGCGAGCTCGTGACCACGCCAGCTTTTACGGTCAGCGCCGGGGAGCGCATTGCCATCGTCGGGCCGAATGGCTCGGGAAAGACCAGCCTGCTCAAGGCGCTGCTCGGTGAGCTACGTCCCCTCTCGGGTCGGATCAAGATGGGACCGCGGGTGACGATGCGCTACTACGACCAGCATCTCGCCGACCTCGATCCGAACAAGACGGTGCTGGCGGAGTTGCAGGACGCGTTCGGCCTCCCCGAGGAAACGCTACGGACGTTCCTCGGCCGCCTGCTCTTCAGCGGCGATGATGCCTTCAAAACGATTCGGTCCTTGAGCGGCGGCGAGAAGAGCCGGGTGGCTCTGGCCAAATTGATGCTCGACGACGCCGGCTTGCTGTTGCTCGACGAGCCGACGAATCATCTCGACATTCCGGCTCAGGAAATGCTCGAGGATGCGCTGCAGGATTTCGAAGGCACCATCCTCTTCGTCTCCCACGACCGCTATTTCATCGATGCCATCGCCACCCAGCTCTGGGTGGTCGAGGATGGAGCGGTCACCATGCAGCTGGGCAACTACAGCGACCTGGAGCGGCGCCGGCAGCGGGCGGTGCGGCCGACCGTCATCAAGGAGCCTGGGGTGCTTCGCGGGCGGCAGCGGCCGGCGACGGCGATCCAACCCGCCGGCGAAGCGGTCGATGGTGTCGAGGACCGGATCGACCAGCTCGAGGCCGAGGTGGCACGGATCGAGGCGGAGCTCGCCGACCACCAGACCTACGATGACCGGGCCCGGGTTGCGGAGTTGGCCCAGGCGCACGAGGACGCCTCGAGCCGGTTGCGAGCCCTCTACCAGGAGTGGGAGCAAGCCGCCGGCGGGTAGACCGGCGGCTGAGCCGGTCCGCCGCGCCGCTCGCCCCGGTGGCGAGTCGCGATCATCCGCTGCTGCTGCCCTCGTTCTCGATTGCTTACGCCATCGCCCTCGCTGCCGCGTTGCTCGCCATCGATCAGCTGGCGGAATACATGCCGGGGGCGTGGTTCGAGGTGCTCGGCGCCGCGGTGCTGGTGCTCTGCTTGCTGACGGTGGCGCTGCTGCTCCAGGCCGCCTGGCGGCGGCACCGCGAGCGCCTCGACCGCCGCGGGTTGCTCTGGCTGAGCGGCGCGGTCGGCGCGGCGCTGCTGGCGGTGGTCGCGGTCCTGGGCCTGGTCGAGAACGCCCAGATCGCCTCGGTGATCAGCGGCGCCGACGTGCACCTGACCAAGCCCGTGATCGAATCGCTGCCGAGGCCGGCGGGCACCACCCTGCTCGATGAGCAGCCTGGCCTCGCCGACACCGAGAGCATTTCGGAGGACTTCACCGCCAGCAACCTCGGCGGCATCGTTCCGTTTTACGAGGCCGCACTGGTCAGGGATGGCTGGGTCGAGGACAAGACGTCGGCGACCACCCCGATCGTGCGCTTCACGAAAGGCGCGTTCGTCCTCTCGGTCGCGATCGACCAGGCCTCGGGCGGCTACACGCTGACCGTCGACCGGGTGCTGACCTCGCCCTCGGAGTCGCCCGGCGCCAGCCCGTAGCGCTTGGGCGTGCTGCACAAAAAGCAGCGCGCGAACTCGTCCGCCTGGCCCGATGACGTTCGGCCGGCACGCCCCTAGGATCGAGACACTCGGATCACCGTGTTCAACGGAGGGAATGTACCTATGGCGATCGACCAGGGTGTGCGCTCGAAGAAGGAAACCAGGGCGGACGCCCAATCTGTCATCGACCTGGCCCACAAGCAGGGGCTGAAGATCGTCGATCTCAAGTTCATCGACCTGATCGGGACCTGGCAGCACTTCTCGATCCCGGTCCAGGAGCTGAGCAAGAACCTCTTCAGCGAGGGCATCGGCTTCGATGGCTCCAGCATCCGCGGCTTCCAGCACATTCACGAGAGCGACATGCTGCTGATCCCGGATCCCGCGACGGCAATCGTTGATCCGGTGTTGCGGGTGCCCACCCTCAGCATCGCCTGCGACGTGATCGACCCCATCACCCGCGAGCCCTACTCTCGCGATCCGCGTTACGTGGCGAAGAAGGCAGAGGCGTTCCTGCTGTCGACCGGCATCGCCGACACCAGCTTCTGGGGTCCGGAGTGCGAGTTCTACATCTTCAACAGCATGCGCTTCGACCAGAACCAGTTCTCCGGCATGTACGAGATCGACTCGGTCGAAGGCGTGTGGAACTCCGCCAAGAACTCCGAGCCGAACCAGGCCTACCGTCCGCGCTACAAGGAAGGCTATTTCCCGGTGCCGCCGACGGACAAGCTCCAGGACCTTCGTTCCCAGATCGTCCTCAAGCTGATCGAGGCCGGCGTCGACGTCGAGGTGCATCACCATGAGGTCGGCACCGCTGGCCAGACCGAGATCGACATGCGGTTCGACACCCTGGTCACCATGGCCGACAAGGTGATGATGTACAAGTACGTCGTCAAGAACGTCTGCGCCCAGAACGGGTTTGTCGCGACGTTCATGCCCAAGCCGCTCTTCATGGACAACGGTTCCGGGATGCACACCCACCAGAGCCTGTGGAAGGACGGCGTGCCGCTCTTCTACGACAAGGCCGGTTATGCGGGCATCAGCGACATGTGTCGCTGGTACATCGGCGGCCTGCTCAAGCACGCACCGTCGTTGCTCGCGTTCGCGGCACCAACCACCAACTCGTATCGCCGTTTGGTGCCCGGCTACGAGGCGCCCATCAACCTGATCTACTCGAAGCGCAACCGGAGCGCCTGCGTCCGCATCCCGATGTACTTCGATAACCCCAAAGCGAAGCGGCTGGAGTTCCGGACACCCGACCCCTCGTGCAACCCCTACCTCTCATTCGCCGCCTGCCTGATGGCCGGCCTGGACGGCGTCATCAACAAGATCGAGCCACCCAAGCCGATCGACGAGGACCTCTACGAGCTCGAACCGGAGTTGAAGCGGCAGGTCAAGAGCACACCGGGCTCGCTGCTCGAAGTGCTCGACGCGCTCGAGATTGACAACGAGTACCTCACCCGCGGCGGCGTCTTCACCGGCGACCTGATCGAAACCTGGATCGATTACAAGCGCGTCCGGGAGTACGACCAGGTGGCGCTTCGGCCGCACCCCTGGGAGTTCTACCTCTACCACGACATCTAGATTCGTCCTTCGACTCGTTCGTCGTGCGCCGTTCGTCGTTGTGGCGGCTGCCACTCGCCCTGGCAGCCGCCTCTTGACCTCGAGTGATTCCCGCGACCGCGACAACTCGAAGAGGAGCAACCTATGGACGATTCGATAGAGCGCGATAAACCCTGGCGACCTGCCGACCACCCACGTCCCGGCCCCTCCTGGGACCCGGCCGATCGTTCTACCACGTCAGAGCACAAGGGAGTCCCCGACGGCGAAGACTGAGGCGGCGGCCGGCCGCGTCGCCGGCGCGACGGTCGAGCGGGCGCTCGAGCGGCTGTCGGAGCGCGGGATCCGGTTCCTTGATTTGCGCTTCGTCGACGTGCTCGGAACGGTGAAGAGCATCACGATTCCGGCGCAGCGGCTTCCGCACGCCGTGCGCGGCGGCGAATGGTTCGACGGCTCGTCGGTGGAGGGCTTCGCCCGCGTCTTCGAGAGCGACATGTTTCTGCGGCCCGACCTCGACACGCTGACCATCGGTGAGGCCGACGGCGCCCGGAGCGCTCAGGTCATCTGCGACCTGCTGACGCCGGACGGCGAGCGTTTCGCCGGCGATCCGCGCGGCGTGCTGGCGCGGGCGGTGGCCGACGCGGCGGCGCTCGGCTTCGACTACGCGGTTGCCATCGAGCTCGAGTTTTTCTTGCTCACCGCGGACCAGGCCGGCGGCGGTGTGCGCCCGGGACGCCATGACCGGGCCAGCTACTTCGACCATCCGGTGGACATCGGCAGTGAGGTGCGGCAAGAGATCGTCGACGCGCTCGACCGGCTCGGCATCACCATCGACGCGAGTCACCACGAGGTCGCCGCCGGTCAATACGAGCTCGACCTGGCGCTCGGCAACGCCCTGAGGAGTGCCGATCAGCTCGTCACGCTCAAGCACGCGGTCAAGGCCGTTGCCCAGCGCCGCGGGCTGCTTGCCACCTTCATGCCCAAGCCGATCTTCGGCGCGGCGGGCTCGGGGATGCACACCCACCAGATCCTCACCGACCTCGGCAAGGATGCGAATGCCTTCTACGATCGCGGCGACCAGTACCACCTGTCGCCCGTCGCCAAGCACTTCATCGCCGGGCAGCTGGCGCATGCCCGCGCCTTGTCCGCCCTGGTCGCCCCCCTGGTCAACTCCTACAAGCGATTCGTGCCGGGATTCGAGGCCCCGGTCGCCATCAGCTGGGCGCAACTGAACCGCTCCGCGCTGATCCGGGTACCGAGGGCGGGGAGCAGCGACCGGGCGGCCATCCGGATCGAGTTTCGAGCCCCGGATCCCTCCTGCAATCCGTACCTTGCGTTCGCCGCCATGCTGCACGCCGGCCTCTCCGGTATCCGCCAGAAGCTGCCACTCCCCCCGCCGGTCGAAGAGAACCTCTACGCCTTCGATCCCGAGCGGCTCGCCCGCCACCAGCTTGGCCACCTCCCCGCCTCCCTCGCCGAGGCCCTCAAAGATCTCCGGCAGGACGAGGTCATGCGCGATGCGCTGGGTGTCCACCTCCTCGAACGTTTCATCGAGGCGAAGGAGATGGAGTGGCAGAGCTATGAGAAGCAGGTCACGGCCTGGGAGCTCGACGCGTACCTCGAGGCCTACTAGACAACGCGATGTCTCCTTCCCCCGCTTGCGGGGGAAGGTCGGGATGGGGGCCTTGGCCATCGCCACGATCGCCCTGGCCGGCGTCTACGTCATCGAGGCGTTTACCGCCTCCAACCCGCTGCTCCGGATCGGGCTGCGCAGCCTGCCGGTGCTGCCGGTTGCGATCTGGACCCTCTGGTACGAGAAATCGCGGCCATTCGAACGACAATCGTTGACGGTCCGCGTCGCCGGCCGGGTGGTGCTTCTGGCGCTGGTCATGGCCTTCGCGGTCGCCATCCTCGGTATCGGCCTCAACTGGCTCTATGATCCGCACCGCGTTCTGTAGCCGTCGTCACGGCCGGCGTGACCGCCATGCGAACGCTGATACTGCCGAACCGAGGGCCCGCCGACTCCAGGTAAAAAACCTTCTCGATCACCTGCCAGAGCCGGTCGCTCGCGTGTCGAGGCGACGGTGCGTCGATCTCTACCCGGATCCGCAGCCCGGCGCGGCCCGTTCGCTCGACGGCGGCGGCCCGAAATGCTCGCAATTGAAGCTCGGCGGCCGCGGTATCGAGGGAACGGAACGTGACGGGTTGGCCTTCCACGTTGAGGGGGTCCGTCAGATCCACGACCACCGTCCAGGTGCCTGGCGGCGCCTCCATAACTTGCATACTAGGCGAGGCTCAGGGCCGCAAAGGGGACGGCCTAGAATGGGCGCCTGATTCGGCACCGTGAGTTCAAGGAGGTCGGCAATGGCTCACCATCTGAAAGATCTGACCATCGAACTGGACGAGAAAGTCGGTACCGTGGCGGCCGCGGCTGAAGCGCTGGGCAAGGCCGGCGTCAACATCGAAGGCATCTGCGGGTTCGTGGCTGGCGGCAAGGGCGTTGGCCACCTGCTGGTGGAGGATCCGGCCAAGGCGCGTCAGGCGCTGCAGAGCGCGGGCGCTCGCGTCACCGGCGAGCAGGACGCCCTGGTGTTGGACATCGAGGACCGGCCGGGCGCGCTCGGCAGGCTGACCCGCAAGATCGCCGACGCCGGCGTCAGCCTGAACGCGGTCTACCTGGCGACGAAGACCCGGATTGTGATCGGCGCGCAGGATATCGAGAAGGCGCGCGCCGCGGTCGGCGAAGGCGCCGCCAGTCATCGATGAGAATCGCCCAGCGCTGGTGGTCGCGCCAACGTCCGGCGACCTTCAAGTAACGCGGCGAGAAACCCTCGAGTCGGAAGCCTGAGCGCTTCGCGAGGGCGATCGAGGCGGCGTTCTCCGGCTGGATGTTCGCCTCGACTCGGTGCAGCTGCATGGCGTTGAACGCGTGTCGCAACACGAGTTGCATGCCCTCTCGCATGTAGCCCTGTCCAGCGTAGGCGCGCGCGGCGTAGTAGCCGAGGTAGGCGCTCTGAAACTTTCCGCGGACGATCTCGCTCAAGACGTAGACGCCGGTGATGGCGTCATCGGCGAGCCGGCACACTAACAAGCAGGCAACGTTGGGCTGACGGGAGCGCGTCATCCACCTGGCGAACGCTCCCGCGTCGGTTGGCGGCGCGACCCAGCCTCGGTGGAATGCCCGGCTGGCGCGGTTCAGGGCGACGATCGCCGGCCGGTCGCGAGTCGTCGGCGGGCGCAGGTAGACCTGCTCGCCGACTTCGAGCGCGCCCTCAGGCCTCCGCACGCCGTGCCCACCCGCGAAGCACTCGACGGACCGCCCAGCCGGCCACGTAATTGACCGCCAGGCCGAGCCGGTCGGGGACCAACGAGATGTAGACCGAGCTCTGGTTCCGCTCGACCGCGTTGGCGACGCGTCGCGCCACCTTCTCCGCCGAAACCGGCGGCACCCGTTGATGGGCGCCGCGGCCCCGGATCCCGAGCCGGTGCTCGCCGAAGCTGGAGCGCGTGGTCCCCGGGAAGACGTTCATGACCCTGATCCCCCGATGCGCCTCCTCCATTCGCAGCGCGTCCCCAATGGCCGTCAGCGCGAATTTGCTCGCCGAGTAATAGCCGATCCGGGGGATGACGATTCGTCCGGCCATCGAGGAGATGTTGATGATCATTCCCGCGCGCTGCGCCCGCATGATCGGGAGTACCGCGCGGATCGCGGCGGCTGCCGCCAGGACGTTGAGGCGGAACATTGCCTCCACATCGGCGGCGGAGGCGTCAGCGATCAACGCCTGCAGCCCGATGCCCGCATTGTTGACCAGGATGTCGATCCCGCCCAGTTGCCGGATCGTCTCACTTGCCATCCGTTCGACCGCGCCGGCCTCGGTGACATTGGTCGCAACCACCACCGCGCTGGCACCGTTCTTTCGGATCGCGGCCGCCACCTCGTCGAGGGCGGCGGTGTTTCTCGAGGCCAGGGCCAGCAGGGCGCCACGACGGCCGAACTCCAGGGCGATCGCGCGACCGATGCCGCTCGAGGCGCCGGTCACGATGACGCGCGCGTTCTTCAGCCGCACGCGCTAATGTTGGCAGCCGCGACAGAAATCGGTCGCCTCACCGCGCGCAGTCAGCTCCGAGATCCGATGTCCGCAGCGCGGGCATTTCTCTTTCGCCTTCCCATGGACCGCCATGAAACTTCGGTCCTGTTTGTGTGGCTCGTACTTCGGCTGCGTCTTGATCGACTCAATCGCCGATCGCAGCACTTTTCCGGTCGCGGCATGGAGTCGCTGCACCTCGTCGGCTTTGAGCGTAGTTCGCTTTCGCAGCGGCAGCAATTCAGCCTCGTGAAGAATCTCGTCCGAGTAGGCGTTGCCAACCCCGGAGATGAATGCCTGGTTCCGCAGCAGGTTCTTCAGCTCGCCGGGGTGCCGCCGGATCCGCTGAGTGAATTCCGACTGCCCGACGGTCAGCGCATCGGGTCCGAGCTCCGCCCAGCCGGGGATGGTGGGCAGCGCGCCGGGAGCCACCCAGTAGACGCGGCCCATCTTGACGGTGTCGAGGAAGCGTAGTTCGTCTCCATCCTCGAGCGTGATGCGAAAGACGGTCGCGGCTGCCACCTTCTCCGACCGGGTCGTCCACTGCAGGCGCCCGCCCAGCATGGGGTTGATGACGAGGTGCTGCCCGCTGATGTCGAAGATCAGGAACTTCCCCCGACGCCAGGCACGCTGGAAAACCCCGCCGGTCAGTTGCCGGGCGAACTCGTCTGTCGGCGTGCGCAGCAAGAAGCTGAGCTTTGGCGAGGTCCAGACCTCGCTGATCCGCTTTCCTTCCAGCCGCGGGCCGAGGTATTCACGCAGCACCTCGAGTTCCGGCAATTCGGGCATCGCGCCATAGGCTACCGAACGGTCGAGCAGATTGCCGGGGGTGGCATAGTACTTGACAAGACTAGACGTCTCATCTAGCATCGTTCCACCGTCAGATGGCAGAGCCGGCGTCGCGCAAGGAGCGGATCATGCGAGAGGCGACACGTCTGTACGGATCCGCCGACCCGCCCTCGGTCAACGCGATTGCGCAGGCCGCCGGCGTGTCCCGCTCCACCCTGTACCGCATCTTTCCCCGGCGCACCACGCTGCTCGACGCGCTGGAGATTGCGCCGGGACCCGGCACCCGGCAGCGAGTCCTGGATGCAGCCTTGCGACTGCTGGCCAGCCGGTCGTTGGCCGACCTCTCCATGGATGAGCTCGCTTCCGAGGCGGGAGTTTCCCGCGCCAACCTCTATCGACTCTTCCCCGGCAAGTCGGCGCTGTTTCGCGCCATCCTGCTCGCCTACTCACCCTTCGAGCCGGTGATGGCGCTGCTCGTCCGCGCCGCCGACCTCCCGCCTGACCAGGTCGTCCCCCAGGTCGTCCTGGCCGCCTACCAAGCCGTGGCGCGACGGCGGGGCATCGTCCGCACCCTTCTTCTCGAGATCACGTCGATGGCACCCGAGACCCAGCAGGCTTTCGCCGAAACTGGCGCGCGCGCCTTTGCCACATTTGGCGGATATCTCGCCGCACAGATGGCCGCCGGCCGGCTCCGGCGGATACACCCGATGCTCGCCGTTCAAAGTCTGGTTGGGGCTGTGGTCCTGCATCTGCTCGCGGAACCCGTCTTCAGCCAGGCGGGCGTCGAGGCCCCCGGCGGCGAAGAGGCCGTGATGGAGTTCGCGCGGCTCTGGCTGCGCGGCATGCGCCCGGAGGGCTAGGCATGGCCGCTGAGCCGACCTACTCCGTCGAGGTCGAGGGCGTGAGCAAGCGGTTCGGCGCGCAGCCCGCCCTTGACGACGTCACCCTGCGGATCCGCCGCGGCGAGGTCTACGGCATCCTCGGCCCGAACGGTGCCGGCAAGACGACCCTGATCCGGTCCCTGGTTGGGCTGATCGTTCCCGACAGTGGGACCGTCACCGTCCTGGGCCGGCGGATGCCGTCTCTCGACATCCTGGCGCGGGTTGGCTACATGACCCAGCAGGCGGCCCTCTATCCCGATCTCTCGGCGGCGGAGAACGTCCGGTTCTTCGCCGAGATCTACGGGGCCCACGACGGCGTGCGCGAAGCGCTCGAGTTCGTCGACCTCTGGGAGCGCCGCGACTCGGTGGTGAGCAATCTCAGCGGCGGGATGCGGACTCGATGCTCGCTGGCCTGCGCGCTCGTCCACAAGCCCGACCTGCTCCTGCTCGACGAACCGACCGTCGGGGTCGATCCGCAGCTTCGGGTCCAGCTCTGGGATCGCTTTCAGCGGATGGCGCGCGACGGCGCATCGATCCTCGTGTCAAGCCACGTGATGGACGAGGCCGAACGTTGCGACCGGCTCGGACTGATCCGCTTCGGGCGGCTGCTCGCCGAAGGGACCGTCGCCGAGCTGAAGCGCAAGGCCGGCGTCGAGCGGCTCGAGGATGCCTTTCTCAAGCTCTCGGAGGCACCCGCCACATGAGCCGGCGGCGGGTCGCGGCGATCACCCGGCGGCTGCTGCACCAATTTCGGCGGGACCGGCGAACGCTGGCGCTGCTCTTTTTTGCGCCGCTCGTCATTCTCGCGTTGCTCGGCTATCTGCTGCGTGGCGGCGGTGGCGTCCCGCAAATGGGTGTGGTCAACGAGGACACCGGCCCCCTCGGCCCGGTCGTCGCCTCGCAGCTCGAGCACTCGACCACGGTTTCGGCAACGGCGATGTCCCAGCGCGATGCCGAGGCCAAGTTGCGCAACGGCGACCTCGCCGGCTACATCGTGCTGCCGCCGGATTTTTCCGCGCAGGCCCAGCAGGCGCATACCGTCGCTCCCGACGTGCGTCTCGAGGGCAGCCAGCCCGGGCTCTCGGGGTCGATCCTGCAGGCGGTCGGTCAGTCGTTCACCGCGCTCGTGGGCACCGCCGGGGTGCACTTCGCGCCAAAGGTGAGCTACCTGTATGGTGGACCGACCTTCGATACGCTCGATTACTTTGGCGCCGCCTTCATCGGCCTGGTCGTGTTCTTCCTCGTCTTCGTGATCACCGCGGTGGCGTTTCTACGGGAGCGTGGCCAGGGCACGCTCGAGCGGCTGATGGCCAGCCCGCTTCGCCGTTCCGAGATCGTGCTCGGCTACATGCTCGGCTTCACCGTCCTGGCGCTGGTTCAGGCCGCCGAGGTCCTCGCCTTCAGCCTCATCGTGCTGCACGTCCACAACAGCGGCAACGTTGCCCTGATCTTCATCATGGAGGCGCTGATGGCGATCGTCGCGGTCAACCTCGGCATCTTCCTCAGCATGTTCGCCCGGACGGAATTCCAGGCGGTGCAATTCATCCCGCTGGTCATCGTGCCGCAGGTCTTTCTCGCCGGCATCATCTTCCCGGTCAGCACCGAGCCCGGTCCGCTCCAGCTGCTGTCGCACGTGCTGCCGCTGACCTACGCCGTCGAAGGCATGCGCAACATCATGGTCAAGGGCGCCGACCTCGGCTGGTCGTCCCTCGCGCTCGACTTCGGCGTGGTGCTCGGCTTCGCTCTCCTGGTCATCTTCGCCGCCGCCACCACGCTTCGCCGCCGTATCGCCTGAGCTCCCCGGCCGTCGCGTTATAGTTATGATGGGAGAAAACGTTACAGTAAGAATAGCCATGGAGGTGCGCCATGCCAGGAAAGCGGAAGAGCTCGTCGATCAAGAATCCGAAGACCTACGAGGGACTGAAGAAGAAGGGGATGCCCAAATCCCGGGCGGCGGCGATCAGCAACGCCCAGGCTCGCAAGAAGAAGAAAAAGAAATAGCGCCCGGCCGGATACCACTCAGCCCGCCGGCCGTTGCGGCCTGGCGGCCTGATTACATCCCGGCCTACCTCTCAAATGGCCTGATCGGGCTGCGGGCCGGACCGATCCCGCTGATCGAGGGCCTGGCGATCGTCAACGGGCTCGCCGCGATCGACCCGGTCGAGCAGGGGGAGGGCTTCGCCCGCGGCCCCTACCCGATTGGCGGCGACATCGACGTCGACGGCCACCAGCTCAGCCGTCTGCCGCGCCAGAGCGAGCTCGTCGAACAGCGCCACGACTTTTCGTGTGGCGAGCTCAGCAGTCGGTTTCGCTTTCGATCCGGTGAGACGACGGCGTCTGTCGAGGTGCTGACGCTGTGCACCCGGTCCCTTCCCTCGGTCGTCCTGCAGGAGGTTCGGGTCCGCGTCGACCGGCCGTGCCGGCTGATGGTCACGGCGAAGCTCGACCCCACCGGCATCCAGGGACGCTGGCTGGCCCGCGAAACCTCGACGCCGGGCGCCGACCAGCCGGTGGTCGACGGATCCATGCTCTGGGAAGTCAACGGCGCCCTGTCGAGCTGCGGCGCCGCCTACGTCACGCGCTTCGACGGTGGCGAGGGTGTCGAGCGGCGGCGCGAGGAACACGATGCGCTGGCACCCCTGGCCACCTCGTATCGCCTCGATGCCAGACCGGGGCTAACCTACGTCCTCCAGCAGTTCAGCAGCCTGGTGCCGAGCCAGGCCCACCACGAGCCGCATCGCCAGGCGACCCGCCTGGTGGGGATGGCGGCCCGGCGCGGCTTCCAGAAACTCCGCGACGAAAACCGCCGCGCCTGGGAGGAGATCTGGAAGGGACGCATCAAGCTGGTCGGCGCCGGCCCGCGCTGGCAGGCGCTTGCCGACGCGGCCTTCTACTACCTCCACGCGTCCGCCCACGCGTCCTCCCTCTTCAGCACCTCGATGTTCGGGCTGGCCTTCTGGCCGAACTACCACTATTACCGGGGCCACGTGATGTGGGACATCGAAGCCTTTACCTTTCCCACCCTGCTGCTGACGGCGCCCGAGGCCGCCTATGCCCTGCTCGAATACCGGGCCCAACGCCTGCGGGCCGCCGAGCGGAATGCCGCCCTGCACGGATACCGAGGCCTGCAGTTTCCCTGGGCGAGCGGACCGCGCCATGGCGAAGAGGTGATCCGGCTGTCGGCGCCGCACCTGGTCTTCGAGCAGCACGTGAGCCTGAGCGTGGCACGGGCGTTCGCCCACTACGTCCACGCGACGGGCGATGACGACTACCTGCGCGAGAAGGCGTGGCCGGCGCTCGAGGGCGTGGCCAACTGGCTGGTCAGCCGGGCAGTGAAGTCCGAGCGGGGCTACGAGATCAAGGAGGTCATCGGGATCGCCGAGCAAACCGACCCGGTCGACAACAACGCCTACGTGAACATGGCCGCCAGCATGGTCCTGCGCGAGGCGGCCGGCTTCGCACGCCGCTTGAACCGCCCGGACGCGCAGCGTTGGGACGCCATCGCCGAGTGCCTCTACCTGCCGGTCGATGCGGCCCGCGGGTTCATTCGCAACCACGACCGCTACTCGCCGGAGGAGCAAGGCCCGGCGGCTGCAACACCGGAGGCGCTGGCCGGGATCTTCCCCATTGGCTATGCCGTCGACCCGAAACTCGAACGTGCCACCATCGACTTCTATCTGGGCCGCGCCGGCGACTACGTCGGCCGGCCGATGCTGTCGGCCCTCCTGGGCGTCTATGCCGCGCGCGTCGGAGATCGCACCGCCTCGTTGCGCTGGTTCGAGCGCGGCTACGCGGACTTCGTCGAAGATCCGTTTTCCGAAACGAACGAGTTCAGCCTGAAACGGTTCCCCGACAAGCCGCGCGTTGGCCCCTTCATGGCCAACCTCGGCGGATTCTTGATGAGCTGCCTGTACGGCCTCACCGGCCTGGTACTGAGCGCCGCCGAGCCGGCTGAATGGTGCACGCGTCCGGTCGTACTCCCCGAGGGATGGGGCGCCATCGAGGTCGACCGTGTTTTCGTTCGCGGCCGGCCGGCGCACCTGCTGGCACGGCACGGTGAAAACCGGGCGAGCCTCACCATAGACTGATGGCGTGACTGCGCTCATCTCCGGGGCACACGCGATGATCTTCAGCCGCGACCCGGAGGCCGATCGCACCTTTTTCAAGGACGTGCTCGGTCTCGACTCGGTGGATTCGGGCGGCGGTTGGTTGATCTTCGCGCTGCCTCCCACGGAGGTCGCCATCCATCCGACCGACCAGCCCGAGCATCACCAGCTCTACCTGCTCTGCGAGGACATCGAGACCACCGCCCAGGCACTGGAAAGGAAGGGCGTGCCGCTCAAGCGCCCCTTCGACGAGGCGCGCTGGGGCCGGGTGACCGAGATCACCCTGCCCGGCGGCGGACGGATCGGGCTCTACCAACCAAAACATCCTCTGGCACACGCGAAGACCGGAGCCGGCGCGGCTCAGCGATAGTTGCGGGAGCTCGGAAAGACGTCTTCGTCGGGAAGAGAGGGCGCAGCTTCGACGTGATCGACCAGCACGCTCAGCACGCCGTCCTGCTTCTGCAGCCTCCCATCCATAATCAGGATCGGCTCGAGGTTCGCCACCTGGCGATAGCGCCGGTAGATCGGCGGGCGCAGGATGACGTCGACGTGACCGAACTCGTCGGCCAGGGTGAAGAACTTGAATTCCTTGCCAGTCGACGGTGACTGGCGGGTGATGACCAGGCCACCGACACGGACCTTCGCACCGTCCCGGACGCTCGAGCGGATCGTCTTGGAGTCGATCACGCGCAGCCGATCGAACTGCGGCCGGTAGAAATGGATCAGGTGGTCGGTGGTCGAGACCGAGAGCAGCCGGTAGTCGGTCGCCACCCGTTCGCGATGCGTCATTTGCGCCAACTGCACCGTTTCTGACGGTTCGGCCAGCATCGGCGAGCGCTGCCAGTTGTCGGCATGCTCGTTGAATCGCCAGACCGCCTCCCGCCGGTTGGGCTCGAGGGCATCGAAGGCGCCGGCCAGCACCAGGTTTTGCACCTGCGCCCTCGTCAACCCGTTGCGCGACTGCGTGGTCAGCCGGATCCGGCGGCAGAATTCCTCGAGCGAGGTGACCGGTCCTTTCAGCTGCGCCTCCTCGAGGACCTCGAGCGCCTTGTCGCCCACCCCATGCACGTAGTTGAAGCCGAGCCGCAGCGCACCGTTCTCCACCGTGCAGCGCACATAACTCTTGTTGATGTCGACCGGCAGGATCGTGACGTCGTGCCGCTTGGCATCTTCCACGATGACGTGCGGATGGTAGAAGCCCATCGGCTGGTTGTTGAGCAGCCCGGCATAGAGCGCGGCCGCGTGATGGAGCTTGAGCCAGGCGGTCTCGTAACAGGTGCGGGCGAAGGCGGCGGCGTGCGACTTGGTGAAACCGAACTCGGCGAATGCGGCGAGCTTGGTGAAGATCTCCTCGGCGATCGGTTGCGGGATCTCGTTCTGGGCGCAGCCGCTGAGAAAACGCTCGCGGATCGCCCCCATCAGGTCGTGCGAGCGATGGCTGCTCATCGCCCGGCGGAAACGGTCGGCCTCGGCGCTCGAGAAGCTGGCACAGTCCATCGAGATCTTCAGGATCTGCTCCTGGTAGAGCACCACCCCGAGCGTCTCCTCGAGGATCGGCTTCAGCCGCGGGTGGATGTACATCACCGGCTCCTTGCCCTGCTTGCGCCTTAAGTAAGGATGGACCGCGTCACCCTGGATCGGTCCGGGGCGGATGATGGCGACCTCGACCACCAGATCGTTGAAGCTCTCAGGCTTCGATCGCGGCAGGGTCTGCATCTGGGCCCGGCTCTCGATCTGGAAGACGCCGATGGTATCAGCCTGCTGGCAGAGCTCGTAGACCTGCGGGTCTTTGAGGTCGAGCGCGTCGAGGTCGGGACGCTCGCCGGTGTCGGCCTCGATCAGATCGAGCGCCTCGGCAACGACCGAGAGCATGCGCAGCCCGAGCATGTCCATCTTGATCAGGCCCAGTTCCTCGACGTCGTCCTTGTTGAACTGCACCACCATCCGGCCGGGCATGGTGGCGCGCTCGACGGGCACGATGTCGATCAGCGGCTCGCCCGTGACCAGCATGCCGCCGACGTGGATCGAGAGGTGACGCGGGAATTCGAGGATCTGGGAGGCGAGGTCGAACAATTGCTGCCAGGGTTGCGCGATGTTGGTCGTCGGGTAGCCGGCCGCCTGGGCGATCGTCTCGGGACTCTCCGGGTGCCAGGCCGAGGCCGATTTCGCCAGGTGATCGATCGTCTCCTCCTTGAAGCCCAGCGCCTTGCCCACCTCGCGAATCGCCGATCGCTGGCGGTAGGTGACGACGTTGCAGACCATCCCGGTGCGCTCCGCCCCGTATTTTTCGTAGACGTACTGGATGACCTGCTCGCGATGCGCCGTCGAGAAGTCGATGTCGATGTCCGGCGTGGTCGTCATCTCCTCGTGCAGGAACCGCTCGAACAGCAGGTTGTGCTCGATCGGGTCCACCCGGGTGATGCCCAGTAAATAGGCGACGATACTGTCGGCCGCGGAGCCACGCCCCTGCCCCGGGATGCCGCGGGTTTGGGCGAACCGCATCAAGTCCCAGTTGATCAAGAAGAATTCCGCGAAGCCGGTCTTGTTGATGACCTCGAGCTCCTTCTGCAGCCGGGCCGCCACCTCGGAGGTGACCGGCTTGTACTTTTCGCGGACCGCGTCCTGGCACAAGCGATAGAGAAAGGAGAAGGGCGTCTCGCCGGCCGGCACCGGGAAGCCCGGGAAGCGCGCAGCCACCAGGTCGAACTTGAACCGGCACCGTTGGGCGATTTCGGCGGCATGCGCCATTCCCTCGTCCACCACGCGGGTTGGGTAGCGACCGAAGGCCTCTCGCAGCTCAGCTCCCGACTTGAGGTAGTACTCGGCATTGGGGTGGAGATAGCGCTGGGCCTCGTCGAGCGTGGTCCGATGGCGGATCGCGGTCAGTACGTCGTGCAGCCGGTGCCGGTCCGGGGTGGCGTAGAAAACCTCGTTGGTGATGACCAGCGGGGCCTGGTGCCGCTCGGCCAGGTCGAGCAATGCCTGGTTGCGGGAACGATCGTCCGGCGCCAGGTGGTCGTGCAGCTCGATGAAGACCCGGTCGCGACCGAACACCTCCTGGTAGAACGGCAGCCGGTCTTTGGGGTCGGCGACCAGCGCGATCAGGTGATGGCTGGCCGGCGCCGGCTGGTCGGCACGCAGGGTGGTCAGCGCACTGGCGGGCAACCGCGCCATGCCCTTGGCATTGGGCATCTGTGCCGTACTGATCAACCGGCAGAGGCTCATATAGCCGATCTTGTCCTCGGCCAGCAGCAGCAGCCGGTCGCCCCACCGGTCGTAATCCACCCGGTCCTTCGGCGGAGTGGTGCCGTCGTCGATGGTCAGCTCGGTGCCGATGATTGGCTGGATGCCCGCCCGCTGGGCGGCGCCAAAGAACTTGACCGCGCCGTAGAACCCATTGCGATCGGTGATGGCGAGCGCCGGCATCTCCAGGTCACGGGCGCGCGCCACCAGTTCCTCGGGATGTGAGGCGCCCTCGAGGAACGAGTAGTTGGAGTGACAGTGCAGCTCGACGTAATTACGACCTCCCTCCCCCTTGTGGGGAGGGACGGGGAGGGGGTCAGTCATAGACGCGTTCGACAAACCAGTCGTCGCTGGCGCGATTGCAGTAGCACTCGATCGCCAGCTCGTCGTCGATCAGCAGCCGCCAGTATTCACGGGAGACCGGACTGCGCCACCAGTCGCAATCGATCCGCCAGCGGTTGAGCACTCGGGTCACGGCCTGCCAGCCCGCGGCCGACTCGAGGTGTGTCGGAATTCCGGCCGCATCGAGGCGCACCCGCACCGGTCGAGCCGGTGCCAGCAGCTCGGTCATGCCGGTTTCCAGAGGATTCGGTGGTCGGGAAGCGGGGCCGCATCCGAGCGAACCTCGGCGCGCTGAACCATAAGGGAGCCATATTCCTCCTGCAATCGCGCGACCGCGTCGGCAATCGATTCCTGGAAGCCATCGCGACGGATCAACAATCCAGGCTGCCGGATATACGCCGGCTCGAGCCGGCCGGCGCGCAACGTGATCCGCTCCAGGGGGGCGATGATCGAGGCGCGCAGCAACCGCGGCCTGACGCCATCGAAGAGTTCCGCCGCGGTCGTCACCGGGTACGCGTAGCGCACCTCAACCGTAAGCACCGGCGCGGATTCCTGGTTGAGCATGATGCGGACCGCGCGCGTGCCCAGGCCCTGGGCCAGCAGCGACCCGCTGACCTGCTCCGCCAGCGCTCGGGCGATGAATTGCAGCGCCTGCGTGTTGTCGACCGGTGGCTCGAGTGGCTCGCTCGCCTCGATCCGAACCGGTGGTCTAAAGCGCTGAAGCCGGCGTCGATCCGTACCCATGGCCAGGTCATAGACGTCCAGCGCCTTGATGCCGAACTGACGCCGGAACGCCGGACGCGAAATCGCCTGCAACCGGCCGATGGTCCGCACCCCGAGCAGCTCGAGGTACTCACGCAGGTCGTCATCGAGCGGCAGCGTGTCGATCGGGAAGCGGGCGAGATAGGCGCGTGTCTGGTCAGGCTCCACGACCACCGGCGTGCCCGGTGTCGCGTGTTTGGCCGCGACGTCGCTGACGAACATCGAGCACGCCACGCCCAGCACCGGCGCCATGCCGATCACCTCATCGATGGTGCGGGTGATTGCCGCCAGCAGTCGGGCCCGGTCCGGCCAGCGCAGGGTGAGCCGATCGAGGCGGAGAAAGGCACAGCCAGGGTCCGGCGCGGCGGCAAGATCCGGGGTGAAGCGGTGCAGCGTTGCGAGAAAGGACTGGCGGACCCTGGCCGTGGCCTCCTGGTCAACCGGTTCAAAGATGGCGTCTGGGGCGAACTGTTGGGCCTGGTTGAGACTCATGCCCTCGACCACGCCCTGGGCTCGCGCCTCGGCGGAAACGGCCCGCACACCACCGCGGTCGTGCGCGAGTCCTCCGAGAACCAGCGGACGGCCCCGCCAGGCCGGCGTCTGGAGCCAGGCGGCGAGCAGCGACGGATGGGGCGTGCGGACGCAGCAGATCATGGAATCGGATAGGGAACGATCCAGCGCTGCTTGTGGCCCGGCGGCGCCAGTCGATTTTTGACGACGGCGGCATCGACCTGCAGCCCCTTCAGGTCGCCGTCGCGGCTGAAGACCCAGGCGCTGCGTTGAAAGCTCAAGATCAGGCTGGCGTAGTAGCGGATCGCGTCATCCGCCTCGGCATCGTGGATCAACAGCAGGGTGCAGTCGGCTTCGGCAACGCGATGCAATAGATGCGGCAGCTCCGCGTCAAGACCCGCCGCCCGTGCCCGCGGCAGGTCGATGCCGATCAGGTCGACACCGGCGCGCGCCAGGACGCGGATGCTGGCCATCCCGTCGCGCAGAGAGTTCGGCCGCACCACGAGCAGGTGATCGAGCCGGGCATCGATGCGGCTGAGAAATTCCGGATCGAGCCGGCTCGGAAAATCGACGTAGGCGACCGGCCCCTCCCGGCTGGCGGTGGCTAAGCTGCGCTGGGCCAGCGTGCGTTTGCCGCAACCCCTGGGTCCGGCCAGCAGGCTCAGCCGGCCGACTGGCCAGCCACCGATCCCGGTCAGGGCGTCGATTTCCGCAATTCCGGAGGGCCGCGCGGCACAGGGCGGCGCCGCCGGGCGCGGCGCCGCGCTCCCGAAGCGGGACTGGAGCACCGTAATGGCTTGTTGGAGACGATCCGGCATCTGATCACGCCCCGTGTAGCGAGCTGACGTAGTAAACGCCGTGACATCAGCCTCCCCGGGGACGCAGGAACAGACGCTGAGGCTGGTTCAGATCTTATCGAACAAATGTTCGTTCGTCAAGATGGGAGGGTGCCGCTGTTGATCCTCCGGCTGCTGGTGGCCGGACTCATTGGTTCTACCGGCGTCGGCCTGGCACCGGCGGCCTCACTCAGCTGGCAACCCTGGCAGCACCTGGCCGGGGTCTTCGACCTGGCCGGGCCTCGCAGCGACGGCCGGCTGGTCGTCGCGGCCGGCGGGCGCCTGTTTCTGATGAGCCTCGATGGCACCATCCTGCCGTTCGCCGATGGTCCGGGCGGTTACCTGGTGGCGTCCGGGCCGGAGGCCTACCTCGACGTCTCGCCCGGTTTGCACGTGACCGGCTCGAGCTGTGATTTCGCGCGGGACGACGTCTTTATCATCCGGCCCAGCGCGCCGCTGGGGATCACGCGTGTCGATCCGTCCGGTCATGCCACGAACTTCACGAACATCACGGGAGTCGATTCGCTCAATGGGATCGTGTTCGATACCGTCGGCCGATTCGATCATCGATTGCTGGTGACGGGGCCGCACAATTCGCACCTGAGTGTCCTCGCGATCGACTGCAAAGGCGGGATCGTGGCGATCAGCGACGCGGCGCCGCCCGCGGAGGGCGGCCTCGCCGTTGCTCCGACCGGGTTCGGCACGCACGCGGGTGAGCTGATCGCACCGGATGAAAGCAGCGGCACAGTGTGGGCGATCACGGCCTCCGGTCAATCGACACTGCTGGTGACGTCAGGTATCGCCCATGGCGGGGACATCGGAGTCGAGAGCGCGGCGTTCGTACCTTCCGGGTTCATGGCTCGCGGTGGCACGGCCTACGTCGCCGACCGGGCCACTGCCAACAACCCGCACCCTGGGACGGATTCGATCCTGCGGATGTCCTCGAGCGACCTGGCCGCCGCCAGCGTTCGGGATACCGATCTGCTGATTGCGGCGGAAGGCGGTGCGGTCACGATTCGCGTCCGCTGCAGCCCGACGTGTGCGGCGACGACCATCGTGCCGACGGGAACCACGGCGCACATCGAGGGCCACCTTCTTGTGTTGGCGAATCACCCGGCTGCGGCCCCTTCGGCGCTGGCGCCGGTGGCCGACCTCGGATCGCAACGTGCTCAGACTCTCTTTCGGCTGGTGATCGGCAGCCTGGTCGCGGTCGTCCTGCTTGTTCTGGTGGCGCTTCGGTTGCGCCGCGCCGGCCGGCGCTGAGCCCTATCGAGCTTCCTGCAGACCGACGCTGAACATCGCCTCGAGGTCGTGCCTGGAGTAGACCTTGAAGGCCACGTGGGTTCGTGTCTTGAGGATGCCAGGAACCTGCGACAGCCGCGAGGTCACGATGTCGGCGATCTCCTCGTGGTTCTTGACCCGGAGGATGGCGACGAAGTCGAACTCCCCGGTGACCGAATAGGCCTCCGCGACGCCGGGGACATCGGCAAGTGCCGGGCCGAGGCGCGCGATGGCCGAGCGCTCCGCCTCGATCAGCACGATGGCGGTGACCACCAGGGCATTGTCTCATCTCGCTGGCGAATACAAAATCCTTGACGAATCGAACATATGTTCGGTATAATGTGGAAGATGGCTACGGCGGTGACGGGCGATCCCACGCTGGACCTGTTGCACGCTGCAGAAACCATCCTCAGCGACGTAGCGACCCGGCGCCGCGGTCACCTGGCTACACGTGGCGATCTTGCTGTCGAGCGCATAGCGATCGACGCAGTACTGACTGTGGCCGACGATCTTCAAGCTCGCATTGGCGGAGACCTATCAGACGCAGACGCCTCCGTTATCGTGGGGGTGCGCCGCGAGCTCCGCCGTTATGAGCTACTCCACTGGCGAACTGCGCCAGAGTTTCTGCGGGCGCGATGACCGCCGAGAACTCTCAGACCGACCCAATCCCCGGAGACCGACCAACCGTTCTGGCAACGCTTTCCGCTGATATCGACCGATATCACGGCATGGACAAGACCGGCTTGCTGCCCGAGCAGCATGCCAGCTCGCTGATAGCGCTCGCCCTGGCTCGCGACCGGTTGGCCATCGAAATGGCAGAACACGTCGGTGAGCTGAGCAAGTCAGGCGCTTGCGTCGACGACTGGGGATCAGTGTCGACCCCTGATTGGGTTCGGCACCAGTGCAACATGCCTTCGGGAGCCGCGGGTGATCTTCTTCACGTCGGTGAGCAGCTGCAGAATCTGACAAAGACCATGGACGCGGTCAGGGATGGGGAGATCGGTTTCGCCCATGCCGCTATCATCGCGCGTCATGCACAGGCGATCACACACTCCGAGAGCGCTGAACCTTTCGATGAAACCCCGTTCCTGAAGGCCGCCAGGGAAAGCAGCGTTAGCCGCCTCTGGTACTACTCGATGCACGCCTGGCATCGTGCCGATCCTCAGGGGGTGACCGACTCTCAGCGTCAAGCGGTCGAGGAACGTTACTTGCGATTCACTGATGCGGCGGACGGCACCGTCTATGTCAAGGGAGCATTCGATTCGGCGGCGGGGGCAACCATCAAAACGGCCATGGAGCCGTGGGCTCAGCATCTGGGCGACGACGACCACCGCAGCCGCGAGCGTCGGAACGCTGACGCGTGGGTGGAGATGTCTGCTCACTCGCTCGACGCTGGGATTGTTCCCCAACACGGCAGCGTGCGACCGCATGTTCAAGTCACCACGACGCTCGAAACACTCCAGGGCTTGATCGGTGCGCCCGCTGGTGAGATGGCGCTATCGCTGCCCATCTCTTCAAAGACGGTGCAGCGATTCGCCTGCGACAGTTCGATCACCCGAGTGCTCCTTGGAGCCGACTCCGCGGTGATCGACGCGGGTCGGGCAAAACGAGTCGTCGCCGGCGGAACCCGCCGCGTGCTCGACGCTCGAGACAAGCACTGCCGCTGGCCGGGCTGCGAGCGCCCGGCGTCGTGGAGCTCGGCGCATCACATCCTCCATTGGGCCCAGGGAGGCAAGACCGATCTATCGAACATGATCCTGCTTTGCCAGCACCATCACTGGATGGTGCACGAAGGTGGCTGGCGGTTATCGCTGGCAGCCGACGGACGGGTGCTCGCCATCCCGCCGGAAACGGACTTCTATCCCCCGGAGTTCTATCCCTCGGCGCGGGCGCCCGACGAATTCGACGTAGCCTGACGGCGACGGGCCGCGCCTGGGATGCAAGGCGCCGGTACAGTCAAGACGAGATGCCCGCCCAGGTCAGGATCGGCTGTTCAGGTTGGTCCTACCCACACTGGCGCAGGCGCTTCTACCCGGAAAAGCTGCCGGCCCGCGAGCACTTCGCCTTCTACGCGCAGCACTTCGACACCGTTGAGCTGAACAACTCGTTCTACCGGCAGCCGCCGCCGGAGCGTTTTACGACGTGGCGCCAGCAAGCGCCGCCCGGTTTTCTGTTCGCGGTCAAAGGCAGTCGGTACGTGAGCCACATCAAGCGCCTGGCGGTCGAGCAGAAATCGATCGATCTTGTGGTCGACTCGGCGCGCGCGCTTGGCGACAAATTGGGTCCAATCCTCTTCCAGCTCCAGGCGAACTTCCACCTGGATCTGCGGCGTCTAGAGCGCTTCCTGGGGATGCTGCCGGACGATCTCCGGTTCTCGCTGGAGTTCCGGCATGAGTCGTGGCTGGTGCCCGCGGTCTTTGACGTGCTCAGGTCTCAACGGGTCGCACTCTGTATCCCCGATCATCCGAAGATGCCGAAGTCGTTCGAGATCACCGGCGACTTCACATATGTAAGGATGCATCTCCCCCCTCGTGGCCTCGGCTATGGAAAAGCGGCGCTCGAGCCGTGGGCCGAGCGGGTCGATCAGTGGAATGGTCGGGGCCACGACGTCTTCGTCTACTTCAACAACGACATGGAGGGCCACGCCATCAACGACGCCGCTACCTTGGAAGCCATGGTGGCGGCGCCATCGAAGGCGGCTCGCTAATCAGGCACCCGGCCTACGACATACAGTGGCGGG
>Ga0209806_1000098_pt1 | contig 50511 bp, 35 predicted proteins | sample GraSoiAngelo_152_FD_186166 | JGI IMG/M metagenome (GOLD analysis project Ga0209806, IMG submission 186166) | Grasslands soil microbial communities from the Angelo Coastal Reserve, California, USA - 14_1009_12_30cm (SPAdes) (version 2) | ecosystem: Environmental > Terrestrial > Soil > Grasslands ... | reverse complement strand
CGCCGCCTTTGACGAGTTGTCTCGCAGTGCATGGTTTCAGAACGATCCTGCGGATCTCAAGGCTGCCCTTATTCAGGCGCTGGAGGCCGAACTGGCGGATCGCGGCGCCTAACAAGCGCTTGAAGCTCGCGGCGCGCCCAGATTGTGGAATGAATCTTTGGTCAGCCCGCCGCAGCTCAAGCGCGATCCGTTAGGCGGCGGCTGTGAAAACATTTCACAACTGTCCTGACGCACCGTACGCGCTGGCAGCCGAAGGAGCGCTCTACGGAATTTGTCCGATGACAGGGACCGGTGTGGGAGTGGTTCCCCCGACGGAGCCTGTGCCGAGCTGACCGTTGCCGTTGTAGCCCCAGCAGTACGCCACGTGCGCCGGCGACACGCCGCAGCTGTGATCACTGCCGCCACTCACCGCCGCGAAGGCCTGGGCGCCCGCGATCGCGTGCGGTGTGGGGGCGGAGGAGAACGTCGCCCCATCCCCGATCTGGCCGAAGAGGTCGTCCCCCCAACAGTATCCCAAACCGCTGCCGGTCAAACCGCAGGTGTGTGACCCAACGCTGCTGCCCAGGCTCGCGAAGGAGACGGTCGTCTGGACCGCGGCAGGCGTCGGGTGACTTAGCTGTGTGCCGTCGCCGAGCTGATATGCGCCGTTGGCTCCCCAGCAGTAAACGGCGCCGGTCGTCGTCAGTCCGCAGCTATGCAGACCGCCTGTCGCCAGGCTGGTAAACGTGAAGGCTCCTTTGACCGCGACGGGAGTCGAGCGATCCATGATGGTGCTGTCGCCGAGTTGGCCGGAGTTGTTGAATCCCCAGCAGTAGGCGGAACCGGCCGCCGTCAGGCCGCAGCTGTGCGCGCCACCCGTGCTGATGCTAGTGAAGGTGAGACCACCGGCGACGGCGACCGGCGTCGCCGAGCTTGTCGTTCCGCTATCGCCGAGCTGCCCCATGCGATTGTCGCCCCAGCAGTAGGCGATACCCGCCGCTGTCAGTCCGCACTGGTGGTTTGTGCCGCCGGCGGCGAGGAGCGCGAAGGTGATCCCACCAGCGACGGCCTTGGGGACGGAGTCCGGGCCGCCCCAGCAATACGCGGCTCCCGCGGCGGTCAGGGCACACGTATGGAACCCACCGGCGCTGAGCGCGACAAACCGCACGCTGGTGGCGACGGCAACCGGGAACCCGCGACTGACGGTATCCCCCGTGCCGAGCTGCCAGGCGCCGTTGGCGCCCCAGCAGTACGGCGTGCTAACGGGCGTCAGCGCGCACGTGTGATACCCGCCGGCGCTCATGCTGCTGTAGGCATACGGGAGCACGAAGACCGTCGTCGCCCCACTGTCGATGACGCCGCCGTCGTGCGCGGTCGCCGTGACGTTCACGCCGCCGGGCGGCGTCTGCAACGGAACGGCGTAGTGCCGCGTGACCGACTGTGGGCCGGCTCCGTGCAGGGGCACGGAATCGGTAATGGTGAGCGCGCCAGTTGTTCGAATGACGATCAAGCGGACGGTCACGTTGCCGGAGGGTACGGCTTGCGCAGCGACCGTCAGCGTGTCGCCGTCGGCGACGTGCGGTGGGGTCACGGTCAGCGTCACGGTGATGGTGCCACTGCTCGGGCTCGTGCTGCCGGAGCAGCCGATTGACCCGATGGCGGCGAGGATCACGATCTTGGGAGTCTTCACGAGGACGGCCGCGCAGGGTTGGCGCCGCGATCGTAGTGCAGGTCCGTCGGCCCGACGTAGGCCGATTGCGGTCGGATCAACCGGCCGTCGTGCAGTTGTTCCAGGCAGTGTGCCGCCCAGCCGAGGACGCGGCCGACGGCAAACGTCGGGGTAAACAGGTCGGACGGGAATCCCAGACCGTGCAGCAAGAGTGCCGTGTAGAATTCGACGTTGGTATCGAGTCGGCGCTCCGGCTTGCGTTCGCGCAGCAGGCGCAGCGCGGTGGCTTCGACCTGCTGCGCCAGGTCATAAAGACCCTGGTCGCCGCCGCTCGAATAGAAGCGCTGCGCGGCTTGCGCGAGCACGTCGGCACGCGGGTCACGCACCCGGTAGATGCGATGCCCGAACCCCATGAGCCGCTCGCCCCGATCGAGCTTGGCGCGGATCACCGTCTCCGCACGCTCGGGCGTGCCGATTTCGAAGACCATGTCGAGCGCGGGACCCGGTGCGCCGCCGTGCAAGGAACCCTTGAGCGCGCCGACGGCGCCGGTGATCGCCGAAATGACGTCGGATCGCGTAGAGACGATCACCCGTGCCGCAAAGGTGGAGGCGTTGAGGCCGTGATCGCACACGGTATTGAGGTAGGTCTCTAACGCGCGCGCCCGTTCGGCCGATGGTTCGGCGCCGAACAGTTGGTGCAGGTAATAGGCGGCGTGCGGGAGATCGGGGCGCACCGGAACCAGCGCTTCACCCTGCCGCACCCGCCAATACGCGCCGACGATCGTCGGGAAGGACGCGATGGCGGTCAGCGCGTCGTCCAGGGGGTTCTCCGGGCGGCCGAGGCTGAGCAAAGCCGCCGCCATTCGCAAGACATCCATGGGGGGGGCCTGGGTGGCGGCGGCTTCGCGCAGTACCTCAAATCCCGCGCGGGGCAGGGCTCGCCGCCCGGCGAGATCCTGCGTGAACCGAACCAACTCTGCGGGCTCCGGCAGGCGGGCGTGCAGCAGCAGGTACGCCACTTCCTCGAAACTGGCGTAGGGAGCCAGATCCTCGACCGCGTACCCCGCGATCGTCAGTCGACCCGCCTCGCCATCGACATGGCTCAGTCGGGTCGACGTGGCGACAATACCTTCCAGGTCGGCGGGCATGCGCCCGGTATTTGGAGAGGCTATCTTGGATTGTCAACAATCACCCCAACCCACCGAGCGAGCGATGAAGCGGACCCGTTCACAGACCACACGCCGGCGCGGCATCAGCCGCATCGACCAACCCTCGACGCGCACCTATGGCTGGTTCGTGCGGGCGGACTTCTACCGACGGCGCGACGGCACCTACGTCCCCCGGTACCGAAAGTTCTTCGGTGACGTGGGCCACGGAGGAAAACGACGCGCGCTGCGGGCAGCGCGCGCGTATCTTGCCAAGGTCGCGCGCGTGCGGCGCACCAAGGCCGCCTAGCGGCGATCCGGGCTTCGCGATATAGTCGGGTCCCCATCAGTCTCCTCGCACAGGTCAGGGCCACGCCGCTCCTTTGACGTAGACCTGCTCGATCCGCGCCGTGCCCGTCGGCCCGACCCGCAGTCGCACGGTGAGGTCGCTCACCGGCGGCGTTGCCGTCCCCTCGGGCACGAAGTATTGCTCCACACCGAAGACGTACCGCGCGCCGCGGGCGCGGCCTCGGAGCGCTACTTCGTCCGGGTCGGGCGTCGCCGGGCGCTCGAGCGACAATCGCTTGGGGACATGGAACGCACCCTCGCGCCGCAGCACGACCCACACGGGCGCGCCGCTGGGGATCTGGAGGCGCGCCGCCGTCGAGTCCCAGGGGCGGCTGAACTCGTACGCGAGACTCAAGTATTGGCCGCGCAGCAGGTCGCGCGGGTCGACCGGCACCACCTTCACGACGATCGACGGCCCGGACGTCGCGCGCACCTGCTCGCGAACCGCCCAGCCCACGAAGAACAGCAGCTGAACGCCCACCCATCCGGCGGCCAGCTTGACCCGCGTCACGTGGCCGCCTCGATCCGTGCAACGACCGCGCGGCGCCACCGCTCCATGCCCCACGCGGTGCCGAGCAGCACCACCCCGCCAAGCACGAACAACGTGCCGGTATCGGCGAGACCGCCGATCAGATCAATGAACCGCGTGACGATGCCGAGGCCGAACGCCAGGACGCCGGTATTCACGAAGTCCCGCTGCCGCGACAGGGCGCCGTAGACCACCAACCAGAGCGCAAACAGGAACCACAAGACCCAGGCCGCGGCCGATACGATCACCGTCCCGACGGCGAATCGAGCCGACGTACCGAACTCAAAAATCCTGACCGGGGGCCCGCGGGGAATCACGTCGAGGTCGATCAGCAGCGCCGCGACGCACGTCGCCACCAGCACGAGGAGCAGCAGCGAGACCCGCGCCCGTAGCCATGGAACTAGAGGCGCTAGACGGGTCCAGCCCAGGACCACGCCAGCCGACCCGAGGACCAAGGCGCCCAACGGCAGCGCAATCGAGCCCGTCGACACGGCGGCCTCGCCTTCGGAAAAGCGGCGGAAGAACCCCAGCATGTAGACGCCGTAGAAGAGCATCAGCTGTGCGGCGCTCCGCATCACCAATCGGATACGGCGTTCATCCCGCCCCAGCGTGCTCTGCACGCCGAGCAGCGCGAGCCCCATGCCGATGGACAGCATGAGATAGGAGGTAAACCCACGGATATGCAGCGGTGAGTCGGAATCCGCGCCTGCGAAGTGGAGCCACAGCCACGCGGCAAGAATCCCGAGGCCGGAGATGGCCGGAGACCGGAGCAACACCGCCAGCGGGACGATGGCCACGAGCCAGACCAGCATCGCGCGCGCCGGGTTGGCCGGGAGATGGTAGATCTGGCCGACGAGCGCGAGACCTCCCACGAACAGGCCCGCGCCGAGAAAGTGCAACGTCTCGGCGAAGCGTCGATACGGCCGTCCGGTCCACTCGATCCACAGTCCGGCGCCGTGAGTGCCGCCGAGCAGGAGCACGAAGCCCACGATCTTGACCCCAGCGCCGATATGCCGCCAGTTGGCGGCAATGAGGAGCATGACGCCCAGCATGGTGACGGCGGCCCCGAGCCGTCCGAGCACGCCACCCAGGCTCAGCCACCCCCGCTCGCGCTCCCGCTCGGTCGCCAGCGCCGTCAGTTGCTCCGCGACGCCCGAATCCACGAGCCCCTGCGCTCGCGCTGCGCGCAGCAGCTGCTCCAGCTGTTGAGCGAAGGAAGCCATGCGGTCTAAGGTAGGAGTGGCGGCCGGGAATGCCAGCCGTCCTCCCTTGCGACAAGTGGCGCAAGGGCTCACAATCCCACGTCGCCCGCGAACCCGCTGAGATGGAGGTCGTATGATGGATCGCCGAGCTTTTCTTCAGGATACGGCCGCCGGAGCGGTGACGCTCGCCCTGCCGGGCCGCACCCCGCTGACGCACGCCGATGATCTCTCCCCCGTGTTCGCGCAGGTCGAACGGCGTCACGACGAGGCGGTGCAGCGACTCCAGGAATGGATCCGCCAGCCGTCGATCGCGGCCGAGCACCGGGGCATGGACGAGGGGTGCGAGCTCACCATGCGGCTGCTGCGCGATGCCGGATTCGGGCAGGTGGCCAAGGTGCCTACCGACGGCCAGCCCGGGATTTTCGCGACGCTCGATGCCGGCGCTCCGCACACACTGGGCCTCTACTTCATGTACGACGTGAAGCAGGCGGACCCGGCCGAGTGGACGTCGCCACCCTGGGTCGCCGCGCTCGTCGACAAACCCGGTTTGGGAAAAGCGGTGGTGGGCCGGGGCGCCGTGAACCAGAAGGGTCCGGAAGCCGCGTTTCTCGCGGCACTGCACGCGATACGCGGCGCGGGCCGCAAGTCGCCGATGAACCTCGTGCTCGTGGCCGAGGGCGAAGAAGAGATCGGCTCGCCGCACTTCCCCCAGATCGTGCGCCGGCCGGAGGTGCTCGCGGCGCTGCGGCGCTCCGTGGGGATCTTCATGCCGGCCGCCGCCCAGGGGCTCGACGGCCAGGTGACCATCACGCTCGGCGCCAAGGGCGTGATCGAGTGCGAGCTGGTCTCGAGCGGCGAGCGCTGGGGCCGCGGGCCGCGCCAGGACATCCACTCGAGCAACAAGGCACGCGTGGACAGCCCGGCGTGGCACCTGGTGCAGGCGCTCGCCACGCTCGTGTCGGCCGACGGGAACGAGCCCGCGATCGATGGCTACATCGACAAGGCACGTCCAGTCTCGCCGGCGGAGCAGGCGATGATCGCGGAGGCAGCCCGTCGACTCGACGAAGCCGCCGCGAAGCGGCAGCTCGGCGTCGAGCACTGGGTGCGCGACGTCAGCTGGCCGGAAGCACTGGAGCGACTGGTGTCGCGCCCCACGGTCAACATCGAGGGCCTGGTCGGCGGGTACACGGGGCCCGGCGGGAAGACCATCCTTCCCCACAGGGCCGTGGCCAAGCTCGACCTGCGGCTGGTGCCGGACATGACCGCCGCCGAGTCCCTCGCCGCGCTCAAAGCGCACCTGGCGAAGCGGGGGTTCGGGGATATCGAGGTGAACATGACGGGCGGGTACGACCCCACCAGCACGCCCCGCGACGCCATGCTCATCCGCGTGCAGGAAGCCGTGTACCGGCGCTCCCAGATCGACCCGCTCATCTTGCCGCGCAACGCCGGCTCTTGGCCGGGCTACGTGTTCACCGGTGACCCGCTGCGGCTGCCGGCGGGTCACTTCGGGTTGGGCCACGGCAGCGGTGCGCACGCCCCCGACGAGTACTACCTCATCGAGTCGACCAACCCCAAGGTCCAAGGCTTTGACGGCGCGGTGCGCTCCTACGTCGAATACCTGTACGAAGTCGCGCGGGTGGGCTGAGCGTCGCGTCGTACCTTCGAGAGGAGAGGCCAGCATGGCGCCCAACGGGAAGCACGCTCTGATCACCGGAAGCTCGCGCGGCATCGGCCGCGGCATCGCGCTCAAGCTGGCGCAGCAGGGCGTGAAAGTCGCGATCAACTACCGCAAGAACGAAGCAGCCGCGAAGGACACCCTCGCCAAGGTGCGGCAGGCCGGCTCGGATGGCTTCACGATCCAGGCCGATGTCTGCCGGGCCGAAGACATCACCCGCATGTTCGGCCGTGCGAAGCAAGAGTTCGGCGGGCTCGACATCTTCGTCAGCAACGCCCGCCCCGACGTGCCGGAGTTCTATCAGGGACCGATGAACATCACCGTGGGGCAATGGGACACGGCCATGAATTCCCAGGCGAAGGCGTTCTTGCTGGCGGTCCGCGAGGTGTGTCCGTTGATGGGTGACGATGGCAGGATCATCGCGATCACGTACGCGCCGGGGGGCCGTACGGGCAGCTGGCAACCGTGGGTCGGGATGGGCGCGGCGAAGGTCGCCATGGAGTCGCTGTGCCGCTACTTCGCCGTCGCGCTCGCCAAGCGAGGCATCACCGTGAACGCGATCAGTCCCGGGTGGATCGAGGATAGCGTGCTCAACACGCTCCCGGACGCCGCGCAGGACATGATTCGCACGTGGCATCGAGGGGGCTGGACCCCGATGGGCCGGCTCGGGACGCCGGCGGACATCGGGAATGCTGTGGCGCTGCTCTGCTCCGAGGATGCCGGCTGGATCACGGGCCAGGTGATCGCCGTGGATGGCGGCTCGTCCCTGATGGATCCGGGGCTTCCCCTCGAGATCCAGCGCGGCTAGGGCAAGTCCGCGCCAAGGTCGCGCGGCCATGCGGCGGCCGCAGTGAGCGTCTGAGCCAGTACCAATAATTGGACGTAATTCGTATCACAAATTGCACGTGAGAGACATCACGTAAACTCTGTGCAACATGTCTTAGTTTTGTGCCAGAAACGCGGATATTCACTAGGAACGCCAAAACTCATACCTGAAGGGCCCCGGGTAGCGCGCGCCCCGCGAGCCGGACCCTCGCATCCTTCCCGTGGAGGGTTGCCGATGGCTCGCTGTACTCGCGTCCTCTGCCTGTTCGTTGTGGTGCTCCTCTCCGGCAGGTGCGCCTCCGATGGCCCGTCCCCGACTGGCATCACCGCAAACCTGACTAAACCGCCCAAGCCCTCTGGTTTGGTCCAATGCAGCCCCTTGGCGTCGACGACCGTCAAGCAGACAATCGGCCCGGCGGGCGGCACGATGTTGATCGGCCCGCATGCCTTCGTGGTCCCACCCGGCGCACTCGCGATGCCAGTCACGATTCAAGCCAAGCTCGCGTCGTCCACGGCGAACGCCATCGACTTCAAGCCGGTGGGGTTGGTCTTCCTGACGCCTGCATCCGTGACGCTGAGCTACGCGAACTGTAACACGCTCGGGTTGAGTAACCCCAAGCAGGTCGCGTACACGACCGACTCGCTCGCTATCATCTATTACGTCTCCTCTCAGGACGATCCCAGCGCGCGGCGGGTGACGGGGCGGGTCGACCATTTTTCGGACTTCGCGGTGGCGTGGTGAGTCGGTGATCCCCACGGGCGCGGCGCGCTTGGGCCCGGTGCGTCGCGCGGGCGACCTGCTGCGGGAGGCGCGCGAGCGGGAGCACGCGCGGTGCGTGCCCGAAGCCCTTGAGTGCTACGAGGCGGCGATCGCGGAGGCCGAGCGGGCGCACGAGCCAGCGGTGCTCGCTGAAGCGCTTCGTCGCCTGGCCGTGATCCGCTACCACCGGAACGAGACCGAGACGGCCCGTGCCCTCTGCCAGCGGAGCGTCGAGGTGGCGACCGCGACGCAGAACGACGTCCTCGCCGGTGAGGCAGTGAACACGCTGGGCGTGCTGGCGCTTCAATGTGGGGAGCACGCCGAGGCCCGTGCCGCGTTTCTCCGCGCGCTGACGGTGGGCGGCCACAGTCGCGAATTGCGCGCGCGGGTCGAGCAGAACCTCGGCATCCTCGCGACCATCCGCGGTGACCTCAAGGACGCGCTCCGTCACTACACGCGCTCGCTCGAGGAGTACCGCGCCACGGCCAATGCGCACGGCTGCGCCCTCGCCTTTCACAACCTCGGCATGGCCAGCCGCTACCAGGGTTTGTGGGACGCAGCGGAGCGCTACTACGCACAAAGCCTCGAAATTGCGCAGGCGAGCGGCGACCTGCACCTGCAGGGGCTCTGCCTCGTGCACCGGGCCGAGGCCCACGTCGCCCGGCAGCAGTACGAAGCGGGACGGCGCGACGTCGAGGCGGGGCTGGTGATCTTCGATCAGATCGGCGCCCGCTCGGCCAAGGTGGATGCGTACCGGGTGCTTGGGATGATGTACCGCGAGACGGGCCGCACGGCGCTCGCCGAGTCGCGGCTCAAGGCGGCCATCGAGCTCGCAATGCAGGCTGGCAGCCTCCTGGGCGAGGCCGAGGCGACCCGCGAGCTGGCCCTCCTGTCCCAGGCGATGGGGCGGAACCAGGAGGCCCTCACCCTCCTCAACACCGCGCATCGGCTGTTTCGGCGACTCGACGCGCGCGTGGACCTGGTCCACGTCGCCGGCAAGGTCGCGAGCCTCGAAGCAACGTATCTCGAGGTGGTGCGCGAGTGGGGCGAATCCATCGAGTCGAGCGACAGCTACACCTTCGGCCACTGCCAGCGCGTGGCCACGTACGCCGTTGCCGTCGCGCGCGCCCTCGGTCTGGACGACGTCGAGCAGACGACGATTCGCGTCGGCGCCTACCTGCACGACGTCGGCAAGGTCAAGGTGCCGCACGAGATCTTGAACAAACCCGGCCCCCTGACCGCCGAAGAGCTGGAGCTCGTGAGAATGCACCCGGTGTGGGGGCTCGAGCTGGTCGCCACCATCGAGTTCCCTTGGGACTTGAAGCCGATCATCCGCTGGCATCATGAGAAATACGACGGGACAGGCTACCCCGACCGGCTGCGGGGAGACGAGATCCCTCTCGCGGCACAGCTCGTCTGCATCGTGGACGTGTACGACGCCCTGCGGAGCGCGCGCCCCTACCGCGGCGCGATGTCGCACGACACCGCGCTCCAGCGGATGGCCGAATGCCAGACGTGGTGGAAGCCAGACCTATACGCTGCGTTCGGGCGGGCGCTGGGCCGAGAGGCCGATGCGGCGCCGAATTCCGCGGAGACGGCGCCCCTGTCCCCGTCCTCCTCCTAGCTCGCACGTTCCGCACGTAGGTCGTATCGTTGTACCGGTAGAACTCGCGTCACCCATGCCCGACCTCTCACAGCCCGTGCGCCGAGTCCTCCTCCTCCTCGCCATCACCGCAGGGCCGGCCGCCGCACAGCAGCGCCCCTGCGACCCAGCGACGCCGCTCGGCCCGAGTCACGATCTGTACTGCATCGAGCTCGTGCCCGCGCCGGGAGTGATTGGGGTCTCCGGGCGCGTCGAGCTTGCCGGTCCGGCGGGCCCGTTCACCGTCGCGGTCACCGCCGATGGCCGGTCGCGGGTCATCCCCGTAGCCTCGCTCCAGGGTCTCCCGCCGTCCGGCACGCTCATCGCCTGGGTCGCACCACCGCAGATGGACACGGTGATCAAGTTGGGTGAAGTCCGGAACGGCCGCACGACACTGCGCGCGGTCGTTCTCGACAAATTCGTGGTGTTGATCACGGCCGAGCGCGACCGGCGGACCCGCGAGCCGACCGGCCGTGTGGTGCTGCGGGGCCAATCGCCCAGCACGCGGCTCTTCCCTCCCGATCTACTCGAGTTCTCGATCGGCGCGATGGGACAGGCGCCCCAGATGGGCCCTCACGAGCATCGTGACTCGGACACCGCGCGGGACAGCCTGGATTGGCCCATGGTTCCGATGCCGCGCGGGCTGACCATGCTTCCGGCGGAGATCGCGCTCCGCCCCCAGGTCTCGCCGTACCTTCCGGTCGGGACGCCGCCGGTCGCTCGACCGCGAGCGCTGGTGCGGCTCACCGATGGTGACACGCTTCGGCTCGAGGCAGGCCTGGTGCGCCGCACCCTCAACGGACAGACGTACACGCTGTACGGTTTCAACAGTCAGTATCCGGGGCCGCTGATCGAGGTCGTGCGGGGCTCCGAGATCGTCGTAGCGTTCACCAACCACCTGCCCGAATCGACCACCGTGCATTGGCACGGCATCCGACTCGATAACCGGTTCGACGGCGCGTCCGGCCTCACGCAGCCCGCGGTGTCACCCGGTGGTACCTTCGTCTATCGCGTACGCTTCCCCGACGCCGGCGTCTTCTGGTATCACCCGCACGTGCGCGAGGACGTCCAGCAAGAGCTCGGCCTGTATGGCAACGTGCTGGTGCGGTCGCCCGACGGGGCGGAATACGGTCCCGCTAACCGGGAACAGGTGCTGATGCTCGACGACCTGCTCGTCGGCGCATCGGGATTGATTCCCCTGGGCCGGGAGTCGCCCACCCACGCGCTCATGGGTCGGTTCGGCAACGTGTTCCTCGTGAACGGGGAGCCCGACTATCGACTGGCGGTGCGGCGCGGCGAGGTGATCCGCTTCTTCCTCACCAATGCCTCGAACACGCGCACCATGAACGTGTCCTTCCCGGGTGCGCGCATGAAACTCGTCGCATCCGACGCCGGCCTCTTCGAGCGCGAGACGTGGGTCGAGAGCGTGGTCATCGCCCCAGCCGAGCGCTACGTCGTGCACGTGCGATTCGACCGGCCGGGCAGGGTCGCGCTCGTCAACCGGGTGCAGGGTCTCGACCATTTGTTCGGCCGCTTCCTCCCGGAGGTGGATACGCTCGGCGCCGTCGACGTCGCGGCGGAGCGGGTGCGCGACGACCTGGCCGCGAGCTTCGCCGCGCTACGGCGCCATACCGCGACGACACGCCAGCTCGAGCCGTATCGGGAATTCCTGCGGCGTCCCGCCGACAAGGCCCTCATCCTCACGCTGGAGGTGAACGGTCTCCCGCCGGTGACGCAGCGCTTGATGCAGCTCGACTCGATCTATTTCGCTCCCGTCGAGTGGAGCGGCACGATGCCGATGATGAATTGGGCGTCCACCGGCCGCCAGGTTCGCTGGGTGCTGCGCGACCCTGCCACGGGCCGGGAGAACATGGACATCGACTGGCGGTTCCAGCGGGGCGCGCCGGTGAAGTTGCGGTTGGTCAACGAGCGGTTGAGCTTCCACGGAATGCAGCATCCGATTCACGTGCACGGCCAGCGGTTCCTCGTGCTCGCCGTGAACGGCGTGCCGAGCGATGACCTGGTGTGGAAGGACACCGTGCTGGTGCCAGCGGGCTCCGTGGTGGATATTTTGCTCGACCCTTCCAACCCCGGGCGCTGGATGCTGCACTGCCACATCGCGGAACATCTGTCGGCCGGCATGATGATGGCCTTCACGGTGGAATAGCCAGGAGTCGCTCATGCGCCCGCTCGCCCTCGTCACGCTCGCCTTGGTCGCGCTCGCTCCCGCCGCGCTCGCGGTACAGCGCCCCGACTCGCTCGCGGCCGAGGTCCGCCAGTACACGGTCGTGGATACTGCGGTCGTAGCGCTCACCCACGTGCTGCTCGTGGATGGCACGGGCGCCGCGCCCCAGCCCGACCAGACGGTCGTGATTCGCGATGGCCGCATCGCCGAGGTGGGACCGGCGGCGGCGGTGCAGGTCCCGCCTGGCGCGCACAGCATGGACCTGAGCGGTTCGACGGTCATCCCGGGGCTGGTGGGGATGCACGACCACCTGTTCTATACCGCCGCGGGCGGTCGGGCCGTGCAGATGTCATATACGGGACCGAGACTGTATCTCGGCTCGGGTGTGACGACCATCCGTACCGCCGGGAGTCGCGCGCCCTACGCCGAGCTCAACCTCAAGGACCAGATCGACCGCGGTCTGACGGCGGGGCCGCGCATTCATTTCACCGCGCCGTACATCACCGGGCCGCAGGGCGGCGGCAGCATGGCGGTGCTGAGCTCCCCGGAGGCCGCCAAGCGGTTTGTCGCGTATTGGGCCTCGGAGGGGGCGACCTGGATCAAGGCGTATGCCGACATCCGCCGCGCCGAGCTGGGCGCGGCCATCGCGGAGGCGCACAAGCGCGGGATTAAGGTGACCGGCCATCTGTGCTCCGTGAGCTTCAAGGAAGCCGTCGCGCTCGGCATCGACAACCTGGAGCACGGCATGCTCACCGCCTCCGACTTTGCGCAGGCAAAACAGCCGGACCTCTGCCCCGTCACGCTGCTGGGCCAACTCAACCAGGCGGACCCGCGAGGAGAGGTCGCCCAGTCCACGATCCGGACGCTGGTGCGGCACAACGTCTCGATGACCTCCACGCTCGCGGTGTACGAGCCGTTCGTGGCGAACCGCCCCACCAAGGATGCGCGGGTCCTGCAGGCGATGGCTCCCGAGGTGCGCGACAGCTACCGGAAAATCCGCGACGAAATCGACTCGACCGGCCACGGGCCGGTGACGCAACAAGGCTTCCAGAGCGCCATGGCATTCGAGAAGGCGTTCGTGGAGGCCGGAGGATTGCTCGCCGCTGGAGTGGACCCGACCGGGATCGGCGGCGCGCTGGCGGGCTTCGGCGACCAGCGTAACTACGAGCTGTTCATCGAGGCGGGCTTCACCCCGGCGCAGGCGGTGCGTATCATGACCGCGAATGGGGCGAAGATCCTGGGCGTCGACAAGCGCCTGGGTACGGTCGAGCGCGGCAAGCTCGCCGATCTCGTGGTGCTGCGCGGCGACCTAGCCGCCGAACCGTCGGTCATCCGGAACGTGACGCTCGTGTTCAAAGACGGCGTCGGATACGATCCCATGAAACTGATCGGGTCGGTGCAGGGGAGGGTAGGGGTGAACTAGGGGGGAACATGAGGACGCACACAGCTCCATACGTCGCCGTGTTGGTGGTTGGTCTGGCCGCAATCTGGACCGTCCCCCGAACCCGAACGCCCGTCCACCAGCCGCCCGACCCCGCCGCCCGCACGGACGGCGACACGATCGGCGGAGTGGTCACCGGCCCGAGCGGGCCCGAAGCGGGAGTCTGGGTGATCGCGGAGACAAGCGAGCTCCCTACCAAGTTCGTCAAGATCGTCGTCACGGACGACCAGGGGCGCTACCTGCTGCCCGATCTCCCCAAGGCCACGTACCGCGTGTGGGTGCGCGGCTACGGGCTGGTGGACTCGCCGGCGGCGCGCGCCGCGCCCGGCAGGACGCTCAATCTCACCGCGGTCGTGGCGCCCGACGCGCGTGCGGCCGCGGAGTACTACCCGGCCGGCTACTGGTTTTCCCTGATCCGCGTGCCGGCGAAGAGTGAGTTCGGGTCAACCGGGGCCGACGGGAACGGCATGGCCCCCAACGCGAAGAATCAGGCCGACTGGATCAGGATTCTCAAGTCGGGCGGCTGCTGGGCGTGTCATCAGCTGGGCAGCAGAGGGACACGGGTCATACCTAAGGCGCTGGGCACATTCGAGTCGTCCACGGCGGCGTGGCTGCGGCGGCTGCAGTCGGGACAGGCCGGGGGCCAGATGATCGGCACCTTGAGCCAGCTCGGCGCCAAGCGCGCGCTGGCGATGTTCGCCGACTGGACCGATCGGATCGCCGCCGGTGCCGTCCCACCCACACCGCCCCGGCCGCAGGGCGTGGAGCGCAACGTCGTCATCACAGAATGGGATTGGGCCGATCCGAAAGCCTACCTGCACGACGAGGTGTCGACCGACCGCCGCAACCCCACGCTCAACGCCAACGGCTCGATCTACGGGGCGCTCGAGTTGAGCGCCGACTACCTGCCGGTGCTGGACCCGGTGCGCAACACCACGAGTCGGGTCCCGCTGACAGTGCGCGATCCCGGCACCGAGCCAGGCGCGGGGCCGCCGACTCAAGCCTCGCCCTACTGGGGCAGCGAGCTTCTGTGGACCAGTAAGAACAACGTACACAATCCGATGTTCGATGAGCGGGGCCGCGTCTGGATCACGTCCACCGTGCGTCCGCCCGACAACCCGGCGTTCTGCAAGGCGGGCTCGAGTCATCCGTCGGCGAAGCTGTTCCCGCTCACGCGCGCGGGGCGCCACCTCGCCGTGTACGATCCCAAGACCCAGAAGCTCACCCACATCGGCACCTGCTTCAGCACGCACCATCTGATGTTCGCCGAAGATGCCAACCGCACGCTGTGGACCTCCGGGGGAGGCCCGGTGGTGGGGTGGTTGAACACGAAACTGTTGGACGAGACCGGCGACGAGGAGAAAGCGCAAGGCTGGACCGCGCTGATCCTCGACGCCAACGGCAACGGCAAACGGGACGCATACGTCGAGCCCGACCAGCCGGTCGATCCCACGAAGGACAAGCGGATCGGCGGCGGCTTGTACGCCGTCGCCCCGGCCCCCGACGGCTCCGTCTGGGGATCGGTGTTGGGGTTCCCAGGCGCCGTCATCCGGCTCGTTCCCGGCTCCAACCCGCCCGAGACGGCGCTCGCCGAGTTGTACGAGCTCCCGCTCGACCGGTCCGGCGTGCCGGTCGAGGGGTTCTCACCGCGCGGCGGCGACGTGGACCGGAACGGGGTCTATTGGACGGCGCTCGCGAGCGGGCATCTCGCCAGCTTCGATCGTCGCAAATGCAAGGGACCGCTCAACGGACCGACCGCGACTGGCCAGCACTGTCCCGAGGGGTGGACCTTCTATCCGGAGCCGCTCCCGCAGCTCCAGGGGCTGACCGATCGGGGCAGCGCGGAAGCCAGCTACTACACCTGGGTCGATCAGTTCGGCGTGCTCGGCCTCGGCAAAAACGTGCCGATCAACACCGGCAACGGGTCCGAGGGGCTGCTGGTTTTCCAGGACGGGAAATGGATCGTGCTGCGCGTCCCCTATCCAGTCGGGTTCTACACCAAATGGATGGACGGCCGCATCGACGATCCCACCGCCGGCTGGAAGGGCAGGGAGCTGTGGGCCACCGTGAGCACGCGCGCACCGTTTCACATGGAAGGAGGCAAGGGGACCACGAGCAAGGTGCTCAAGTTCCAGCTGCGTCCCGACCCGCTGGCACGGTAAGGGATCCCGTGAATCGACGAGAATTCCTGGCCCTGTCCGCGGCCGCACGAGCCGCCGCGCACCCCGGCCGCCGCCGGCATGCGGCGGCACCGCCCGCGCCTTGGTACGCCACCATGCGGCGCTGCGGACAGCTCAACTTCAATGAGCGTGACCCCCTCACGCTCGACGTGGCAGCGTGGGCCGACTATTGGGCCTCGCTGCGGGTAAACGCGCTGCTGGTCAACGGCGGCGGGATCATGGCCTTCTACCCGACCGACGTCCCCTATCACCACCGCAGCGCGTTCCTCGGCACGCGGGACTTGTTCGGCGAGATGGCCGCCGCGGCCCGCGCGCGAGGCATCCGGGTGGTGGCGCGCATGGATTGCAACTACTCCTGGGAGGAGGCCCTGCAGGCGCACCCGGAGTGGTTCGAGCGCGACCGCAACGGCCAACCACGCCGGCACAACGAATCCACCTGGCTCTTCAAGACCTGTATGTTCTCGCCGTATTTCACCGAGCAAATGCCCGCCATCTACCGCGAGATCGGCAAGCGCTATGCGGTCGACGCGTTCTTCACCAACGGCTGGCCCAGCACAGGCGCGCTGGGCGTGTGCTATTGCGAGAGCTGCCAGAAGGTCTATCGCGAGCAGGTGGGCGGCGTGCCGCCGGAGCAGACCGACGCCACCAGCCCCCTCTACCGTCGTTACTACGCGGCGTTCATGGACCGACTGTTGGAGGTGTGGCGGCTGTGGGACGCGGTGGCGCGAGAGAGCCGTCCCGACGCGGTCTACGTGGGCAACCTGGGCGGCGGCATCCGCGTGGTCAAAGACCTCGCCCGTATCGGCCAGGTGGCCGGCTGGTTCAACGCCGACCACCAGGGCCGCTCCGGCGACACGCCGCTGTGGGACTGCGCGCAGCAGGGCCGGGTAGCCCGCTCGGTGATGCAGGGGCGCACGATCACGAACGTGACCGGCGCCTACAGCAACAGCCGCCCGGTCTGGCGGCACGTCGCCAAGCCGGCAGCCGAGACGACGCTGTGGATGGCCCAGACTGTGGCCAGCGGCATGGTGCCGTGGTTTCACTGGCTGGGCGGCTCCCCCGAGGACCAGCGGTGGCGCGACACCGGGCGCGAGTTTTTCGCGTGGCTGGCGGCCCAGGAGCCGCACTTCCGTAACACGCGATCCGTGGCGGACGTGGCGGTATTGTTCCCGCAGAGCACGATCGCCTTTTACCGCGCTGGGGGCGTGCAGGCAACCGACTACCTGCAGGGACTCTACGCGTCGTTACTCCAAGGGCGCTTCCTCTTCGACTTCGTGCACGAGAGCGACCTGTCGGACAAAACACTGGGCCGCTATCGCGCCCTGCTCGTCCCCAACGCCGCCCACCTCGCCGACGAGCCCTGCCGGCAGATCCGCGCCTACGTCCAGGCGGGCGGCTCGCTGTTGGCCACCTTCGAGACCGCGCGCTACAACGAGTGGGGCGACCCGCGCAGCGAGCCGGCCCTCGCCGATCTCTGCGGCGTCAGCGCGGCGGGCGAGGTCGTAGGCCCCGCCGCGAACAGCTACATGCGGATCGAGGGGCGCCATCCGGTGCTGGCGGGCTTCGAAGGCACGGCCCTCCTGCCCGGGCCCGAGAGCCGTCTCCCCGTGCGCCTCCGCGCAGCCGGTCGGCCGGCTCTGACCGTGGTCCCTTCTTATCCGGCCTTCCCGCCCGAGATGGTCTACCCGCGCACCCCACACACCGACGAGCCTGCCGCCGTGTTCCGGCAGCACGGCAACTCGCGGGTGGCGTATTTCCCGGGCGACGTGGACCGGACGTTCTGGCGCTCCGGGAATCCTGACCTGAGTCGACTGCTCCAGAACACGGTCCGCTGGCTGCGCGGCGACCGGACGCAACCCGTGGCGATCGAAGGTGAAGGACTGCTGGAGGCGTTCGCGTGGGAGACGGAGCCGGGCTACACCCTGCATCTGCTCAACTACACGACCCCCAACCTGACGTGGGGTCTGGTCGACCGCTCCTACGCCGTCGGGCCCCAGCGCGTACGGTTCGAGGTCGCGCCGGGCCGGACGATCCGACGGGTGCAGGCGCTGCGCAGCGGTCGCGAGCTCGCCTTCGAGCACGACGGGGCTGCGGTCCGCTTCGAGGTGGCGTCGGTGGTCGACTACGAGGTGGTGGCGCTCACCTGAGAAGCGGGCCTAGAACTCGAGCTTCTTCAGAAACTCGTAGTCCTGCTTGGCGCTGGCCAGGGGATCGGTAGCGCCCTCTTGCTCGATGTAGCACGGCTTGCGGTCGATGTCCGGCACGGCCGCCAGCAGGCGCCGGAAATCGAGCGTCCCCGTGCCGAGCTCGGTGTCGTGCGACCGATCGGCTACGACGTCTTTCAGGTGGAAGCTCCAGTAGCGGTCGCGGTAGCGCTGGAGATAGGCGAACGGATCGCCGCCCCCTATCACCATGTTGCCGACGTCGAGCTGGAGCCGGACGACGGTCGGGTCGGTTCGCGCCACGAACACGTCATACGGCACGGTGCCGCCGATCGGCGTCATGTGGTCCGCCTCGTTGTGGAAGGCGAGCCAGATCCCGGCGCGGCGCGCGGCAGCCCCGGCGGTATTGAAACGATCGGCCCACTCCCGCCAGTCGTCGAGCGAGCGCGAGGTCTCCCCTGTAAAGCTCGGCACGATCAGGTACTCGTGGCCCAGCCGATGAGCGATCTCGAGGCTCCGCTCCCACCCGACGAACAGGGTGATCGGCGAGATGTGGGCCGAGGGCGCGTGCAATCCCTCCCGATCGAGGGTCGCACGCACCTGCTCGGTCGTGCGGCCAAAGTTACCGAAGGACCAGAGCAGCTCGACATCGGTGTAGCCGATGGCGCGCACGGCGGCGAGGGTTCGCTCGGGATCCCGCTGCATTGCGTCCCGCACCGAAAAGAGCTCGAGCCCGATACGGGCGAGGCGGCCCGATCGGGCCGCTCGAAGCGACGCCAACGGGCCGGTGGCGACCGCGGCGCCGAGAGCCTGTACGAACGTTCGTCGATGCACGCCTCAAACTGCGATACGATCGGAGGAATGACAAGGCCGCGCTCAGGGCGCGACGATCGTCGCGCGTGTGATCCGGTCCAGTTTGGGAAAGTCGCGCGCCAGGTAGGCGCTCCCCTCGGCCTGGAGGCGGCCCTGGTCGGGCCCGCGGCCGCCGGGGGCGCCTTCGCCATATCCCGGATAGAGGCGGTCCACGACCTCCATGCCAAGGACCACGCGGCCGAACGGGGAGAACCCCATCCCGTCGAGCCGGCTGTTGTCAGCGTAGTTGATAAAGAGCTGCGTCGTGCGGGTGCCCGGGCCGGCGGTCGCGAAGCTCACCGCACCGCGCGAATTGTGCTGCCGCACCGGATCGTCCGGGATGCGGGCATCGCGCCACGCGGCCGCCACGTGCGGATCCCCGTGGATCCCGAACTGCGCCATGAATCCCGAGATCACTCGGAAGAACCGGGCGTCATCGTAATAGCCGCTCTTTACCAGGTTGTAGAACCGGTCGGCGCCGAACGGCGCCCAGTCGCGATGGACTTCGATCACGAAGTCCCCCGCGCTGGTCTCGAAGCGGGCGCGGAACGTGTCCGGAGCACGTTCTCGCATGGCGGCACTCGCCGGGTTGTGAAAGTCGGCCGGGCTCGTCGCGGACGGGGCGGCGCGCGAGCGCTCGCCGGGGCGGCAACCCACGGCCAGCAGGGCGAAGACGAAGGCGAGGCGGTAGGTCATGACACAAAATAAACAGTCTTGCCCGAACCGCACCTAGCCGGTATTGCGCAAGCCCTGGGCGATGCCGTTGAGCGTCGCAGCGAGGCCGGCGCTCACGGCCGCCACGGCCGGGTCGTCGGCGGACGCGCCGGGCGGGGCGGCGTGGGAACGCTGCAACAGCGTGACCTGGAGCAGCGACAGTGGGTCCACGTACGGATTGCGCAGGCCGATCGCCGTCTGGAGCATCGGGTTGTCTCGCATCAGGTAGTCGCTCTCCCGGATGCGCAGCAGCGCGGCGACCGTGCGCTGGAACTCGGCGTCGAGCCGGTCGAACAGCGCGAGGTCGCCGCCCAGCTCGTGTACGTACATCCGCGCGATCGCCATGTCGGCCTTGGCGCACACCATCTCCAACTTTCCGAGCAGGTCGTCGAAGAACGGCCAGGCGGTGGCCATCCGGCGCAGCACCGCCAGACCGCCGGGCTCGGCGGCGACGGCTTCGAGCGCCGTCCCCACCCCCAGCCATCCCGGCAGCATCAGTCGCGTCTGGGTCCAGCCGAACACCCAGGGAATCGCCCGGATCTCCTCCATCGTCTGCTCACCCGAGCCCCCCCCCCGGTACGCGGGCCGCGACCCGAACCGCACATGGGCCAGCTCCCGCACGGGCGTGGTCTCGAGGAACAGTTTGAACAGATCCGGGCTGCCGTACACCAACGCGCGATAGGGTGGTAACGCCTGCGCCGCCAGGCGGTCCATGACCTCCCGGAAGCGCGCTTCCTCACCGGGCTCGAGCTCGCTGCGCCAGTCCTCGAACCGGTGCAGCAACACCCCGCCCAGCATCAGCTCGAGGCTCCGCTCCGCGATGGATGGGAGACCGAAGTTCTGCGAGACGATTTCGCCCTGCTCGGTGATCTTGATCCCGCCGTGTACCGTGCCCGGGGGCAGCGCGGTGAGCGCGCGCGCCACGGGCGAGCCGCCGCCGCGCCCCACCGTGCCGCCGCGCCCGTGGAACAGCGTCCACGACACGCCGGCCTCGGCGCAGGCCCGCGCCACCTCCTCCTGCACCCGGTACAGCGCCCACGCCGACGGAAGCAGCCCCGCGTCCTTGGCGGAATCGGAGTAACCGAGCATCACTTCCTGGTGCCGCCCCCGGGCCTCGAGCTGCCGTCGCCAGATCGGATCGTCCAAGAGTGACCGTACGACGGCGGGGGCGTGCCCGAGATCCTCGAGCGTCTCGAACAGCGGCACGATGTCGACGCGCGAGAGCGCAGGCTCCCGCGACAGGTCCACCAGCCCTCCCTCACGGGCCAGCAGCAATACGCGAAGCAGGTCATCGGCCGACCGCGTGCGTGACACGATGTAGGTCGACGCCGCGGCCCCGCCGATCTCGTCCTGGATCGCCCGCATGACCCGAAACACCTCCAGTGCTCGGTCGGTCGGGGCGGCGAGCGTGACGTGGGAGGCGTGCAGCGGCCGCCGGCCGGCGAGCTCGCGGCGCAGCGCGGCACCGTCCAGCTCGCCCAGCCCGACCGCCGCGGTGAGGTCGTGGAGCGCGCGCGTGTGGACGGCGGCGTCCTCGCGGAGATCGAGCCGAAACCCGTGGAACCCATGGGCCCGCACTTGCGCCAGCAGGGGTTCCACCAGGGCGCGCCGCGCGTGCGCCGCCCCCATGGTGTCGAGAGCGTCGGCGAGCAGCGTGAGGTCGCGCTCCAGCTCCTGCGGCGTGCCGTAGCCCGGCGGATCGGCCCCGACCCGGGCCCGCATGAAGCTGACCTTCAGGCGGAGCGGCTCGTCCGCATTGCGGCGGCGATTCTGCTCCCAGACGGCCGGCAGGTCGTCACGGTCCCGCTCGAGCGACGCCCGCAGCTCGGGCGCGACGGTCGCGAGGCGCTCGGAGACGGAGAGCCGCGCCGCCAAGTCCGCCAGCGCTTTCGCATAGTGGTCCAGCACCGCCCGCCGGGCGCGCCGCGCCGCGGCGAGTGTGATCTCCGCGGTGACGAAGGGGTTCCCGTCCCGATCGCCCCCGACCCAGCTCCCCAGGGTGAGCGGCGTCACCGGGGCAGCGCCGAGTCCGCGGCCGAACTCGTCCTCGAAGGCTTCCACGAGCCGCTCGCGCACGCGCGACGCCGCCTCCAGCAGGCGATCTTCCAGATACCACAGCGCGTTCGACACCTCGTCCATGACCGACGGCCGGTCGCGCCGGATTTCTTCGGTGAGCCAGAGGAGCTCCACCTCGCCCTCCAGGTGCCGGTCGATCGCGCGACGCTGCGGCTCGGGTGCGCCGTCCCGCGTGAGTAACCCCTCCGCCAGGCGGGCCTGCAGATCGAGGATGGTGCGGCGGGCGGACTCCGTGGGATGCGCGGTGAGGACCGGCCGCACGTCGAGCGACGCCAGGGCACGTGCGACCTCTTCGGCCCCCCGCCCGGCCTCGCGCAGGCGGCGCAGCGACCAGCGCACCGATCCGCGTTGCGCGGCGGTGAGGTCGTCCTGCCGCGACCGCCGCACGCGGTGGGCCTGCTCCGCCGCGTTGATCAGGATGAAGAACACCGTGAAGGCACGGGCCGTGAGCCGCGCGGTCTCGGGCGCAAGCGAGCGGGTCCGCGCGAGCAGCGCGTCCAGATCGGGGGCTCCCGTGACGCCGAGTCGCCGGGCCCGACAGGCCCGTCGCAGCTCCTCGACCGCCCGGAACGTCTCTTCCCCAGCCAGCCGGCCGACCACCCGTCCGAGCGTCGCCGCGAGCCAACGCACGTCCTGACGGAGCGGGCCGTCCTGCGGTCGCGCCACGGGCGGCGGGAGGGGGACGGCGGTCGCGCCGTGGGTGGAGGTCATGCTTACACCCGTCGCAGCTTCCAGCGCCCGCGCCGGAACAGCACGACGCTCACGAGCGCCAGCGTCGAGTACGCCACAGTGATCGCGAGGAACACACCCTCCGGACCGAACCCCCACACCCGGGCGAGCACATACGCGAGCGGAATCTCCCACAGCCAGAAGCAAGCCAGGTTGATGAACGTCGGCGTCCAGGTGTCGCCCGCACCGTTGAACGCCTGGGTGAGCACCATCCCCAGCGCGTAGAACACGAAACCGAAGCTCATGGTGCGAAGCCCCACGGCGCCGGTCGGCCATGCCAGCGGATCGTGCGTGAACAGTCCGACGATCGGGACGGCGAGCACGATGAATAGCACCCCCACGATCCCGAGCACCACCATGTTGTAGCGTCCGGCGAGCCACGCGGCCCGCTCGGCGCGCTCCGGGTTTCCCGCACCCAGCGACTGCCCCACCATCGTGGCGGCCGCATTCGACAGACCCCACGAAGGGAGCAGCGCGAAGATCAGGATCCGGATCGCGATCGTGTAGCCCGCGAGGGCGGCGCTGCCGAAGCTGGACATGATGCGCACCAGCCCGATGTAGCTCGCCGTCCCGACCAAGACCTGGAACGTCCCCGATCCCGAGAGCCGCAACAACATGGCCATCACCGCCGGCCGCAGCGCCAGGTGCGCGCGCCGGACGGCCACGCGCGCGTCGCCCCGCGTCAAGCGATAGAGCTGGTACAGCACGCCCGTGCCGCGGCCGATGGTGGTGGCGACGGCGGCGCCGGTGACGCCGAGCCGGGGGAAGGGACCCAGCCCGAAGATCAGACACGGGCCGAGCAGAATGTTGATCGAGTTGGCGAGCCACAGGACCCGCATCGCGATCGCGGCGTCGCCCGACCCCCGGAAGATCGCGTTGACGAGGAAGAGCAGCAGCACGGTCGCGCTGCCGCCGAGCATGGTGCGGGTGTAACCCGCGCCGATGGCGGTCACGGCGGGCGAGGCCCCCATCACCGCTAGCAGCCGCGGGGCGAGCGCGATCCCCAGGCTTGCGACGACGGCGGCGACCACGAGCCCGAGAGCTATCCCCTGCACGGCCGCCTCGGACGCCGCGTCGGGACGGCGCTCCCCGATGCGGCGCGCCACGACCGCCGCAACGCCGATGGAGAGCCCCATCGCGGCAGTGTACACCAGGGTCAGAATCGACTCGGTGAGCCCCACCGTGGCGACCGCGTCCGGACCCAGCCGGGAGACCCAGAAGACGTCGACCACCGCGAAGATCGACTCCATCCCCATCTCGAGCACCATGGGGATGGCGAGCAGCACGATCCCCCGGCCCAGCGACCCGGCCGTGTAGTCGTGCGGGACGCCGCGGACGGCGTCGCGCACCACGGTCCACCAGTCGCCGGGCCGGCCTGCGCTTGCGGCCAGGGTCTGTTCGGTCACACCGCACTCTCCGCCGCCCACAGCCTCTCGGGCGTCGTGGCAATGTAGCTGACGTACGCCCGAGCGGCGTAGATTGGGGGCGTGAGCGTCACCTGGAACCTGCTGGCGGCCCTGCTCGCGCTGGTCCTCGGGATCGGGATCGGGTTGCTCCTCGCGCTGGTTTACTTCCAGCGCTGGAGAGCCCGATACACCGACGCCATCCGCCAGGACGCCATTCAACGCAGCCACGCCGTGACAGTCGGCAAGGTCCACGAGCAGCTGATCCCGTACCTCCCGGATTTCCATTTCAACCCGAAAGATGCGCGCTTTCTCGGCACGCCGGTCGACCTCGTCGTGTTCGACGGCTTGGACGAGGGCCAGCTGCGCCGCGTCGTGTTCGTCGAGGTCAAGACGGGGGGGGCGGGACTGAGTGTCCGAGAGCGGCAGGTCAAAGACGCCGTCCAAGCCCGCGAAGTCGACTGGATCGAGTTGCGCGTCTCCCGCGCAGCGGAGTGAGGCTCCCGTCGCGTGCTGTCGTATCTGCTCGACCTCGTCGCCCGGCTCGGCCACTGGAGCTATCTCATCATCTTCGTGGCGGCGACCCTCGAGTCCGCCGCGTTCGCGGGGCTCGTCGTACCAGGCGAGAGCCTGGTGCTCGCATCCGGCTTCCTTGCCCACCACGGCGTGCTGGAGCTCGATGCCGTGCTCGCCGCCGCAGCCATCGGCGCCACGCTGGGCGACAACATCGGCTACCAGCTCGGTGACCGGCTGGGGCGGGCCTGGCTGCTCCGCCATGGGGCCCGCCTCGGGCTCAAGCAGGAGCATCTCGCTCGCGCGGACGCGTTCTTTGTCCGCCACGGCGGGAAGGCGGTGCTGCTGGGCCGGTTCATCGGATTTGCGCGCGCCCTGGTGCCGTTCGTGGCCGGGGCCTCCCGCATGCCCTATCGGGTGTTCTTCGTCTACAACGCGGTGGGCGCGGTCCTCTGGACCGTCACGTTCGTGCTGCTCGGCTACTTCCTCGGTGCGAGCTGGCAGATGGCGGACCAGTGGATCGGCCGCACCAGCACCGTCGCCGCCGGAGCGATCGCGCTCGCGGCGCTGGTGAGCTGGATCTGGCGGCGGCGCGGTCGGATGAAGGGAGAAACGGGGTGATAGAATGACACGAGGCTTCCTGCCGGCTGTCCTGTTGCTCGCGGGGAGCTCGGCGCTCGCCCAGCAGTCCGATCCCCGGATCGACAGTCTCATCGCCCGCGCGAAGGCACTGGAGCTCGCCACCCCGTACGTGCCGCCGCCGGGGGACGCGCTCGAGCACCACGCCGCCGGCTTCGCGAAGATCGTGTGCTCCGCCGTGTTCATCACGGGCCTCGACCCAGCCTTCGCCGTCGAGAACGTCGGCTACTTCACGGCGCCCTACGCCGAGCGCGCGAAGCTGGGGAAGCCGGTGATCGACCGCGCTCACAGCGCCGTACATGTGACGCTGCCCAGCGGAGTGACACGGACGGCGCTGTTCCTAGGCGATCAGGGGTGCGTCACGCTCCCCGCGGGCGCGCAGTCGCCGAGCTTCACGCCGATCCGGGTCAAGAACCGAGTGTCCGATTCCTCGACCCAGCCGTGGCCGACGGGAGATGCGCTGCCGCAGGAACCCGTGGCGGCGGCGCTCGACACCGCCCAGCTGCGCCGCGCCGCGGACACGGCGTTCGAGCCGGCAGCGATGACCGCCGCGTTGGTCGTGACCTGGAAGGGCCGGATCATCGCAGAGCGGTACGGCGACGGTATCACTCTCCGAACGCCGCTCGAGAGCTGGTCCATGGGCAAGAGCCTCACGGCTACGCTGATGGGCATTCTCATCAAGCAAGGGGCCTACAGCCTGTGGCAGCCGGCGCCGGTCCCGGAATGGCAGCAACCGGGGGATCCGCGCGCCAAGGTGCGGATCGCCGACCTGCTGAACATGTCGAGCGGCCTGCGCATCCGTGCGCCCCAGGATCCGGACTACGATCCTGCAGGACCCTATCCCGATCACGTGTACTTGTATACCGGTGGGATCAACGCTTTTCACTATGCCGCCACGCGGCCGCTGCAATGGCCGCCCGGTTCGGTCGGCCGGTATCGCAACACCGACCCGGTGCTGGTGAACTACCTGGTGCGACTCGCGGTCGAACGGCGCGGCGAGGAGTACTTGTCGTTCCCGCAACGCGCCCTGTTCGACAAGCTTGGAATGCGCTCGGTGGTGATCGAGACCGACCCCTACGGCGATTTCCTGACGCAAGGATACGACCTGGCCTCGGCGCGTGACTGGGCGCGCCTGGGCAACCTGTACTTGCAGGACGGCGTGTGGCACGGTGAGCGGCTGCTGCCGGAGGGCTTCGTGCGATTTGTCAGCACGGTCGCACCGGCGTGGGCGGCCGATCATCGAGCCATTTACGGTGGCTTCTTCTGGATCAATGGGGACGGAGCGTGGCCGATCCCGCGGGACGCCTACTACATGGCCGGCGCCGGAGGCCAGTACACGCTGATCATCCCGTCCCATGACCTCGTCGTGGTTCGCCTGGGGCACTACCGGGGCGCCGCGCCCGGCACCGAGAGCCTGAAGCGCGCGCTGTCGCTGCTCTTGGCCGCGGTGCCGGCGCGCTGAACCGTGCGCCGCCTGCTGCTCGGCTGCACGCTCCTCCTCGCTCCGGTCACACCCGTCGTGGCCCAGGCCGGCCACAGCTTCACCCGCGCCGACACGCTGCGCGGCTCGTTCACGACACCGGGCCGCGCGTGGTGGGACGTCGTCTTCTACGACCTCCACGTAGCCGTGCATCCGGCGGACAGCAGCATCGACGGGTACAACGGGATCACCTACCGCGTCCTCACGCCGGCCCGCGAACTGCAGATCGATCTGATGGCGCCGCTCCTAGTCGACAGCATGGTACAGGACGGGCGGGCGGTAGCAGTCCGCCGAGAGGGAAATGCGTATTTCGCGAAGGTCGCCACGCGCCAGCGCGCCGGCGACCGGCGCACGATCACGGTCTATTACCACGGCAAGCCGCAGGTCGCGAAGCGGCCTCCCTGGCAGGGCGGCTTCACCTGGACCACGGACAGTCTCGGCCGGCCGTGGATCGTCACGACCGATCAGGGAATGGGTGCGAGCGTGTGGTGGCCCAACAAGGACACGCAGGCGGACGAGCCCGACAGCCAGCGCGTGGCGCTCACCGTGCCCGATCCGATGATCGACGTCTCCAACGGCCGGCTGCGCCGCGTGACCCACCATTCTGACGGCACGACGACGTACGAGTGGTTCGTCGTCAACCCGATCAACAACTACGCGATCGCCGTCGGCGCGGGGAGCTACGACCACTACAGTGACCTGTTCCAAGGAGAGAACGGACCGCTCACGCTCGACTTCTGGCCGCTCACCTATCACCTCGCAGCGGCGCAGCGGCAGTTCGTCCAAGCCGCGACCATGCTGCGGTGCTTCGAGCACTGGTTCGGCCCCTACCCATGGTACGAAGACGGCTACAAGCTGGTCGAAGTGCCGAACGCCGGGATGGAGCACCAGAGCGCCATTGCCTACGGCAACTGGTACGCGAACGGCTACCGCGGGCGCGATGCCTCGGGCACCGGGCTCGGGCTGAAGTGGGACTTCATCATCGTGCACGAGAGCGCCCACGAGTGGTTCGGCAACAGCATCACCGCGAAAGACAATGCCGACATGTGGGTGCACGAGAGCTTCGCCAACTACGCCGAGGGGCTCTACACGGAGTGCCTCTTCGGGAAAGAGGCTGGCGCTGACTACACGATCGGCACGCGCCGCGGCATCCGCAACGACCGGCCGATCATCCCGCCGTACGGCGTGAACGATCAGGGCTCCGGCGACATGTACCCCAAGGGCGGGAACATGCTGCACACCATCCGGCAGATCGTCGACGACGACGAGAAGTGGCGAGCGATCCTGCGCGGGCTCAATCAGACCTTCTGGCACCAGACGGTGATGGGCAAACAGGTGGAGGACTTCATCAGCGCCCAGGCGGGGACCGATCTGACGAGGGTCTTCGATCAGTACCTGCGCACGACCGAGGTACCCGTTCTGGAATACCGCATCGCGGAAGGGGTGCTGTCGTACCGCTGGACGGACGTCGTGCCCGGCTTCGACATGCCGCTCAAAGTCACGCTGTCACCGGACAGCCTCAGTGTGGTGCATCCCACCGCGGCCTGGCAGACCGTGCCCGTGCGCCTCAACGCCCCGGCCGATTTCAAGGTGGATCCGAACTTCTACGTGATCGCGCGCCCGCTTGCTTGACACCGGCCGAGCGGCGTTTCAATCTACCGGCACTCATGGCACACTTCAGCTCCGACCAGCTCGCGTTCGCCCGCTCGCAGACCCGCTACCTGGGCCGCGCCGAGGCCATCGCATTCTTGCGGACCATGGACATCAAGATGAGCGTCGGTCACTGGTCTGCGGGCGATTTCTGCGATCGCTTCGCGCCGCCCGGCTACCACTCCGACGATCCGAGCTTCAAGGGTGACTTCGAGGCGCAGTGCCGCCGGACCCACGCCGCCGGCATCGACGCAATCGAGATTCACCAGAGCGTGTTCGAAAAGACGCTGAACGGCGACATCGATTGGCCGGCGTTGGAGCGCGCCCGCGACGGCTTCCTGTCCCAGCTCGGCATGCGGATCACGGCGTGCAACGTCAACACCTGGACGAATCCGCGCTTCCGGCTGGGAGGACCGTGCAATCCGAACGCCGCACTGCGCCGCGCCGCTACCGACGAGATCCTGAAGGCGGTCGAGATCGCACAGGCACTCAAACTCCCCATCGTCAGCGTGTGGCCGGGCTCCGACGGCGCCGACTATCACTTCCAGATCGACTACCAGCAGGCGCTCGAGTGGTTCACGGAGGCGCTCGTCACGGCGAACCGGGCATGCCTCAAGGCGGGGATCAAGCTCGCCATCGAGCCCAAGCCCTACGAGCCGCGCGAGCTGTACATGATCATTCCCACGGCCGCGTCGGCGATCCTCGTGGCGCAGCGGGTGAATCAGGCGTGCGGCGGCACGAACTGCGGCCTCACGATCGACTACGGTCACCAGAAGATGGAGGGCACGACCGCCTCCACTGCCTGTGACCTCGCGGCCTACGCGGGCGTGCCGGTGCACAAGTTCGACATCAACGACGCGCGTCAGGGTCGCAACGACCAGGACTGCATGTTCGGGACGCTGTCGATCCCCGAGTCGGTGGAGTACCTGTTCACCACGTTCGTGCGCGACTACCGCGGCTACTACAGTCAGGACCAGTTCACCTACCGCGACGACCCCACCCGCGCGATGGAGCGGAGCATGGTGAACCTGGCGAACCTGGCGCTCAAGGCGGTCCGGGTGTTCGAGCAGCGGCCGGCGCTGGAGAAGGCGCGCGCCGCCGGGACGGGACCCGACGTGCTGGACGTGGTGAGTCCGATCCTCGTCGGCTGATTCGTGCGGCCTGCGTTCACGCTCGGTGTCGACTACGGGACCAACTCCGTACGGGCCGTAGTCGTGGACTGCTCGGACGGCCGCACGCTCGGCACCGCGGTGTTCGACTACCCGTCCGGCACGGAAGGCATCCTGCTCGATCCGCGCGACCCGCACCTTGCCCGCCAGAATCCCGCCGACTACTTCGTGGGCCTCACGACATCGGTGCGCGGCGCGCTGGCGCAGGCGGACGCGCAGCCGGGCTTCTCGCGCGAGCGCGTCATCGGTATCGGCGTCGCCACCACCGGCTCGACGCCCCTGCCGGTGGACGCCGGCAACCGCCCGCTCGCCCTGGATCCGCGCTGGCGCGACGCCCTGGCGGCACAGGCGTGGCTGTGGAAGGACCACACCGCCGCCGAAGAAGCGGCGGCCATCACGGAGACCGCGCGGCGTTCTGCGCCCGAATACTTGTCGCCGATCGGCGGCACCTATTCGTCGGAATGGTTCTGGTCCAAGATCTGGCACTGTCGCAAGGTGGCGCCGGAGGTGTTCGACGCGGCGGCGAGCTGGGTGGAGCTGGCCGATTTCATGCCCGCGGTGCTGGCGGGAGTCACGCACCCCGGCCACATCGTGCGCGGGGTGTGCGCGGCGGGCCACAAGGCGATGTACTCCGAGGCGTGGGGCGGCCTGCCGTCGCGCGAGTTTCTCTGCCAGCTCGATCCCGGGCTCGGGCCCCTGCGCGACCGGCTGTATACCAAGGCCTACGCGGCCGATCGGGCGGCGGGGGCGCTGGCACGCGAGTGGGCGGAGACCTTCGGCTTGCCGGCGGGGATTCCCATCGCGATGGGCGCGTTCGACGCCCACTACGGCGCCGTGGGGGCGGGCGTCCGGCTCGGGACGTTCGTCAAGATCATCGGCACGTCCACGTGCGACATCGCCATCGCCGACGCGCGCCGGGGGATCGCGGACATCCCAGGGATCTGCGGCATCGTTCCGGGCTCAGTGCTGCCGGACTGCTACGGCATCGAAGCGGGCCAGTCCGCCGTGGGCGACCTGCTGCGCTGGTGGGTGGAGGTCGTGTGCCAGGGACGCGAATCCTTGCACGCCGAGCTGTCGCGCGAAGCGGCGCGCCGCGCCCCTGGTGCGTCCGGCTTGCTGGCCCTCGACTGGAACAACGGCAATCGCACGATCCTGGTCGATCCGCGCCTCACCGGGCTCATCGTGGGGCAGACCCTGCACACCACGCGGGCGGAGATCTACCGTGCGCTGGTGGAGGCGACCGCATTCGGCGCCCGCGCCATCATCGCGCGCATGGAGCAATACCACGTCCCGATCGAGCGCGTGGTGTGCTGCGGCGGGATCGCCGAAAAGAACGATCTGTTCATGCAGGTTTACGCCGACGTGATCGGCATGCCGATGTTGACGGCGGGCTCGCCCCAGACCCCGGCGCTCGGCGCCGCCATCGCCGCGGCCGTGGCCGCCGGTGCTGAGCCCGGAGGGTACGATCGGTTCGAAGCGGCGCAGCAGCGCATGACCGCGCTCGGGACGCGGACGTTCCTGCCGGACCTGGCGGCCCATGCCGTCTATGACGAGCTCTACGCCCTGTACGGCGAGCTGCACGATACGTTCGGCGGGGTCCGCGCGGCCCATGGCGACCTTGGCTCGGTGATGAAGCGGCTGCTCGCGCTGCGCGAACGAGCCCTGTCGTGAGCCGCGGGGGGAGCGGGCTGCGCGAGCGAGTGTGCCAGTCCAACCTGGCCCTGGTCGCGAGTGGTCTCGTGACCGAAACGTTCGGCAACGTGTCGGGCGTCGACCGCGCGGCGGGGCTGTTCGTGATCAAGCCCAGCGGCGTGCCGTACGAAGCGCTGACGCCGGCAAACCTCGTGGCGGTCTCGCTCGAAACCGGCCGGGTGCTGGATGGAGATCTCCGGCCGTCGTCGGACACGGCGACGCACCTCGAGCTGTACCGCGCCTTCCCCTGTGGCGGCATCGCGCACTCGCACTCCGCGTACGCCACGGCGTTCGCGCAGGCGCGGCGGGCGGTTCCCTGCCTGGGGACCACGCACGCCGACTACTTCCGCGGTGACGTTCCGGTGACCCGACCGCTGACGCGGGAGGAGGTGGAACAGGAATACGAGCGGCACACCGGGCTCGTGATCGTCGAGACGTTTCGCACGCTGCGGTTATCGGCCGAGGACGTTCCCGGCGCCCTCGTCGCCCATCACGGCCCATTCACCTGGGGCGTCGACCCGATGGCCGCGGTGGAGCGCGCGCGCGTGCTCGAGTATCTCGCCCTGGTGGCGTGCCTGACGTACCACCTCGACGCCCATGCGCCCGGGCCCGCCGCGTACTTGGTCGACAAGCATTTTCGGCGCAAGCACGGTAAGGACGCGTACTACGGACAGCCGAACGGAGGCGCATGAACACCCTGGACTGGTTGATCGTCGCCGGCTACTTCGCCGCCATCGCCGCGCTCACCTCGTGGGTCATGAAGCGACGCCGCGACACCACCGACGACTACTTCCTGGCGAGCCGCCACCTCGGCTGGTTCGTCGTGGGGGCGTCGATCTTCGCCTCCAACATCGGGTCGGAGCACGTCGTGGGGCTCGCCGGCGCGGGCGCCACCAGCGGCGTGGCGCTGGCCCACTACGAGCTGCACGCCTGGTGCCTGCTCGTGCTCGGGTGGGTGATGGTCCCGTTCTACGCGCGCACCATGGTGTTCACGATGCCGGAATTCCTGGAGCGGCGCTTCTCACCCACCAGCCGCTACGTGCTCTCGCTCATCACGCTGATCGCCCACGTCGTGACCAAGTTCGCGGTCGGGATCTTCGCGGGCGGCGTGGTCTTCGGAGTGCTCCTGCCCGAGCTGCGGGTCGACATCGCGGGGTACACGTTCAACAGTTTCTGGATCGGGTCGGTCTTGGTGGTCATCATGACCGGGCTGTACACGGTGCTCGGAGGCATGCGCGCCGTGGCCTACACCGACGCGCTGCAGACCGTCATCCTGGTGGCCGGCTCGGGCCTGCTGACGCTGTACGGGCTCAAGGCACTCGGCGGCTGGCACGAGCTGCGCGCCGTCCTCGACCCCGACCTGTTCAATCTGTGGAAGCCGCTCGTGCCCGCCGGCGTAACGGGGACGTGGGCCCCCGTGAAGGAAGCCGGCCGCATCGCCTGGTACTTCAGCAGCAACTACCCGTGGCTCGGCATGCTGTTCTGCGCACCGATCATCGGCTTGTGGTATTGGACCACCGATCAGTACATCGTGCAGCGGGCGCTGGGCGCGCGGGACGAGCGCCAGGCGCGCCGCGGATCGATCTTCGCCGCGTTCCTGAAGCTCCTGCCGGTGTTCATTTTCATCATCCCGGGTATGATCGCCCTGGCGCTCGCCAAGACGGGTCGGGCGCCCGGCCTCGCGGCGATGGTGGGTCCCGACGGCCGGGCGATTCCCGGCGTCGCGCAGGCGGCCTTCCCGCTCATGGTCGTGAAGGTCATGCCGGCGGGCATTCGCGGATTAGTGGTCGCAGGTCTACTCGCGGCCCTGATGAGCTCGACGGCAGGGGCGTTCAACGCCTCGTCAGCCCTGTTCACGATCGACTTCTATCAACGTTTGAAGCCCCAGTCGAGCCAGCACCATCTGGTGTGGGTGGGGCGCGTGGCCACCGGGGTGATGGTGCTGATCAGCCTGCTGTGGATCCCCGTGATTCAAGGGTCCAAGGGGCTGTACGACTACCTGCAAGGTGTGCAGGGGTACCTGGCGCCGCCGATCTTCGCCGTCTTCTTCCTCGGCGTGTCGTTCAAACGCTTGAACGCCAAGGGCTGCCTCGCCGCCTTGATCGTCGGGTTCCTGCTCGGCGCCTTCCGGCTCAGCGTCGATACGCCGGTGAGTCTCGGGATGGCGGGGTTCGCGCAGGGGTATCCGACGGGCTCGTTCCTCTGGATCGTCAACAACACCTACTTTCAGTACTACAGCCTGTTCATTTTCGTCGTTTCGTGCCTCACGATGATCGTCGTGAGCTATCTGACGACGGCGCCCGAGGCGGCACAGGTCACGAACCTGACGTTCGGCACGGTGACGCCGGAAAACCGCGAAAAGTCCCGGGCGAGCTGGAATCGGTGGGACGTAATCAACTCCGGCATCGTGCTCGGGCTTATTCTGCTCGCCTATCTGTACTTCACGGGCTGAGGAGACGGGATGCCACTCTCACGCCGCAGCGCGATCAAGATCGGTTTGGGGGCGGGAGCGGGGGCGCTGCCGCTGCTGGGCCACTCACCCCTCTTGGCCGAGGTGGACGTCGTGGCGGCCCGCGCCCGCGCAGCCGACGTCGTCAAGGCGCGGCCGCTCCCCTTGCGCGCCGTCCGGCTGCAGGCCGGACCGCTCAAGCACGCCCAGGAGCTCGACGCCCGCTACCTGCTCGAGCTCGAGCCCGATCGAATGCTGGCCTACTACCGGGACCGAGCCGGCCTGCGGCCGAAGGCCGAGCCCTACGGCGGCTGGGACGGGGACGGCCGGAACCTCACCGGCCACATCGCGGGTCATTACCTCTCGGCGGTGAGCCTGATGTGGTCCGCCACGGGCGACCCACGGTTCAAGCAGCGGGCGGATTACATCGTCGGCGAGCTGAAGCAGGTGCAGGACGCCCACGGCGATGGTTACCTGAGCGCGCTCAAGGGTGGGCGGAACGCCTTCGGCGAGCTGGCCCGGGGTGCGATCCGTTCCGCCGCGTTCGACTTGAACGGGGAGTGGTCTCCCTGGTACACGCTGCACAAGACGTACGCCGGACTGCGCGACGCATATCGCCAGACCGGGAACCGCACGGCGCTCGACGTCGAGATCAAGTTCGCCGCCTGGGCCGAGCACATCCTCTCCCGGCTCGACGATGGCCAGCTCCAGCACATGATGAACACCGAATTCGGCGGCATGAACGAGGTGATGTGCGACCTGTACGCCGACACGGGCGACGCGCGCTGGCTCGCCCTCTCCTACAAGTTCGAGCACCGCGCGTTCCTCGAGCCGCTCGAGCGCCATCAGGACGACCTCGCCGGCACGCACGCCAACACGCAGATCCCCAAGATCGTCGGCTCGGCGGCCCGCTTCCTCTACACTGGTACGCCCGCCGACCTGCTCGCGGCCGGATTCTTCTGGGATCGCGTGGTGCAGCATCACAGTTTCTCGAGCGGCGGCCACGGCAAGGACGAGTACTTCGGACCGGCGGACGAGCTGAGCGATTGGATCGACGGTCGCACCGCCGAAACGTGCAACGTCTACAACATGCTCAAGCTGACGCGGCGGCTCTTCTCCTTCTGGCCCGACCCGCACTACGCCGATTACCACGAACGAGCGCTGTTCAACCACATCCTCGCGTCCATCGACCCCGAGGACGGCCGGGTGTGCTATATGGTGCCGGTGGGCCCGGCGGTGACGCACGAGTACCAGGACATGCACCGGGACTTCACCTGTGACGTGGGCACGGGCATGGAAAGCCACGCGCTGCACGGCGAGGGGATCTATTACGAGGCGAGGGACCGGCTCTGGGTGAACTTGTACGTGCCTTCCACGGCGACGTGGGCCGAGGCCGGCGTCAAGCTGGTAATGGAAACGGATTTCCCAGAAGGCGAGACCGCGAAGCTGGCGCTCGAGCTCCGGGCGCCCAAAGCGTTCACGCTGGCGTTGCGCCGCCCGTATTGGGCCGGCGGCGGGTTCCTGGTGAAGCTCAACGGCCAGACAGTCGTCGCGCCGGTTCAGGAGCCGGCGCCCGACAGCCTCGACCTGAGCGGCCGGAGCCAGTACCGCCGCCCGGCGCACGAGGCAAGCTCCTATGTGGAGCTGAAGCGCCTCTGGAGGAGCGGCGACGTGGTGGAAGTCACATTGCCCAAGGCGCTCCACCTGGAGCACCTGCCCGACAACCCGCACCGCGTCTCGCTCATGTGGGGGCCGCTGGTGCTCGCGGGCGACCTGGGGCCGGAGCCGGACCGTGGCAGGGGGGAAGGGGAGCGGCCCGCGCCGCCGCAGGTACCGGTGTTCGTGACGGCCAATCCAGTAGCGAGCTGGTTGAAGCCCGTCGCCGGCGCCCCCGGCCACTTCCGCACCGACGGAGTCGGCCGCGAACCCGACGCTCGAGGCCGGGCGAGCGACGTCGAGTTGCAACCGTTCTTCCGGCTGCATCGCCGTACCTACTCGACGTATTGGGACGTGTTTACACCGGGCGAATGGGATCAGCAGAAGGCCGCCTACGCCGCGGAGGCAGAACGGCTGCGGAAGCTCGCCGCGGCTACCGTCGCCAACCTGCAGCCCGGGGAGGTCGTGTTCGAGAGGCAATTCAACTATCAGGCCGGCGAGGGCGCCGCGTCACAGCGGATATTGGGCCGGCCGGGGCGCCGGGGCCGGACGTGGTTCTCCTACGATCTGCCGGTGGAGCCCACCCATCCGATGGTTGTGATCGCGACCTACTTCAGCGGCGACCGCAGAGGCACTCCGGCCGATTTCGAGATCCAGGTGGACGGCCGCTGGATCAGCGACCAACACCTGGGCTTAAGCGACCCGCACCGCTTCTTCGATCTCGAGTATCCCCTACCTCAGGAGCTGGTGCGCGGCAAGAGCCAGGTCACGGTGCGCTTCCAGGCGAAGCCAACCAGCCAGATCGCGACGGTCTTCGGACTACGCGTGATTCGCGGCGACGCGGAGCGGTAGTCGACCCTTCAGAGCGCTGCCGTTTTGGCCCGCTCGATCACCGACTCCATCATCGACTGATGGCCAGTGAAGGTATCGTCCACCACGCTGAGGGTAGGGATGATGCCCGGCGCGAGCCCGAGGGTCTCGTGCCGGAAGCCACCGAAGCCGGACTCGTGTACGCCCGAGCTGCCGCGCCCCGGCGCCCCGTGGCTCAGGTGAGAGAAGACACGGGCGTAGCGCGCCGCCCGCCCCAGGTCCACCTGGTAGAACGGAATGAATTCGAGCAGCCCATCGTAATGCATCTCACCGCACGGCATGACCCGCGGATAGCGGGCGCGGAGATCGAGCACGAGCTGCCGCATTCCCTCGTGCATGTCCGCCTGCGGGTTGTTCACCCAGCCGCCGGCGATGTCGAGGAAGTAGGCATCGACGCCGTAGCGCTCGATCGCGTCAGCGATGCGCCCGCTCAGCCAGTCGCGCCACGACGCGACGCCGAGATTCATGTAGGACAGCCAGCCGTCCTGGTGGCGGTCGTTGTCCCAGTCCACCCAGTTCAAGTCGAAGCGATCCGCGTCGATCTTGTGCGTCGCCGCGTCGGCCATCCGCGTGAACACCGGCTGGCGGCGATTGGCGGCGTTGGCCCCGAACATCGGCATCACGTGGAAGCCCAGTCGCTGGGTTTCCTGGACGAGGCGCTTCAATCCGGCCTCGCCACCCAGCCGGTCGGACGCGCGGTACAGCGGATAGTCCCAGTAGTAGCGCCCGTCCCAGGCAGGGAGGAAGAGGAGCACGCGGTCCGGAGAAATGCGCGTCGCCACCCAGCGCGCGATCTCCAGCATCCGTGCGTAATCGTTGAACACGTAGCCGGTGTAGTGCATCCCATGGAGCGTGACGACGAGCGCCGTGCGGCGCGCCCAATCGGGCAGGTCCCGGCGCGTCTCCCAAGGCTCGAGGTGGTACGCGCGCTCGAGGTGGCCGTAGTGCGCCTGCACGGCGTCGTCGAGCGACGCGGCCCGGCCCAGGCGCCACGTCGGGACGCGGAGCGTGGTCTGGTCCTTCCAGCCTTCGGCCTCGAACACGGCCTCGAGACGATAGGCCGGCTCTCCCGGCTGGAAAAAGAAACGCTTGGCCCGGACGCTATCGTCGAGCGACGAGAGAAAGATGCAGTCTCCCTCGGTGCGCCGCACGATCACGAGCGGCGTCGAGAGCCCCCACGCAGTGTTCGCGCCGAACAAATCGCCGCCGCCGAACGGATAGCCGAACAGCAGCTCGTTGTTTCGCGGATCGAATGGCTCGTTCCCAGCCGCCGAGATCTGCCCGCGCGGCACGCCGCGGATCACGCTGGTGACGGCCTTGATCGGCTGGTCCATCTCCGCCGTCACGTCCCACTCGATAAAGTCGCCGCGCTTCTGGAGCTGTGCGGTCACACGGCCCGGCGCCGACTGTTGGCCCCCCGCCCACACCAGGCCGGCGCAGTGAATTGCCATCCCGTGGCCGCCTGCCGTCCGCTCGGCGGTCATGCGCCGCGCGTCGAGCCCGTACGCGTTCTCCCGCGTGAACACGAGAAAGCCAAACCGGTAGCCCTCGAACTCGACCGACGGCTCCGGAAACTCGAAGCTGAATCGCATGAACGCCCGGCCACGGCTCGGCGTGAACACCTCGCTCGTGGATGTGAGCGGAAGAATGGGGACAGGCTCGGCGCGTCCCGGCCGGGCGGCGTGGCTCACGCCAGGCGGCAGCACCGCGCCGGCGCCGGCCGCGCCCATGACCGCGAGCCAATCGCGGCGGGAAAGGGGATCGCCCGTGCCGTGCAACATCGCCTCGGAGGGTGAATGGTCGGAAATAGTATCGAGCGTTCCGGGCCGGTCGGCCAGTCCCTAGATTAAGGCTTGCCGTGACCGTACTCACGAGACGCGACTTCGTCACCGCCACCGTCGCCGGTGGGCTCGCCCTGGCCGGCGCGCGGCGCTCGCGCCTCGCCGACTCCCGGATCGACGTGCTGGTGAGCGAGCCGATCGGCACGATCGCGCCGGAGCTGTACGGCCACTTCGTCGAGCACCTGGGGGGCGTGGTATACGACGGCGTGTGGGTGGGTGAGAAGTCTCGCATCCCGAACGTCGGCGGCATCCGCCAGGCGCTGGTCGATGCGCTCCGCCCCATCCACCCGGGCGTGGTGCGCTGGCCGGGGGGCTGCTTCGCCGACTCCTACGATTGGCACGACGGCGTCGGTGCGCGCGAGCGCCGGCCGCGGCGCACGAACTTCTGGAGCGACGATTCCCACCTGCGCGCGCTCGGGGACGTGCCGGCGAAGTACGATCCCAACCAGTTCGGTACGAACGAGTTCATGCGGTTCTGCCGCCTGGTCGCGGCCCAGCCCTATCTCGCCGTGAATCTCCGCACGCTGCCGGCTCGCTCGTTCACCGAGTGGCTGGAGTATTGCAACTCGCCGGCGGGCAGCACGACGCTGGCCGAGCAGCGCGCCGCGGGCGGCGAGCGCGAGCCGTTCGGGGTGCGGTACTGGGGCATCGGGAACGAGTCCTGGGGATGCGGCGGCAACTTCACGCCGGAGGAATACGCCGCCGAATACCGCCGCTTCGCCACCTGGGCGGTCCCGGCGTACGGGGTGGACCTCGCGTTCATCGGATCGGGCCCGAACGGCGGCGATCTCGACTGGACCCGGCGGTTCTTCCGGGAGATGGCCGAGCGTCGCGGCCTCGACCGGATGTGGGGGTGGGCGCTCCACCACTACTGCAACGCGCCCAACGGCGAGGCCGTGGCGTTCGACGACACGGCCTGGTACGACCTGCTGGGGAGCGCGAACCGGATGGAGTCGCTCATCACGTCGCATTGGCAGGTAATGGGGGAGAGCGACCGCGAGCGCCGGGTGAAGCTCGTGGTCGACGAGTGGGGCGCGTGGCACAAGATGACGACGAACGTCGACCCCACACACTTGTTCGGCCAGCAGTCGACGATCCGCGATGCGCTGGTCGCCGGGCTCACGCTCGACACGTTCAATCGGCACGCCGACAAAGTGGCGATGGCCAACATCGCGCAGCTCGTCAACTGCATCCAGTCGTTGTTCCTGGCGCACGAGGAGAAGTTCGTGGTCACGCCGACCTACCACGTCTTTGCGATGTACGCGGCGCACCAGGGCGCGCGCGCCGTGCGCACCGTCGTGTCGGCCGCGCCCGTCGGCTGGGTGGACGGCCAGAAGCGGGACCATTCGCTGTGGGGACTCAACGGCTCGGCGTCGCTCCGCGGGGAAGCGGGAGGCGGAGCGCTCACGCTGACGGTCACGAACCCTCACCTCGCGGAGCCGCGCGAGACGGAGATCGCGGTGCGGGGCGCGACGGTGCGCTCGGTGCGAGCGACCACCCTCGCCGCGCGCGACGTGCACGATCACAACACGTTCGACGCCCCTCGCACCGTGGTGCCGAGCACAGCGACGCTGGCGGCGACCACGCCGCCCCTGGTCTATCGGTTCCCCCCGGCTTCGGTGACGAAGCTCGAGATCGCGCTCGGCTAGGCGGGGCCGCGCGCCGAGCGAAATGCCTGGACCAGTGGCGTGGGGTCGGGCCCGCGCCCGAGGGCGTGCGCTTCGCACGCGGCGTACACGTGCTTGAGCTCGGCATACACGGCGACGCTCCGAGGGTCGGGCCGGACTCGAGCCACCGGCTCCACGAACCCCGCCACGACTTCCTCCCAGCCGATTTCCCGGCCCTGGGCAAGTTGATCGCCGTGGAACGCCCGCAGCGCCGCCCCTAACGCCGCCGACTCACCCACCGCCAGCTGCTGCACCTCGGTGCCGTGCACGTCCGCCATGACTTGCAGGATGTCGCGGTTACGGGCGGCGCCTCCCGTGGCGTGGATCGCCACTACCCGTTCTCCCATCCACCCGGCGTGCAGCGCAGTCGCCATCATCTGCGCCTCGATCACCGCCCGTACGTTTACCGAGGCATCTCCCGCATCGAGCCCGTAGCGTCGCACGCCTGGTGTGAGAACCGGTGGCGTGGCCTCGGGCTCGAACCACGGCAGCATGATCGCGCCGCGGTTGCCGGGCGGCGTCTCACGCAACCGCCGGGAAAAGCCGTCCCAGTCGAGACCGTACGCGTCGCGTACCCGCTCGCGGGCGAGCGAGCCGTTCTTAAAACACACCAGCGCCATGTAGTCGCCGGTCGGCGCACCGAACACGTGGCTCGCGCCCGACGCGTCGACCCGCGGGGCGCGTAACAGCCCGAACAGCGTATCGCTCGTGCCCAGGGAGATGGCGATCCGCCCGGCGGTCACGAGCCCCACCCCGATGAGGCTGCTCGGGTTGTCGCCGCTCCAGGCGATCACGTTGGCGGGCGGCAGGCCGTAGCGCTCCACCCAGTAGCGCGACAACCGGCCAATCACCGACCAGGACGGCGCGAGCGCGGGAAGCTTGCGGTCCAGCCCAGGCGCCGTGGCGCGCACGGCCACCTCCGACCACCGCCTGGCCTTGAGATCCATCAGGTTCATTCCGGCTCCGTCGCCCGGCTCGATCGGCGCGTGCGCCCCGATGAGCAGCGACGCCAGGAACGAGCTCACGAGGTGGATCCGATCCGTTGCCGCATAGCCCGACGGATCCTCCTCGTGGTATTTGCGGATCTGCGGTCCCGTGAACCGCTCGAACGCCCGGGACCCGGTAAGACGCGCCAGCACCTCGTTCCCTCCGACCGCGCCGGCGATCGCGGCACACTGCGCCGTGGTGCTCGCGTCCATCCAGATCGGCGCGTCCGCGCGACTCAACATGGGGCGCACCTGCCCGGCGAGGGGCCCCTGCGGATCGAGCCGGGCGAGTCCCGCCGCCGCGGCGCCGTTCAAGTAGACGCTCCCGTGCTGTTGCGCCGCGCCCGACACGGCTCGCAGCTGCGTGAGATCGAGCGTCGAGTCCCGGGCCAGGATCCCCATGAACCGGTCCAAGGCCTCGGCCCAGAGCAGCGGCGACGACGTCGCGACCAGGGGATCGGGGCGCGGCAGGACCCCGCTGCGTGTCCCGTACTGAGGAAAATCGGCGTCGAAGTTGAGGGACCGCTGCAACACCACGCGACGCTCGGATCCGGCGATCTCGACCACGATCCCGGTCAGGCCTTGTGTGCTCGAATCGAAGCCCAGGTACAGGGGCACGTGGACTATGGCACGGTTCCCGAGTCGCTAATGCCCGACCACGACCCTGATGGTGGTGTCGAGGCGGATGTCGGCGGACGAGGCACCCACCTGGATTCGTACGGGCTCCGCTTCGACCACCCAACGATGGGTGTCGGGATTCCAGTAGGCGAGCGACGATCCGCGAAGCGGCAGCTCGACCGTGCGGGTCTCGCCGGGCCCGAGCGTGACGCGCCGGTAGCCCCGCAGGTCCTTGTTGGGCCGCTCGACTACGGACCCGAGGTGCTGCACGTAGAGCTGCACCACTTCGTCCCCGACTCTCGCGCCGGTGTTCGTCACGTCCACCCGCACCGTCACGCTACCGTCGGACCGAAGCGTCTCGGTGGTGGTCCGGAGATGCTTGTACGCGAACGTCGTGTAGCTCAAGCCATGGCCGAACGGGTAGAGCGGCGACCCACCGAAGAAGCGGTACGTCCGACCCGCCATGCGGTAATCATCGAACGCCGGCAGGTCGTCCACGCTGCGATAGAACGTGACGGGCAGCCGGCCGGCGGGGTTGTAGTCGCCGAACAGCACGTCGGCGATCGCGCTGCCGGCGGCCTGACCCGGGTACCACGCCTCGACGATTGCCGGCACGTGTTCCTGGGCCCAGGTCACCGCCAGGGCGCTGCCGTTGAGCAGCACCAGCACGGTGGGCTTCCCGACCGCGACCACGCGCTCGAGCAGCCGTTGTTGCGACGCCGGCAGATCGATCTGCGTGCGATCGCCGCCGCGGAACCCGGCAATCTGGAGTGACATCTCCTCGCCTTCCATGCGGGCGGTCAGCCCGAGGAACAGCACCACCGCGTCCGCCTGCCGTGCGGCATTCACCGCCGCCACGGCGAGCGTCTCGGCCGGGACCGGCGGGCCGCTGTCGGCCACGGCGAAGCCGTCCGCCAGGTCGGCGCCGCGGGCGTAGATCACGCGCGTGCCCGGGGCGACGGCCTCACGCACACCGCGCAACGGCGTCACCGGATCGGCCGGATCCCCGTTGTAGTTGCCGAGCAGCATGCGCGCCTGATCGGCGTTCGGCCCGATGACGGCGACGGTGCGGAGGTTCTTGCGCAGTGGCAGCAATCCCCCGTCGTTCTTTAACAGAACGATGGACTCCCGCGCGACCTGGCGCGCCAGCACGCGGTGGGCCGGTTGGTCGAGCACCGCATACGGAATGCGCGCCCACCGCACGGAATCGGGCGAGTCGAACATGCCGAGCCTGAAGCGCGCCAGAAACAGGCGCGTGACCGCCGTGTCGATCTGCGGCTCGGCGATCAACCCCTGTTTCACCGCGTCGATCAGATTCGCGTAGACGCGACCGCACTCCAAGTCCGTGCCCGTCCTCACCGCCAAGGCGGCGGCCTCGGGAGCGGTTTGGACGACCTTGTGGCGCAGGTAGATGTCGTCGATCGCGCCGCAGTCCGACACGACGTAGCCGCGGAACCTCCACGCGCCGCGCAGCACGTCCTTGAGCAGCATGTCGCTGCCGCACGCGGTCTTGCCGTCGACCCGGTTGTAGGCGCACATGAGCGAGTAGGCGCCGCCGTCGCGGATGCCGGTCTCGAAATGCGGCAGGTAGCTCTCGCGCAGGTCGCGCTCGCTCACCGCGGCGTCGAATTGATGCCGCTCCGGCTCCGGCCCGCTGTGCACGGCAAAGTGCTTCACGGTGGCGACGGTCTTCAAGTATTTCGGGTCGTCCCCTTGCATGCCACGAATGAACTGCACGGCCAGCCGCCCGGTGAGGAAGGGATCCTCGCCGTACGTCTCCTGGCCGCGCCCCCATCGCGGATCGCGAAACAGGTTGATGTTGGGAGACCAGAAGGTGAGACCCTGGTAGCGGCGGCGGCTACCGTTGCGCACGTACTCGTGGTGCTTGGCGCGCGCCTCGTCGGAGATCACGGTCGCCATCTGGAAGATGAGACTGTCGTCCCAGGTGGCCGCCAGGCCGATCGCCTGCGGGAACACCGTCGCGGTGCCGGAGCGCGCGACACCGTGCAGCGCTTCGTTCCACCAGTTGTACTGCGGGATGCCGAGCCGGTCGATCGCCGGAGCGACGTCCTTCATCTGTGAGACCTTTTCCTCGAGGGTCATGCGGCTCACCAGATCGTGCACGCGTACGTCGAACGGCAGGGCTTCGTTCTGGTACGGAGGTATCTGCGCCGCGGCCGCGGCGTCGATCACACGGCACACGATCACCATGCCGAGCAGCAGGATTCGAGTGGTCACACCGCGAGCGCGCATAACACCTCGAGAGGGGCGGGAGACGCCGCCGTGGCGTAGAATTACGCTAACCGCCGCGGATCTGGTAAGGAGAGGCCGTGACCATCTCACGACGCGATTTCACCCGGGCGGCCGCCTGCGCGCTGGCAGGGACCGTGGTGCCGGCGGCCGAAACGGTCCACCAGGGCGTCCGGCCCCGTCCGTCCGCGTCGCAGCTCGCCTGGCAGCGCGACGAGCTGGCCCTGTTCCTCCATTTCGGCGTCAATACGTTCACCGACCGCGAATGGGGCGACGGGCACGAGGACCCGGCGCTGTTCGACCCGACGCGGCTCGACGCGCGTCAGTGGGCCCGCGCGGCCAAGGCCGGAGGCGCCCGCGCGTTGATCCTGACCGCCAAGCATCACGACGGTTTCTGCCTCTGGCCCAGCCCGCTCACCGAGCATTGCGTAGCCCGCAGTCCGTGGCGCGGCGGGGCAGGGGACGTGGTGGGCGAGTTCACCGCCGCCTGCAAGAGCGCAGGGCTGCGCGCCGGCCTCTATCTCTCGCCGTGGGATCGCAACGCCTCCGTCTACGGCGATTCGCCGCGCTACAACGACTTCTACTGCGACCAGCTCACCGAGCTGCTCACGCGCTACGGGCCGATCGCCGAGGTGTGGTTCGACGGCGCCAACGGCGAAGGGCCGAACGGGCGGCGCCAGGTGTACGACTGGCCGCGCGTCTTCGGCCTGGTGCGGCGACTGCAGCCTCAGGCCGTCATGTTCTCGGACGCCGGCCCCGACGTGCGCTGGTGCGGCAACGAAGTCGGGGTCGCCGGCGACCCGAACTGGTCCAGCGTGGACCCGGCCGCCGTCCCGTACCCGGGCGCCTCGGGCGATGCCGTGATCGCCGCGCTCCAGCACGGCGATCCCGGCGGCGCGGTGTGGCGACCGGCCGAGACCGACACGTCGATCCGGCCCGGCTGGTTCTATCATCCGGCGGAAGACGAACGGGTGAAGTCGGTGGAGCAGCTCGTCGGCATCTGGCTCACGTCGGTGGGACGAAACTCGAAGCTGCTCCTCAACGTGCCGCCGACGCGCGAGGGCCTGCTGCACGCAACCGACGTGGCGCGTCTCGCGGAGCTGCAGGCGCACTTGACCTCGTTGTTCGCCGAGGACGTCGCGGCTGGTCGGCCGCTCGACTGGCGGGTAACCGGGGGGCGAACGGCGGTCGCCGAGGTGGATCTGGGAAAGACGGAGACGATCGCGCTCGCCCGGCTCGAGGAGGACATCGCCCGCGGTCAGTGTGTCGCCCGCTACGCCGTTTACGGGACGCTGCAAGCCCGGGGAGACTGGCGCGAGCTGACACGCGGCACGACGGTGGGCTATCGGAAAGTCGACCGGTTCGAGCCCACGGCAGCGCGCCGCGTGCGTGTGGTGGTGGAGGACGCGGCCGCCCCCCCGCGCCCGTTGCGGATCGGCCTATATCGCGGCGCCTGACGGATCGTACCGCTGCGCGCCGCGCTTGCGCCCGGCGCTCGGGTGGCGCACCCATGTGAACGGTGGTAGCCTCTCTGGCACATGCGCGCATCCCGCTTGGTGGGACTGTCCACCGTTACCGCATCGCTCGCCGTTGCCGCTGCCCGGGCCCCGGCTCAACAGGCGCCCCGGGGTCTCTTCCAAGGTGAAACCGATGTCGGGCAGGTGACCCAGCGGGGCTCGGTCACGTATGACACCGTGCGGGAGCGATACACGATCGCCGGATCGGGCGCGAACATGTGGTCGGACCGCGACGACTTTCACTTCGTGTGGCGGCGCATCCAGGGGAATTTCCTCCTGATCGCACGGGCGCAGTTCGACGGACCGGGCGTGGAGCCGCATCGCAAGCTCGGATGGACCGTACGTGCCGACCTCGCCACCGGTGCACCGCACGTCACCGCTGCAGTTCACGGGGACGGGCTCGTCGCGCTGCAGTTCCGCCGCACGGCCGGGGGGACGACCGAGGAGGTTCGATCCCCCGTGGCGGGACCGGACGTCATCCAGCTCGAGCGCGCGGGGGACAGCTACACGCTCTCGGTGGGTCGCTTCGGGGACAGCCTGGCGCCGGTACGAGTGGCAAACCTGCCGCTCGGCGACCAAGTCTACGTCGGTCTGTTCATCTGCGCGCACAACGACACCGTGGTGGAACGAGCCACGTTCCGCGACGTGCGGATTACCGCGCCCCCGCCGGACGGGTTCGTGCCGTACCGCGACTACATCGGGAGCAATCTCGAGATCCTCGACGTGGCGACCGGAGACCGCACGATCGTGTACCGCGCTCCCGAGTCGCTGCAGGCACCCAACTGGACCAAGGATGGCAAGGCGCTGATCTACAACAGTGGCGGCTTGCTGTATCGCTTCGATCTCGCGGATCGCCGTCCGGTAGCCGTGAACACTGGATTCGCCAGCAGCAACAACAACGATCACGTCCTGTCGTTCGACGGTCGGACGCTCGCGATCAGCAACCACAGCGCGGAAGATCACAACGCCTCGATCGTGTACACCGTGCCGGTCGGAGGCGGGACACCGCGCCGCGTCACCAAGCTGGGCCCATCGTACTTGCACGGCTGGTCGCCGGACGGGAAATTTCTGGTCTACACCGGACAGCGGGGCGGGGAGTTCGACATCTACCGCATCCCGGTGGACGGGGGGGATGAGACGCGGCTCACCAGCGTCCCGGGACTGGACGACGGTCCGGAGTATTCACCCGACGGCAGGGATATCTACTTCAACTCCGTGCGGAGCGGGACGATGCAGATCTGGCGGATGCGGGCGGACGGCAGCGCCCCGCAACAGATCACGAGCGACCAGTACAACAATTGGTTCCCGCACGTGTCCCCCGACGGGCGGTGGATCGTTTTCCTGTCTTTCATGAAGGATGTGGCGCCCGATGACCACCCGTTCTATAAGCAGGTCTACCTGCGCTTGATGCCCACTAAGGGTGGGCCCCCGCGTGTGGTCGGCTACGTGTACGGCGGCCAGGGCACGATCAACGTGCCGTCCTGGTCGCCCGACAGCCGGCGGGTGGCGTTCGTCAGCAATACCGACCTGCGACGGGTGCCCTAAGGCCGATGCGCGTGTCCGAGTTGCGCGGCGCGCTCGAAGGCGCTCTCGGCCCGATCTATCGGGTGGAGCGCGAAGTGCGCCCCGTGGGTGAGTGCCGCCTGTTCGTCGCCGTGGGGCCGCCCGCCGATCCGGAGCTGTTGGTGAAGGTGCTGCCGGCGGAGGTCTCCCTCGCCGTCGACGGGGCGGTGTTCGAGCGCGAGCTGCTGCTGCTCGGCGACCGCCTGGGGCACGCGCAGCTCGTGCCGCCCCGCGGGGGCGGCCGGGCGGGAGCGTTCGTCTTTCACACGCGACGCTTCGTCGATGGCACCACGCTGCGCGCCTGGCTGCTGAACAATGGCGAGATGCCGCTCCGGCGGGTCATCGAGGTGCTGCGCGACGTCCTCCTCGCCCTGGCCCACGCGCATCGCGGCAGTATCGCCCACGGTGACCTGCGCCCCGAGAATGTGCTGCTCACGAAGGCACGGGTTCTGGTGGCGGACACGGGGATCGTGGACGCCGTCGGCCGCGCGCTGCCGAAGGACTTGGCGGGCAGCGTCGGCATAGCGCTGTGCGCACCCGCCTATCTGGCGCCCGAGCGGCGCAAGGACGGCGGGGCCGCCGGGCCGCGCGACGACATGTTCGCCGTGGGAGTGCTGCTGCACGAAATGCTGACCGGCGAGCTTCCCGCTGTCGTAGGTGAGGCGCTCGACGAGGTACGCTCCCTGCCGCCGTGGCTCGCGGAGCTGGCGCGCCGTTGTCTCACCGCAGAGCCCGCCGCGCGGTGGCCCGACGCGGCGGCGGCCCTGGACGCGGTCGGTCGCTCGGGCGCGGGGACGATGTGAGCGGCGGCCCGGTGCTCTGCTATCACCGGGTCGGCGGGCCACTCGAGCTGGGCGTCACGCGGGTGGGCCGTGCGGTGTTCGCCCGTCAGATGACCGCGCTGGCGAAGGCCGGCTGGAAGACGCTCAGCTTGGCTCAGTTCGCCCACCGGCTCCAACCCGGCAATTCCGCATCCCGCATTCCGCACTCCGCATTGTTGTTGACCTTCGACGACGGCTACGCCAGCCTCGCCCAGCACGCCTATCCGGTCTTGGCCGAGCTCGGCTTCAGCGCCACGACCTTCCTGATCACCGACCACGTCGGCGCCAGCAATACCTGGGACGTGCGGTATACCTGGCGCCCCCTGGCGCATCTCGACTGGCGCGCCGTGGAGCGGTGGCAGCAGCGGGGCTTCGACTTCGCGTCCCACACGGCCTCGCATGCGCGCCTCACCTGGCTCGATGACGCGCGCGTGGCCGACGAGTTGGGCCGCGCCCGGGAAACGCTCGTCCACCGACTGGGCGCCGCGGCGGGACGCGCCATCGCCTATCCCTTCGGTGCCGCGGACACGCGGGTCGAGCGGCTGGCGCGGAGCGCGGGCTACGAGCTCGGCTTCGGAGGAGTGCGCGGCAACGGCGGCGCCATGAGCGTGCCGCGCGTTCCGGTCTACCTATGGGACGCCGGGAACGTGCCACTGGGGCTGCGGGCGGATGGTCTCGGCAGCGTGGGAAGGTTCGTCGCGCATCTGGCGAATCGGTGCGCCGTGGGGACGAGCTGGATGCTGAAGCTGCGCCGTCGTATATCTACAGAATCCCTCCCGCCGTCACCGCGACCCCCATCGCATGATATCCCTTGTCCACGTAGATCGTCGCTCCCGTGATGCCGCTGCCCAGCGGGCTCGCCAGAAACGCGGCCGTGGTGCCGACCTCCCGAGCCGTGAGCGGCTCCGTGAGCGGCGCGTTGGCTGAGCAATACTCCACCATCTTCTCGATCTTCCCGATCGCGCTGGCGGCGCGCGAGGCGAGCGGGCCCGCCGAGATCGTGTTCACCCGGACGCCGTACTTGCGCCCCGCCTCGAACGCGAGCGTGCGGGTGTCGCTTTCCAACGCGGCCTTGGCAGAGGACATGCCGCCGCCGTAGCCCGGCACCACCCGCTCGCTCGCCATGTAGGTCAGCGACAGGAACGACCCGCCGCGCCGCATCAGCGGCCCCAGCCGGGCGACCAGCGACACGAGTGAATAGGCGCTCACGCTCACGGCGGCGAGATAGCCGCCCCGGCTCGTCTCGAGCAACGGCTTCTTGACCTCGGGGCCATTGGCGAGCGAGTGGATCACGATGTCGAGCGGCTGCGCGCCGAAGTCCTGGACGAAGCGCTGCGCCAGCCCCGCCACCGAGAAGTCGCCCACCTCCCGGTAGCGCTTGTTCGTGCGGATCTCCTCGGGGGCGTCCGCCAGGGTGTCGTACGCGGCGTCCAGCGGATAGATCTTCTCGAACACGAGCAGCGCGCCGTCGGCCATGCGGCGTGCCTCATCCATCTTCCCCCGCTCGAGCAGGTTGAGAAAGATGTTGAGGGCGGGCGGCCACGTTCCTGTGCACACCGTGGCGCCCGCCTCGGCCAGCGCCTTGGCGATGGCAAAGCCGTAGCCCCCGTCGTCGGCCACGCCGGCCACCAGCGCCCGTTTGCCTTTCAAATCGATGCTCAGCATCAGATGAAAAACCTCGCCGCCACGGGAATGAGCTGCGGGTGCTTCACGAGCGCGTGCGTGAAGATGCGGCCGAGCGTGCGGCGCTCCTGAGGAATCGCGTTCACCGTCCGCGCCAGCGCGTTGAAGAACGCGTCGTCCACCGTCTCGAGCGCCTGTTTGATGCGGTAGTACTTGAGGTGGTCCTGGCCGAGCAGCGCCATCCAGGCGTGGTGATACGTCGCCAGGCGTCGTGCGGTCGTGTCCCCGGCACGGATCGCGGCCGCCGCCGTGCAGCCGGCCAGGCGCCCGGCCTTCATCGCGTTCACGATGCCGCCCCCGGAGAGCGGGTTGATCATGTGCGCCGCGTCGCCCGCCACCAGGACGCCGTCGGCGTAGGTCTGCTGGACCGTCGTGTGCACGATCACGCCCCCCACCGTGTAGCCGGTCCGGGCGCCGCCGGGATAGCGCCGGCCCACCCAGGCGTCGAGGTATTGGCGGGCGTTGCGGCCATCGCTTTTCAGCGCCACCAACCCCAGTCCCACGTTCGCGATCCCCACGCCCTTGGGAAAGACCCAGGCATAGCCGCCCGGGGCGACGGCGTCGCCGAATTGCAGGTAGATCGCATCGGGGTCGAAGTCGATCCCCTGGACCACGTATTGGGCGCACGATTCCATGTCGCGCGCCGGCACCCGCGTGTCGAGGCCCGCCCAGCGACCGACCATCGCCTCCACGCCGTCCGCCCCGATCACGACCTTCGCCCGATAGCTCGACTCGCCGCGCAAGCCGCGCACGGCGACGCCCCAGCGCCCGTCCGGGGTGCGCGTCATCCCAGAGGCTTCCGTGCCCACGAGCAGCTCGGCGCCCGCCGCGACGGCCAGGGCGGCGAGATGCGCGTCGAACCGCGTGCGATCGAGGATCCAGCCCACGTCCCGCTCCGCGACCTTCACTTCCGAGTCGTCGGGCGCGACGAAAATGACGCGCGAAATCTTGCGCGCGACCCACGGAGCGCCGTCCGGCTCGGCGAACTCGCGCAGCCCGGCGTCGCCCACGCCCTCCGCGCAGCGCACCGGTGCTCCCACCGCGCGATCGCGCTCGAGCAACACGACGTCGAGCTCCGGCGCCGCGCGTTTCGCGTGCGCCGCCGCGACGGCACCCGCCGGGCCCGCGCCCACGACCAGGACGTCGACGTCAGGCATCGACCATCGCGAGCGCGCCGACGGGGCAGGGCGCGACGCACTTCCGACAGCCGGTGCAGGCCTGGCGGTCGACCACCAGGTCGCTGAGCTCCAGGTGGATCGCTTCCGGAGGGCAGAGCGGCAGGCACAGCCCGCAGCGGTCGCACACGGCCAGGTCTACCACGGCGACTTCTGCTGCGTGGGCGCGTCGCATCGGCGAACGGTAGCCCCCCCCGGGAGGGCCGTCAAGCATCAGCCTTGATTGAAGTTACGCTTTGCATTAGGTTGAGGCGCCGTGCGAGCGCCCGCCTGACAACCTTCACCCGACGACCACGTGCCCTTTCGCTGGCCGAATTGGAAGCTCGGTGCCTGGAGTCCGGCAAATGAGATCGGCGTCGATCTCGGCACAGCCAATACCCTGATCTACGTGAAGGGCGAGGGCATCGTCCTGAACGAGCCCTCGGTCGTCGCCATCGAGAAAGCCACGGGCAAGATCAAGGGGATCGGGCTCGAGGCGAAGCGCATGTTGGGGCGCACGCCGGACGGTATCCTCGCGGTGCGGCCACTCAAAGACGGCGTGATCGCCGACTTCGACGTGACCGAGAAGATGCTCCGCTTCTTCCTCAAGACGATCATCGATCGGCACCTGTTCCGCGTGAAGCCCAAGGTGATCGTGTGCGTGCCGTCAGGGATCACCGAGGTGGAGAAGCGCGCGGTGCGGGACTCGGCGCAGTCGGCGGGCGCCAAGGAAGTGTACATGGTGGCCGAGCCGATGGCGGCGGCGATCGGCGTGGG